>OQVR01000719.1_pt1 | contig 14833 bp, 10 predicted proteins | sample 1691521 | NCBI WGS metagenome assembly OQVR01 (sample SAMN03418256, study PRJEB22391) | human gut metagenome | biome: human-gut; feature: organic feature; material: feces | host: Homo sapiens | place: Tanzania | collected 2013-01
GAACTGTTCTGTGCGGCGATGGTGGCGTTGTTCCGAGCGATTATCCTGTTCTGCTCCTCGATGATCCTGTTGTTGGAATCGATGGCGCGGTACATCCGGTAAGTGTTGTTGTAGTAGGCGAAGCGAACCGACGCGAACACAAGATCCGAAATCGCACGGTCGATGCAAACCCCGAACGGAGGACGGCAAACCACGAACATGTCACCGTACGGACGGTAATATATTCCGTCATAGATGCAGTACTCTACTCCCCAGTAAGTCATTCTTCTGTAACGAGGTGGCAGGTAGTGAACCCTATAGCCATAGTAGTGGTGCTCATGCGCCCAGAAATGCCTCGGGCGGTCGTATGGCATGAAGTCACGGTCGCGCGGCGGGATTCTATGGACGTTACGGTCCTCCCCTATCCTCATGAAGTCGCTTCTTCTCTCCCTCATCACATCCTTTCCGCCATGTGCGTTACGGTCGTAGGAAGTCAGACCTCCTCGGGTGGCGTTTCCGACCCTCTGGGACTGCTCCCTTCTGGTGTCAGACGCGGAACTTCTTGCTGAAGTACTTCTGGAGGATGAAGATCCGATCTGTCTCGCGACCCTGCCTCCTGGACTTCCTGTCGATGAGGAAGACTCTCCGACAGACGAGGATGAACTTCTTACAGATGATGATCTCTCTGAAGAAGAGCGTCTTACCGAAGACGAGCTTCTCACGGATGAAGATGACCTGTCAGAAGACGAGCTCCTTACTGATGTAGAACCCGTAGAACTTCTTTGGTTGTTATCCTGCGAACTCCTCGACACGCTGGAACTACTCCTACGGCGGTTATTGTCCTGATAGCTTCCGCTGTCACCGCTGCGGGAAGAAGACTTTGACGCGGATGACGAGCTTCTCACTGAAGAAGATGATCTGTCTGAGGACGAACTCCTTACAGTAGTGCCGCTACTTCTTCTGTTATTGTCCTGCGAACCGCGTGAAACGCTCGTGGAAGATCTGCGGCTGTTGTCCTGGGAACTCCTCGACACGCTGGAACCACTCCTGCGGCTGTCGTCCTGGGAGCTTCTGGACACGGAAGAACCAGAGCTTCTTGTAGAGGAAGAACCAGAACTCCTTGTTGCGGACGAGCCGGAACTTCTCGTGGAGGACGAACCCGAACTTCCTGAAGAAGAAGAACTTCTGGACGAAGATCTGGTCTGGGAAGAAGTGGTGGTGCTCCTCGATCCGGAAGAGCGTCTTTCCTGTGAATATGAATCAACCGGTGATGCGATAAGGGCCAATGCCACGGCCGATGCAATCGCGATGTTCAGAATGTTCTTCATTTTGATTCGGTGTTAAATGGTTTAATTAAGTGGTTTAATTATATAGCCAATACTTACGGGATAGTGTCCTGAAAGCCTCGACATCCTTTGACCAATAGTCAGCGATGTCCTCGACTTTGAGACGCTTTCCGAAAGTCGTTCTTACATAATCCGTACCACAGACCTTGTCGAACATATTGTTGCGCCCCTTCGAGAGGGCGAAAGGATTCTTTTCCGGATAGAGTTCGTTCACGGCCTGCATCACGTAGAACTGCGTCAGCGTGCAGCAGGCGGCCTCATAGTCAGTGTAGTGGAACTGAACGCCGTGGATCAGCTTTCCTTGAAGGCTTCCCGAGAACGGCTTGAAGTGGATTGTCCTGAATGCCACCCCCGGAAGGTTGTAGCTGTCAAGAAGCGCCTTCAAGGCATCGGCGTCAATCCATTCGGCTGCGAAAACCTCGAAAGGGAGAGTGTAGCCGATGCCGATGTTCAGATAGCCCTGGAACTCACCGGTTATGCCGGAGGACGGATAGTTAACGGCGGACTGAGGGTAAGGAATATTCGGGGACGGGAGCACCCAAGGTAGGTTCGTGTCCTGATAGAGCATATTCCTTGTCCATCCTTCCATCGGAATGACGGAAAGTCTGCATTTCAGCGGTGCCTCGTTGCCTTTCTCGCCACAGTTCAGGCCTTCCTCGTTCAGGAGAAGGGCGAGCTCGCCGACAGTGAGGCCGTAGATGTAAGGGATCTTGAATTCGCTGACGAACGAATGGAAGCCCGGCTCCACGAGACAGCCTTCGATCTTGTTGCCGCCCAACGGGTTAGGCCTGTCCAGAACCATCACCTCGATGCCGTTCTCGGCGCAGGCGCGCATAACGAGACCGAGGGTGCTGATGAAAGTATAGGAACGGCTGCCGATGTCCTGGATGTCATAGACAACGATGTCCAGCCCCTCAAGCATCTTCTTGCTCGGCTTGCGGTTGGAGCCATAGATCGAATAGACCGGGATCCCTGTCTTAGGATCCTTGAAATCCTCCACGTGCGAGCCGGCGTAGGCATCGCCGCGGACCCCGTGCTCAGGGGCGAAAAGCGCCTTGAGGTTGACTCCCGGGGCCTCGTGAAGTATGTCGATAGTGGAGCGGAGATTATGGTCGATACCGCTCGGATTGGTGACCAGCCCGACATTCTTGCCGACAAGTCCCTCGAAGCCACGGCCTTCAAGCACTTCGATGCCGGTGCGTACAATCTGTTTCTGTCCAGCCTGCGCGGAAAGGGCCGACAATGCGGCAACGGAGAGCAGGACGGAGAATATTCTTTTGACTGCGTTCATATATTCATTGATTATCAATTCGTTGATTATTTCTTGCCATATTCAGGATCGATCTTGCGGTCGGCGAGGAAGGTGACGACGACGGTCGCTATGCAGCAGACAATCACCATCCAGAAGAAGCCCTTGTAGCCGAGGGACTCCTGCAGGAAGCCGGCGAACATGCCCGGTATCATCATGCTCAGCGCCATGAAGCAGGTGCAGAAGGCATAGTGCGAGGTCTTGAACTCGCCTTCGGAGAAGTACATCATGTAGAGCATGTAGGCGGTGAATCCGAAGCCGTAGCCAAACTGTTCTATGGCGATGCAGGTACAGATTGTGGCGAAACTTACAGGCTGTACTACAGCGAGATAGACAAACGACAGGCAAGGAAGCGTCATGAACGCGGCCATGATCCAAATAGATTTCTTCAGCCCAAGACGTGATGCGAGAAGTCCTCCGAGGATCCCTCCGAGAAGAAGGAATATCACGCCGAGGGTACCGTACGCTATGCCGACCTGCGCGGTCTGCATCCCAAGTCCGCCGGCCTCTCTCGCAGCCACAAGGAACGGAGTGCACATCTTGATGAGGAAGGCCTCAGGGAGACGGTAGCAAAGCATGAATATGATCGCGAGCCAGACGCCCGGTTTCTTGAAATATGTCGTCACGGTGCGGCCGAAGCCTGCGAATATCTCTGCGACCTTGTTGCCTGAATCCTCTTGAATATTAGGCACATCGGACTCTGGCTTAGGAATCGCGAACGTGTGATAGAGGGTCAACCCGGTAAGGAGTATGCCGGATCCGCCGATGGTCAGCTGCCAGGCCAACGGGATGTTGCCGGTTCTGGTCTCCAGCAATCCGGCCACTGCGACGATCACACCGTTGCCGAAGACATTGGCGAGCCTGTAAAACGTGCTGCGGACTCCGACAAAGGCCGCCTGGCTGCTCTGGCTCTGGGCCAGCATATAGAAGCCGTCAGCCGCTATGTCGTGTGTGGCGGAGGCGAAGGCCGCGAAGACAAACAGGATCAGCGTGAACGAGAAAAGGCTCATAGGCGTGCTGCCGGCCGCGATGGATTCCGCTGACGGATGAGGCATCGTAAGAGCCTGGACCACAAAGGCTATGGACATTATGATCTGCATCGTGATGATCCACCATCTCTTTGTCTTGATGATGTCCACGAACGGGCTCCAGAGGAACTTCAACGTCCACGGGAGGTAAAGCAGGGATGTGAACAACGCCATCTGCCCGTTCGGAACGCCCATCTTGGCGAACATCAGGACGGAGACATTGTTGACAAGGAAATATGGAATGCCCTCGACGAAGTAGAGGGTCGGGATCCACATCCAAGGATTACGTTTAGTGAAATTAGCCATTATGTGTTGATTATGTTATCTTCTTTCCAGTATGCTGCCTGGATAGTAGTGCAGCAGGATCTGATCGAACGTGTAGCCTTTGCTGGCCATCACGGCGGCGCCGATCTGGCAGAGGCCGACTCCGTGTCCCCATCCGGATCCGTCAAGGACCAGTCTGTCGCCGACCCATTTTATGTCAAAGGCGGAGCTCTTGAGATGGGATTCGGACAGCCAGCGGCGGATGATCAGTTCCTTGCCGATGACCATTGTCTTCTTGTCGCCGACCACCTTGAGCCTTTTGAGCCTTCCGGACGGGCCTCTCTCGATCGGGACGAGGTCACGGATGGTGCCGAAATCTATTCCGGAGCGTCTGCGGACAAGTTCCGAGACATCCGTCCTTGAATATTCAGTGGTCCATCTGTAGAAGTCCTTCGTCTCCAGATCGTAGTCGTTAAGCACTTGGGAGAGAATCTTTTCGTCCTTGGTGTCGCAGAAAACGTCGCCTCCTTCCGCGCAGTCCGGAGTGTCCGGGAGCGGCTGGAGGTAAGGGTAATCCTTGTCTTCCCAGCAGGTGCTGAATATCTCCATACGGCCTCCGCAGCATTTTGAGAAGCGGGCGTCGCATATCCGGCCTTCCGAGGTGAGCACAAGACCCCAGGTCTGGTCTATGGCCTTGCGGACAGTGTCGCCCACGGCCATCGTGAGACCTTGGTAACGCTGGCAGTGATCATCGGCGCAGACATCGAAGAGGGTGTGGTCATCGTGGTCGAACCATTTGATGTACTCCTCCTCGCCGCCGGTCGCTGAGTTCACTTCGGTGGTCACGGGACTCACTTCTGTGGTCACTGAGCCTGTCGAAGTGACCGGATTCCGACGGTGCTCCACCTGCGCCATAACCCAGGAACGGGAAATGACAGCGTGCGCCTTGAGGAACTCCAGTCCGGCCGAAGCCTTCATCTCAGACGAGATGACACTAAGCAGATAGTCCTCAACTCCAACAATATTCACGGCCGTGACCTTGTCCCCGTCCACGATGAACTTGAGAGTTCCCGCGAACTTCTGGGTCACCTTCCTTTCCCAATGGAAATCCACACCGATAGTCACTCCGTAAAGGATGAACGACGGCTCGGCGAACATAGTGGCCTCAGTCTGAGCCTCGAAGACCAGTTCATCGTAAAGAACTCCGTTGTAGGAAATGCGTCCCGCCGAATATTCGACTTTCTGCCGTCCCGCCCCGTCGGAAATGATCTCGAACTCGATCGCACTGCCGGACATTATCCCGACCTCCAGCCTGCGCTGGGTTCTGGTCAGCCTCCAGATGATGCCTTTCTCTGTCTCCCCGCTGACGGTTATCTCACGGACAACCGCCGTAAGAAGCTCTGAGTCAAGTTTGTCGTAATCCTCACGTTTAGGAGCCACAAACACACCTCCCAGATCAGCGCACCCTGGACTCATCGCCAGATGATCCGCCCCGGTGGAATAATAGTTGTGCGGACGATGCTTATCCCTGAATATCACAATGGAGCGATATTCCCCGTTATGCGTCCAGGCGAACAGGTTGATTTTCGGCTCATCCGAGTCCTCCGGCACCGGAGCGCAGTCCATAAGCCGGTAGAAAAGCTTAGCCACGGATTTCGCCGTGCCGCCGCAAAGGACGAAGACTCCGTTGGCATATTCATTAAGATGGAAGAGCTTGGCTTCCTTGACGTTGGTGAGATATTCCAGAGTATTGACATCGCCGGCCGCCAACAATCCGTCCACCCTGTTCTGGAGAGGCATCAGTCCTTGCGGACAAGCCTGGAAATGCTGATGGTCAGGCGCTGAAGCCCCGCTCACAGGGCCGTTGTAGAACCCGAGATATTCATTGTGCGCGCTGACAAAGTCAAGAAGGTCTTGATAACGGTGCCAGATGGATTGCCGCGTGTGCTCGAAACTTGAGATCACGAGATGCGACGGGAAGATCGGGTACGGGTTCAGCGTGACGCGGTATTTCCGTCCCTTGCGCCCCTCGAACTCAATGTGGGTCTGCTGCGCCGGGCGGTTCTCAGGGCAGAGGAAGCAAGGCCTCTCGCTGAGAGACTTAGGGTCCAGGGCCGCCTCGGAAGAAATCTTGCGGCAAGGGTTATGCTGGACGATGACCTCCAGTCCTCCGACATCCAACCGTTTGGTTTCCACCTTCTTGAGGTCACGATAGTTCTCGGCGGCAAGAGGCCAGACCGACAACTGGTCCTTTATGAATTTGTCAATGTTATTGTCCATCAGAGCAAAGCCAGTAAAGTGTCCTTGATTGATTTGAATTCCTGCTCAAAATTCGGAGTGAACAGTCCCCGCGCCAGATTCGACTCGATCTCGGACATATTCCAGTAGCGTCCTTCGGTGACCTCGTCATTGTCAGGCTTCAAAGTGAAGTTGCCGACGGTGGCGAAGACGCTGACCAGTTCCTTCTCGCGAGCCGACTCCCAAATGTAGGATTTCAGGAATATCGGATTGAAGTCCCTGAATCCCAGTTCCTCAGAGGCCTCGCGGTAGAGCGCCTCTTCAAGCGTCTCGCCGTAATCGACGTGACCGCCGACGGCCGTGTCCCAACGCCCCGGAAGAAGATCCTTCTTCATCGAGCGTTTCTGAATATACAGACCCCCCTCCCGGTTGATGATGTGAAGATGGATCACCGGATGCATCAGCTTCGAGCCATCGTGCACGGACTGCCTGGTGGCCTGTCCGATGACAAGGCCGTTCTCCTCCACGACCGGGACCATCTCGCCCGTAGGACGTGGACGGTCACCGGGATTGTCGGCCGATGGCAAAGGCATAACCGGAGCCGGGGAAACCGGGTAGATCAAGTCAAACATAACGTCAAGCTATCGCCAAAAGGATCAGCAACTGGGCCACAAGCACCCTCATAAACATCGACAGAGGATAGACGGTGGCGTAGTTCACTGAAGGATAATCCGTTCCGTAAGCCCCCTGGGTGAACGCCAGGACGGCGGGATCGGTGGTACCACCGGAGATCAGACCGCAGATCTGGTAGAAGTTCAGATTGCAGACATATCTTGCGATGAGGCCGATCGTGCAGACAGGGATGAAGGTGATGAGCGCTCCGTAAAGGATCCACCAGTAACCTCCGTCCAGGATCGAACTTACGAAGTTCTGTCCGGCTCCCAAACCGACGGCCGCCATAAAGAAGGATATTCCCATCTCCCTGACCATCAGGTTGGCGCTTTGGGTCGTGTAGGTCGTGATCTTCCACTTAGGGCCGAAGTAGCCAAGCAGGATCGCGATGATGAGCGGGCCTCCGGCGAGACCAAGTTTGATAGGCTGAGGAATGCCAGGGATGGCGATAGGAATGGAACCGAATATCACACCAAGGGCTATTCCGAAGAAGATCGGGATAAGGTTCGGGTGGTTCAAAGTCGAAGTCTGGTTACCAACAAGATTGGCTACCTCCTCTATTCCGAGCTCCGGACCGACAACCCTCAACACATCCCCCATCTGGAGGATGAGGTTAGGTCTTGCGACAAGACCGACACCGGATCTTATGACTCTGGTGACACTGACCCCATAATTAGCTCTGACATTGAGACTTCTGAGGGTCACTCCCGTAAGGTTCGTCTTGGTGACGGTTATCTTCCTGTTCACCATCCTGGCATCCAGCTGCTCCCAGTCCTGAAGGTGCATCGGAACCTCTTCTCCGAAGGTGATCCTAAGCGAGTCCACATTCTTCTGAGAAGTGACGATCAGAAGTTTGTCTCCTTTCTGGAGAACGGTATCAGGCCCGGGAACGGACATAAGCCCGTCGCGAAGTATTCTGGAGATCACTATCGAATTGCCAAGATCCTTTGTGGCGTCCTTGATTGTCATTCCGAAGACCGCGGGATTCTCGACCTCGCAGTGCATACGCCTTGCCACATCCTCATTATTATCCTCATTGTCAAGGACTTCCTTCTCCTTATTGAGATCAACTTTGAATATCGCCTTGAAGAACATCATCAGAGCGATCACAAGCAGAACTCCCAACGGGTAGGCCACAGCGTAGGCGGAAGCCAGCCCGGAGGTCGCCGATGTGATGTCAGACGCCAGATAGTTCTCCGCGCGCATTGAATCCGCCATCGTCTGCTGGGCGGCACCGAGTCCCGGGGTGTTGGTCACGGCTCCGGACATCACGCCGACCATAGTCTTGAGATCCTCGCCGGTGATGAAATGGATCGCCACGGTGACGGCCACAGCCAACAGGACAAGGGCGACCGCAAGGATATTCATCTGAAGTCCGCCTTTCTTGAAGGAGTGGAAGAATCCCGGGCCGACCTGAAGGCCTATCGAGAACACGAACAGGATCAGGCCGAAGTCCTTCATAAAGTTCATCACGGTCGCGTCCACCCTGAGGCCGAAATGACTCAACAGGATAGCCACGAACAGAATCCACGTGGAACCGATGGAGATGCCTTTGATCTTGAATTTGCCAAGGTACAGTCCGATCGCGATCACGACTGCGAAAACTAGAATCGAATGGGCTATTCCAGCCCCTAAAAACAAATCTCGCATATCTAATTAAAAATCTATCCGCGCGCAAAAGCACGGTTTGTCTTCAATTTTACCTTCTATGAAATATTTCTTTTGTCCGTCAATATCCTCAACACTTCTGAATATCCTGACAACCTCCCCAGGCTTCGTCTCCTTGATGAAGTTGATGCTTATGCTCCTGACAGGGTTGCCGGCGACCTCTTCATAGTCAATGCAGTCCATAGCCCAGACCACGTAGCGGGCATTGTTGGTGTGCCCCAGCACATCGATGTCTGAGTATGCCGCCTTGTGGCAGCCGACTTCCTCCGCGGGGATATTCTTAGGCATCACGACCTTGCCGCAAGGGATCTGGATCGCATTGTCAGGGCACTGGGTGGTCGCCGGGACCATATTCAGAACCTCATCGCTGCGCACCAGCCGCCGGGTCTCGACATTCATCACTATCCACGAAGAGGTGCAAAGCACCTGCGCCTTTGATTTGTCGGCGAAGTCCGTGTCGCCCTTCCTTCGGAGCTCGAAGTCACGCAGGAAGAACAGGCCGTCCTGTCCCTTGTGCCAAGTGTAGAGGGTCGTCTCGTCCGTCCATTTCGGAGGGTTCAGAAAATCCATCCGCATCCGTGACAGAACCCAGGCCGTGTGATGCCTCTGAAGGTCGTCATAGCCGAAATGAAGCGCCTGGGCCGCCAGATACGCCATTTCCTGGGCGTGATCCATAAACGCGGCCGGCTTCAGGCGGAACGATGCGTCCGTGTCGTAGCACGGAATCGTTATGTCAGTACTGAACCTATTGTCTGAAACGTTGATCCTTTCCATAGTCCTAATGATTTATAATCCTCAGTTCCTCAGGGGTGTAGAGGATCGAGTCAATGAAATCCGGAGCGAAGTGGGCGAGGAGTATGAATATTCCGAGAGCCACCAGCGCCAAACCGATGAGACTTGCCGCCACGATTAGAACCACTTTCCAAGCACGGTTTCTCGTCTTGTGACCTGTCTCCTCCTCTCTTTCTTTCTCATCTTCTTTCTCATTTTCGGCTCCGGTGTCAGATTCATCGGTCGGAGTGTCTGTTTCCTCGGTCACAGAGCCTGTCAAAGCGACCGGTGCAATCGGATCTCTGATGGGAACCGGATCCGCCACCAGCTCCCTAAGCGCCGCCACACTCTGCGCCACCTCGTCCGGAGTCTCCTCGTGAGTCTTCAAAGACACCGGCTCCAGCCCTACCCCATAAGGATAGATGTCCAAATCCTCGTCAGCGATAAAAAAGAACGTGTTCTCCTTAGTCGCCCTCAACCGGCCGAGCCCGGGGAATATCACGACCTTCTTTGCCTGCAGCGTTGTCCTCAGCCCGGCGATAAACTCCCCAAGGATTCTCTTTGAAGTCTCAAGATCCGTCCCGTTGATCTTGGCATAGAACTCCGCCATCATCTCCTCGTTTCCTGATCCGCGCTGCCTGAACGACAATTTTCGGTAAGGAGGATTGATGGTGTACCCTTTGTCAGAAAAAGTAGAGGGCATCACCTCGGAGACGAAAGTCCCCAAGCCAGGCAACGTAACCTCATCATTGTCAAGGATCAGCCCCTTGACCATATCTGAAAACAAGTCTATGTCCATTTTTCCTCCTCCGAGAAATTCACACAAAGGTACACAAAAAAAACTACAAAAAAATTTGCACTAATCAATTTTTGTTGTACCTTTGCACTCCCGAAAGGAACAAACAACCGAAAAGGTTGACAAAATTCCTCAATAGCTCAGTTGGTTAGAGCACCTGACTGTTAATCAGGGGGTCGTAGGTTCAAGTCCTACTTGAGGAGCCAAAGCGGACAAATCATCAGAAATGACGGTTTGTCCGTTTTTCTTTTCCTCATAGCTCATTGATTTCAAAGAATATTGGAATCAAGTCCAAAGCCAGAGCAAGTCCAAAGCCGGGGCAAGTCAAAAACCGGGGCAAGTCAAAAACCGGGGCAAGTCCAAAGCCAGAGCAAGTCCAAAGCCCTGTGTTAAAAGAACCGGCTTGCCCCTCCCACGACGAAAGACCTTCTCAACTTCGTTGCAATTGGCGGGAACATCCACAGCCACTTAAGCAACATCAGGAGTGGTTCACTGTTCCTGACACCTCGCTGAAATCGGTCTTGAGGAACAAAGTCCATGACTGTACGGCCATCAGACAGGCATGACCGTTCCCGCCAACTATAAACATAAGTGGCCGGCATCAACATGATGCGGAATCGCGCAAGGGAAGGAGAGTTTCTTCTTTCTATCACTGCGCATCATGTTCGCACAATAAGGAAGAAATCATATTCATAAACACCTTGAGGCGGCTTGCAATCACCAAGGCATAAAGGCTTGCCAACAGGCACATGGCTTCTTTGATTTTTCTTTAGGGAGTTATATACCTGTTGACTAACTTTTGATGTATTGTGTTAGCAATCAGATAATTGCGAGCGGTTGATTGTTCGTTGCAAAAAAAGTTAATAATTAACAACTTACAAGATTATGTAGTCAACTCGTATATAATTACCTTTCTTTATTGTAGATAATGGCTATCTTTGAGAAAAGAAGGATTCAGACGAAATGGGACGACTTGTTCCGAATTGTGAATATGAACGTGCGGGTGTGGTCATGAATCAAAAATGAATTCAAAACAGCTTCTTAATATGACTGGAAGAAAGATTTTACTTGTAGTGGATGTGCAGAGGGACTTCATTGACGGATCTCTGGCCGTGCCGGGAGCAGAGGCGATCATTCCGGAGATAAACGGGATCAAGAACGGAGCCGATCTTGTGTATTTCACTTTGGACTGGCATCCGAAGGATCATTGTTCGTTCAAGGCAAACGGTGGTCAATGGCCAGAGCACTGCGTTCACTACACTTTAGGGGCAAGTCTCGCCGACGGGCTGCTGGACGGGCTGGAGGAAGCGAGGACAAGATTCATCCTGAAAGGGCAGAACAAGGAGAGGGAGGAATATGGAGCGCTGGCGGCCTTGACAGCCTCAAACCAGAGTCTGTTTCTGGCAGGGGACGAGGTCACCGTCTGCGGAATCGCCTCTGAGTTCTGTGTTTTGGAGACCCTCAAGAATGTCTTCCGGCTGAGCCAAGAGGTTGGATTCGACGTGAACGTATTCCTGAAAGGCACCGTCGGATTCGACAGCACCCCGCTGTTGGAATGGATGGCCGGAAACGGCGTAAAGGAATATTGAACTTTTATTCCTCCCTTACGACAGGAGGAGCGAGAGGGACAAACGACTCCTCGTCAAAGTTTTCCATCTGGTTTTCGTAGTAGGCTTGTGACGCGGCCGAACGGTTGATCTCATCGTAGGCCACAAACGCCTCGAAATCATATTTCCACCCGCTTGGCTCAGACAACTTCATGATTCTCTTGAATATGGCCTCACGCGAAGGAGCGTTGAACCCGCCGGCATTATGTCTCATGATGCTGTCGTCCGTCGGCCTGTAGGCACCGTATCTGAACGTCAGGCCGCCATCGTAGATTCCGACCTGACCGGAATAGCGCGGATCTGAAAGGAAATGCGCCCAATGGATTTCCTTGGGATCGTTCGTGACATCGGCGTTCGGGTAGAAACCGTATTTGGCGAACCATTCCTTGTGGCTTTTCACCTTGTCCTCGGTGATTGTCTTTTCGTAGAAATATTCATCCGCAAGCTTAGCGAACCCGTGACCGCCCGCCTCATGGCGAAGAACCTTCCCGAAATCTTCGGTGTTGTAGCTGACAACCGGGATGTAGGCTATAGCCCTGCCGTCCGACCACATGTAGGTTGTACCGGCATACTTCGAGGAATTCAGGATCACCAGTTCAAGCGTGTTTCTCACCGTGAGCCGACTGATCCCATCAACCTTGTAGGCATACTGCCAGACCTTGCTGTCATTGCCTCCGATATAGGTTCCCGTTCCGAACTTGCTCGCAAAGGCCGTGCTGCCGTCAAAATTCCGCCCGTCCGACTCGACCGCGACAGAATACACATCGAACCTGTCCCGGAATGACCGGTAAGGCTCCTCGGCGAAAAACTCCTCCATTGTCCTGTCGGCCCATTTGTCAAATGATGACATTGCCTCCCCTTCCGAAGCCGTAAGATCATCCTTGGTGAAGCCGTCTCCCATGATCACTATCTTTATTCCGTTGCCGACAGAATGGGTCTGGAGGGTGTGCACTATTCCTTCCTGAAAAATCACAACTTTTTCATGAATACCGGCAGCCTTGTTCACGATTCCGACCACCGCGCTTCTGGCACTCTCTCCCTCGTTCCTGTCACAATGAAAGACAAGTTCATCCTGACGCATCGCCCTGGTCTTCAACCCAGAATATCTCAGCCAGGACGCGGCGTCCTCTGGAATATCCACGGAATAGTCAACGTCAGCAGACACAGTGACGGCAATCTCTCCCGCGCCTCTTGACATTGAATATGTCTCCTGAGGAGTGATGACGTTGCCCTCTACGAAATCCAAGCACCTTACGATGGTCTTCGAATCATCATATACAAGCACCACAACCTCACCGCCAGTGAACGGGGAAGGGGAGGTCACCACAATTTCTCCTTCCGAGTCATTGTTCCTTTTGACGTCCGCCTTCCATCCATTCTGCGCAAACGCCTTGACCACCACGCTTCCTGTGGCATTAAGGATCTTATATACAACAGACCTTGTCTCCCCGGCATTGAATCTGAATGTTCCGTAGTCCGGAAACCGGATGCTCAGATCCGAAGACTTCTTGGCGAGTTCGAACACGGTTCCATCCATAAGTGTGACGGTCACAGTGTCACCGTTGTCCGTGACAGAGGAGAAGAACGAGTCCCCGTCCTCACCGGTTGCCTTCGACAATTTCGTCCAAGTCTTACGTCCATCATAAGAGACGTACCACCAGCCGTCTTCTATCTTCAATTCCGGAGCGGTGCCTCCCGCGTTTATCCGGTTGCCTGTACCGGAACCGTCGTAAATCCATTCACCATCTACAGTCCAGTAATACTTCCCGTCGGTGTGCTGTCTTATTCCGATCACAGGAGAATGACCGTCCTTTCCATTGTAGATGGTTACCGTGCCGCTTTTGCTGAACGTGATCGAGTACCCGACAACAGTCCCCTCCTTAATGACTTCCACCACGCCTGTCACGTAGTCATTGCCTTGCAACGCGTTGACGATGGTGCGCAATGTCTGCAGATCCTGATTGAATCCACGGCATTGCTCTTCCAAAGCCGCTATCCTGGCTTCATTCTCGTTGACTTTGTTCCAGATCTCAGAGTCATCGTATTTACAGGACACAAGTCCTGCAAGCATGACAAAAATAACACACAGAGCCTTTTTCATTTCAGTAAAATTATGCGACAAACAACCTATAAAGTTAGACATTATTCCCGGAATATGTAAGCGTAAAGTAATGTTGAAAAAACAAGTTGCATCAATCGATAAATTTGAATACATAGAATCACCCTGAACATCAATATATTGCAAATTTAAAGTGATGAAGGTCATTTTTTTACATTTTACAAAGACATGCTGTCGTAAATTTTGCAAAGATATTCAAAGAGTTTTGTCTTTTTCAAAAAGTTTGGTAACTTTGACATGCCGTCCGTCAAACCGTGTCGGACGGCATCCGGTCCCATAGCTCAGTTGGTTAGAGCATCTGACTCATAATCAGGGGGTCGTAGGATCATGCCCTACTGGGACCACAAAAGAAGGAGGCGCAAAAATTGCGTCTCCTTCTTTTGTGACCCTTATTCCCACCCCCCAGACTGTCTGAAAAGTCTCGACGAGAGCAGAAAAGTCCGTACCCCACTGCAGGGGCGACAACGAATTTTCAATCCTCGGAGGTGGTAATTATACTTTTAAGACAGTCTCCCCCAGTCACTGCGTGACAGCCCCGGTGGGGCACGGGGAAAGGATTCCCGACCCCCCTTCGGTCGCTTCGCTCCGAGTCTCGTGGCTTTTTCGGCCTCATTTTGGAGCCTTCACGAAAGCGTAATCTCTATGATATTGACAGTCTGGCGATTATAAAATCTCCTTTAGGGCAAACGAACTTAAGACAAAGCCTTATCTAACTCATTATCAAAGCATTATCAGCCACCCATTCAGAATCAACGAGTGGCTGATAACAAACTTATAGCCAAATGATTGAATCATTGACTTTAGCCTGAAACCACTAAAGCAAAGTAGCCAAAACGTTTATTATCAAAGACTTTTCATCACGGCAATCCGCACAATTTGGGCGATGGTGTTGTAATCCAATGCCTCAATCAGCGAAGAACTTTCCCCTTTGCGAATTTTTGGTAACGTGCAAAAATCGCAAAGGGGAAATTTCTTCGCCTCTCTTAGAAGCTGTTTTGAATTGTTTGTTTGAAGGTTTGAGAGTGAAAAACTTCAG
>OQVR01000724.1_pt1 | contig 14795 bp, 10 predicted proteins | sample 1691521 | NCBI WGS metagenome assembly OQVR01 (sample SAMN03418256, study PRJEB22391) | human gut metagenome | biome: human-gut; feature: organic feature; material: feces | host: Homo sapiens | place: Tanzania | collected 2013-01
CTTTTGGGATTTTACTCTTTACGCTTTCTTTTGTGATGTCGCCGAAAGGAACATCACCATAATTGGCATAGTATGTTTTTTTTGCTTGTTCATCCCATTCTGAAGAAAAAACACATTCTCCCCCAAGGTTTTGAAATGCCATTCTAAATCCGCCTATGCCTGCAAAGAGGTCGATAAATGTGAATTTTGGATTTTTTTGTGCTTGAAACGGAGCTTCAAATAAATCATGAAACAAATAGGTTTGGTAACCAACGGAAGAATCAGACACTCCGATGAAATCTTGTGGTTTATCTTGCTTTTTCCCCTTAATAAAATCACACCACAAATTTAAAATACCTTCCGCTTGTTGTTCGTAGGGGAGATTTATAGTTTTATTGTGTAATTGAAGATAATGCGTTATAAGAGCCGCTTGATCTACAAAAGGAATTATATTTCCTTCCTCGTCAAGAGTCTCTTTTCCATATATTTGAACTTTGTCTGCTTTTTTCTTGCAAAAATCAAACAAGGAAAAATTATTTTTTGTTTTTTTTGTCGTCATATATTTATAGTTATGTGTGTTTTTTACTACAGGGAATTTTTGTGATTTTTTAAAAAATCCAAACTTTGCAAATTCTGTAGCAAAGATAGTGATAAAATATCATTTTATAGTAGATGAGGTGGTAAGAAAATTCGTGAAAAATTGGGGGTGAACTGGTGGGGGATTGGGGAAAATGTTGTAACTTTATCGAGTTTTTTAGAAACTACTTTAAATTTAGGGAAATGGGAGGCTTTTTTGGCACAAAACTCAAAAACAGAGAGTGTAGGGCAGAACTGTTCTACGGGACTGACTACCAGTCACATCTCGGCACTCGCCGTGCTGGTATGGTTACTATCAGCGATGAGGGCGAGTTTTTCCGCTCTATCCATAGTTTGGAGCAAACGTATTTCAGAACCAAATTCGAGCATGAGCTTGACAAGTTCAAGGGCCGTTCGGGCATTGGCGTGATTAGCGACACCGATGCACAACCGCTACTCATACATTCGCATTTGGGACGTTTTGCACTTGTTACGGTAGCGAAAATCAATAATTTGGAAGAATTGGCACAGCAGTTGCTGGCTGAAAATATGCATTTGAGCGAGTTCTCGTCGGGGCGTATCAATCCCACTGAGCTCGTTTCGTTGCTTATAATCAAGGGAAAAGACTTTGTGGAAGGCATTGAGAATGTGTTTAATTCCATCAAAGGCTCGTGCTCAATGTTGCTGCTCACCGAAGATGGCATTATCGCTGCGCGCGACCGCTGGGGCCGCACCCCAATAGTGGTGGGCAAGAGCGACGACGGTATGGCGGTGACTTCTGAATCGACCGCTTTCCCTAACTTGGGATTCGAAACTGTTCATTATGTGGGTCCGGGCGAGATTGTTCGCATCACTGCCGACGAAATGATACAGATGCGCAAGCCTAACGAGGAAATGCAGATATGCTCATTCATGTGGATTTATTACGGATTCCCCACCTCATGCTACGAGGAACGCAACGTGGAGCAGATGCGCAACGAATGTGGGCGTGCCATGGGCGAAACCGACGATGTGGAAGTGGACTGTGTGTGCGGTATTCCCGATTCGGGCATCGGTATGGCTGTGGGCTACGCCGAAGGTCATAAGGTGCCATATATGCGTGCCATTGCCAAATACACCCCCACATGGCCTCGTTCGTTTATGCCAAGCAACCAGTCTATGCGCAACCTTGTGGCAAAGATGAAACTCATTCAAAACACCGATATGCTGAAAGGTAAGCGCTGGTGCTTCTGCGACGACTCTATCGTGCGCGGCACACAACTTCGCGACACCGCTGCCGAACTCATCAATGAGGGCGCAAAAGAGGTGCACATGCGCATTGCCTGTCCGCCGCTTATTTACGCTTGCCCATTTGTGAATTTCTCAGCGTCGAAAAGCGAACTTGAACTCATCACTCGCCGCATTATCCAAGATTTTGAGGGCGACATGAACAAGAATGTTGAGGCCTACGCCACCACAGGCAGCCCCGAATATCTGCGTATGGTCGACGAGATAGCACGTCGCCTAAAACTCTCATCACTAAAGTTCTCCACAGTGGAAACCATAGTGAAGGCCATCGGCTTGCCCAAGTGCAAAGTGTGCACCCACTGCTTCGACGGCAGCTCATTCCACACCCTGAAGTAAACCGACATTCAAATCACCATACAAAGGCAGAGCGTGCAAAACCAAGCACCCTCTGCCTTTTTTGTGTTTTTTTGAAATTTTGGGGAAGATTGTGGGGGTGGAAGTTGGTGATATTTCGGGGAAAATGATTAAATTTGGGGTTGAATTAATTTTTTGAATACAAAAACAAACCTAAAGTTACAATGTTGAAGAAAACTATAATCGCCTTCGTTGCGTTTGCAGGATTGATGAGCGCGCAAGCAGTCACCGATGCCACCAATTGGCGCGCCAGTGTTGACCAACTGATGAACAAGGGCGAATTTACCCAAGCCTCGCAACTGATGAGGAAGTTGCCATCAAAAGTGCGTAAAGCAAATGCTGTGACCATCGACTCGCTCAACCAGATTATGGGGCGCATTCGCAAAGATTTCACCCTTTTGCCCGAAGATGGCGTGAAGCAGATTCGAGAGAAGATGCCCGATGCCACCGATGAGCAAATCGACAACTGGAAGAAGGTGAAAGCCATCGAGGTGATGAATATCGACGGCAAAGAACTGTGGTTCCGCAAGGCTGTGCGCAACCTCTGGCTTTTGGGCGAGGAATTTGCCGAAGTCAATCAAGCCGATAACACCGAGGGCAGCGAGAAGCTGCGCAAGTATGTGGTGCGCGCCATGCGCACCGTGCCCGATGCCAACGGCGTGCGCGACTGGCACCATGTGAATGTGACCTTCACGCTCGATGTGGATGCCGATGTCATTCCCGCTGGCGAAACGCTGCGTGTGTGGATGCCTATCCCTTACGAGAATTTGCGTCAAAAGAATATCAAACTCGAAAGCAGCAATCGCCCCGTCACTTGGAGCGAGGGCAGCAAGCACCACACCGTGTATATGGAGGCTGTGGCAGAGAAGGGCAAGCCCACCCACTTTGAATACACTTTCAGCTATGATGTGGGCGAACGCCACATTGCGCAGCAAGACCTTTTGGCGATGGTGGAGCCTTACAAAAACACTCCCGAATATGTGAAATACACCAGCAGCGAATATCCCCACATCGTGATTACTGATGCTATGCGTGAGTTGGCAGAGCAGATTGTGGGCACACCCGAAGAAAATCCTGTGCTTGCCGCCAGCCACATCTACCATTGGATTGCATCACGCTTCCCATGGGCAGGCGCGCGTGAATACAGCACCATCAAGAACATTCCTGAATATGTGCTGGAAAACAAGCACGGCGACTGCGGTCAGGTGGGTTTACTCTACATCACCCTGTGCCGTGCCGCCGGTATTCCTGCACGCTGGGAGAGCGGCTACATGCTCCACCCGGGCGAGGTGAACTTCCACGACTGGGGTGAAACCTACTTCGAGGGCGTGGGCTGGGTGCCAACCGATGCGTCGTTTGGCCGCACCACCGAGCACAGTGAGCAGATGCGCGACTACTATGCCACCGGTATGGATATCTACCGTATGGCGTCAAACGAGGGTGTGGGCGATAAGTTGAGCCCAGAAAAGAAGTACATTCGCAGCGAGACCGTGGATTTCCAAATGGGCGAGGTGGAATGGAAAAACGGCAATCTCTATTACGACAAATGGGATTCCTCGTTTAAACTCAACAGCATAGAGCCAGTCAAATAATGCGGTTCGGCAATTATTTTAATTAGCAAACAAAAAATTAGCAATCATATATGAAAAAGGTTTTCCAGATTTTAAGCGTTGTGCTGATGTCGGCCATCAGCGTCAGCGCCATGGCGGCAGATGCTGCCGATGTATTGAGCAAACTCAAGAGCCGTATCGCTCCCGATAAGCGTACAGCCATCTTTGATGTGAAATCCACCACCGCTGGCAAGCAGGTGACTGTGACCGGTACCGTGGGATTTCAAGAGCAGAAAGACGCCATCAGCAAAGAACTTGCCGACAACGGTTTCACCAATGTGCAAAACAAGGTGAATGTGCTTTACACTGCCGTGCCCGAAGGCAAGAAGTGGGCTTTGGTGAAACTCTCGGTGGCAAGTATGCGCTGCGAAGGCAAGCACGCTGGCGAAATGGCCACTCAAGGCATCATGGGACAGCCTGTGCGAGTGCTCGACTGCACTTCCGACTGGTATCGCGTGCAAACGCCCGACAACTATATCTCGTATGTGCCAGAATCTTCGCTCTTCTGTAAAACTGAGGCGCAGATGAAAGACTGGCGTGCGGCTAAGCGCTACATCGTGAACACCTACTGCACACGCCTCGTGACCGAGCCTGCTGGCGACGAAACCGTTACCGACCTCGTGATGGGCAACATTCTCGAATACAAGGCAGAGAACGGCGAATGGATTCAACTCGCCACCCCCGACGGTCGCCTTGGCTGGTTGCCAAAAAGCGAAGTTGACGAATTTCAGGAATGGGCGAAAAAAGACCTCGACCTCAACCTCGTGTTGAAAACCGCTCACCGCATGTTGGGTTCAGGCTACCTGTGGGGCGGCACATCAACCAAACTCACCGACTGCTCCGGGCTGGTGAAAGTGAGTTACTTCAGCAGCGGTGTGATTTTGGCGCGCGACGCATCACAGCAAGCACTCTACGGCTTGAAGATAAAAGGATCGGAATGGCAGAAATGCCAGTTCGGCGACTTGCTCTTCTTCGGCACCAAGTCGGGCCGTGTGACCCACGTGGGCATCTACATGCAAGACGGCAAGTATATCCACTGCTCTGGTCAGGTGAAAATCAACAGCCTCGACCCCAAGGACCCCACCTACCTCTACTCGCCACTTTCAGCAAGTAGAATCGCAGGCGAGATTGGCACGCCCTACATCACCTATGTGCGCAATCACCCTTGGTACTTTTAATATCAAATAGAGAGAAAATCAACCGAAACCATAAATCAATAAAACTACATTGATATGTCAATTGACCGTAGAAAATTCATTTTGGGCGCAGGTCTTGGAATTGCAGCTGCTGCATCTCCAATCTCGCTCTTTGGTAAGAACGACGCTCCTGCACAAATCAAACGAAGCGGACGACTGAAACTGAAATTCTTCCCTTACGAATTGAAGTTGAAGCACGCTTTCAATCTCGCTAAATACAGCCGCACCACCACACCTGATGTGCAGGTGGAACTGGAATACGACGGCGTGGTGGGCTATGGTGAATGCTCTATGCCTCCATACCTCGGCGAAAGCGTGGAAAGCGTGTGTAAATTCCTCGGCAGCCTCAATCTTGAGCAGTTCACCGACCCATTCCGCAAAGAAGACATCTTGGCGTATGTGGAAAGCGTGGCACCCAACAACCGTGCCGCAAAGGCTGGCGTCGACATTGCCTTGCACGACCTTCTCGGTAAGCTCATGGGACAGCCTTGGTACAAAATCTGGGGTTTGAATCCAGAAAAGGCGCCTCTCACCACTTGCACCATCGGTATCGACACCGATGAGGTGGTTCGCCAGAAAATGACCGAAACCTACGACTTCAAGTTGATTAAGGTGAAAATGGGTTTGGGCGGCATTGAAAAAGACAAGCACCTCTATGAACTGGTGCGCAGCATTCGCCCCGACATCAAACTCTATGTGGATGCCAACCAGGGTTGGAAAACCAAGGAAGAGGCTCTTGAAATGGCTGAATGGCTTGCCGACAAGGATTGCTTATTTGTGGAGCAACCACTGGAAAAGGAAAAGCCACTCGATGACACCGCATGGCTCACCGAGCGATCTCCACTGCCTATCGTGGCAGATGAGGCATTCCAACGCCTGCCCGACATTCGCCGCTTCCACGGTGTATATTCAGGTATCAACATCAAGTTGATGAAGAGCACCGGTATGAATGAGGCCTACAAGATGGTGACATTGGCGCGCGCACTCGACATGAAGATTATGGTTGGCTGTATGACCGAAACTTCTTGCGCTGTGACCGCTGCGGCTCAACTTTCGCCACTCTGTGACTGGGCTGACCTCGATGGCAACTGGCTCATTGCCAACGACCGATTCGACGGCATCAAGATTGTGAACGGTCAGGTGACCGTGCCTGCCGACCGTCCAGGTATTGGCGTGAAACTTCTGAAATAACACGAGGCTTTGCCTCATGTGACATATATTAGAGGCTGTGTCAAAATTTCCAAAAGCATTTTTTGACGCAGCCTCTTTCAACTTTTTGGTACATAAACCTTTTCTTCCACTAAACCCACTCCATTGAATGAAACGAACGTATTTTAGCTTTTTTGCGCTTCTTCTTGTGGCTTTTATGCTGTTTGCCGGGTTGTCGTTTTTCAAAGACGGCATAGAGGAATCGTTTGGCATCAACACCGCGACCTTCGCATCCGATTTGCTCTCGACACCCGACGATGAGCTTGAACTTGCCGATGTGGTGACCACCGATTCGGTTTCGGGCAAAGCCATTGCCACCGTGGAGCGAGCCCCACTCGACACCACCAAAAAAAATATTCTGTTCATAGGCGACTCCATGCTTGAGCGACTGAGCCCACGCATAGCGGCGTATGCCGAAGAGAATGAGCATCAGATGAACACCGTGATTTGGTATGGCTCATCTACCGAAGTGTGGGCCACAAGTGGCAGAGTGAAGGAATGTATTCAAAAGTATCGCCCCGACTACATCATCATCAGCCTCGGTGGCAACGAGCTGTTTGTCAACGATATTATCGCGCGTCGCACCAAATATGTGAAGCAGATAGTGGCAGAGTTTGCCGACATTCCGTATGTGTGGATTGGACCGCCCAACTGGAAGAAAGACACCGGCATTAACAAGATGATTCAAAGCGTGGTGCCAAAAGGCAATTTTTACCTCAGCTATACCCCCGATCAGCACTACGAGCGAGCCAAAGACGGTGCGCACCCCACACCGGCATCGGCGGCGAAGTGGGCCGATCGTATCTGCAAGTGGATAGTGGAGGAAAGCAACAATCCCATCGTGCTCAATCTTCCTCAGAAAGCGCGTGCGTATTGCCATACCGAAACATTCAGCATGACCGATAACGAAGTGAAGACAAAGCCAAAAGCCGAGCCTGCTCCAAAGCCCACCGTCCAACCTGTGGCAGAGCCTGTGGAACCACAACCCGAAGCGCTAAACCCTAACACCGAAACGCTATGACAACATTGCAACTCATATTGGGCAACCTCTCGGTTGCGCTACAGAATATCGCATCGTTTTTCACCCCCGACCCATCGGTGCCGCTGGTGTTTTCGAGCGGAGCGTTTTGGCTGATGTTTTTGGTGTTTCTGCCCATTTTTGCGTGCATTCGTCATCGCAAGACGCAAATGATGCTCTTTGTTGTGGCGTTCAGCCTGTTTTTCGCCTTCAAGTCGTGTGGGTGGATATTCTTGCTGATGGTGGCCACCTCGGTTATCGACTGGCATTTGGCACTCCGCATCTCCCGAACTGAAGCGAAGAGGACGCGCCGGCTGATGCTGTGCGCATCGCTACTGTGCTCGGTGGGCATACTGATGGTGTTTAAATACACCAACTTCTTCATGCTGTCGTGGCACGAGATAGTGGGTGGCAATTTCCACCCGTTGGCGATTATTGCCCCGATAGGCATATCATTCTACACCTTCCGCACCATCAGTTATGTGGTGGATGTGTATAAGGGCGAGATGCCGCCTGTGGAGAGTTATCTCCAATATTTGTTCTATCTCTCGTTCTTCCCATGCATGGTGGCAGGTCCTGTGGTGCGAGCCAAAGACTTCATGCCACAACTTGAGCGCACCACCGACGTGACCAAAGCCGAAATCTACGGCGGCTTTTGGCTGGTGATGGTGGGCGTGGTGAAGAAAGCCGTGATAGCCGACTATCTGGCGCAATACTCATCTATTATTTTCGGTAGCCCCGAAACGCTCCAAGGCTACAGCGGCTTTGAATTGCTCATGGCGGGGATTGGCTTCACCGTGCAACTCTATGCCGACTTCTCCGGCTATAGCGATATGGCGATTGGTTTGGGTGCCATTATGGGATTTGACCTAGGCGTGAACTTCGACCACCCATTCCGCTCGCTCAACATCACCGAATTTTGGCGCCGATGGCACATTTCGCTCTCGTTTTGGCTTCGCGACTATGTGTACATTCCGCTTGGCGGCAACCGCAAAGGCAAGATTCGCCAATATGTGAACCTGTTTCTCACCATGCTGATAGGCGGCCTTTGGCACGGAGCCGGCTTCACCTATGTGATATGGGGCGCGATTCATGGCGTGGCGCTGGTGGTTCACAAGATGTGTATGCCGTGGCTCAAGCTAATCCCCGACAACTGGGCAGTGAAACTGCTTTCTGGTTTGCTGACATTTACCACCGTGATGCTTGCGTTCGTTTTCTTCCGTGCCGAGTCGGTTGCTGAAGCCACCACCATCATCGGTGGAATTTTCACCAATTTCGACCTCGCATATCTGCCACCGTTTGTGAGTGTGCGCTATGTGTGGTGCATTATGCTCGTGCTCTTGCTGGTGGCTCATTTTGTGCCGTGCAGCATCTATGCGGCAGTGAAAAACTGGTTTGTGGAGAGCTTCTGGCTGGTGAAATTGGTAGTGTTTGTGATAGTGGTGCAACTGGTGCTCCAGTTCGCCACATCAGATGTGACCCCATTTATTTATGCCCAATACTGACCTATAAAAATGTTACAAAGATGTTACAATTTGCCCGTTGAGGCACTGTGGCACGAATTGTAACATCTTTGTTATATTCACGTCTATCATTTATTATAATTTTGTATTGCAAAGAAAAAAGAAGCACAATGACTGATGTTCCAAAAATACTGATAGTAGACGATGAGCAGTCCATCTGCTACGTGTTGAAGGTGAACCTCGAACTTGAGGGATTCAGCGTCGATACAGCTTTCTCTGCTGAAGAAGCACTCGCCAAGCGCCTCGAACGCTACGACCTGTTTCTTCTTGATGTGATGATGGAACACATGTCGGGCTTCGACCTTGCGAAAGTGATTCGCGGTCGCGAGGAATTGAATGCGATTCCTATCATTTTCTGCACAGCCAAGGACTCGGAGGAGGACCTGCTGGAAGGATTCAACAACGGCGCCGACGACTACATTCGCAAACCTTTTTCAATGCGTGAACTGGTGGCAAGAGTGAAGAGCGTGCTTCACCGTAGCGGACGCTACTCCAACGAGAAGGAAGTGCTCAAATTCCAGACGCTCACACTTCGCACACCGCAAAAAGAATGCTTCGTGGACGATGAACCCATCACGCTCACCACCACCGAGTTCGACTTGCTGGCATTCTTCCTCAAAAACCCCGACACAGTGTTCTCGCGTTCGGAAATCCTCAACAGAGTGTGGAGCGCAGATGTGTGCGTGGTAGATCGCACGGTAGATGTGAATGTTGCGCGATTGCGCAAAAAAATAGGCAGATATGGAAACAGAATTTTCACCAAACAAGGATTTGGTTATGGGTTCAAAACCAAAGATTAGTGTGCACACGCGCATTTTCTTGCTGATCATGTTTTTCACATGGTCGCTGACGCTGGTGTTTTTCGCTTTGCAGTATTCCCGCGAGGTGGATTTCAAGACCGAGGTGCTGGATAGCCGCCTGCAAATGGAGAATATGCGTATTCTCGACTGCATCAGCGAAGGCAAGAAGCTCAGTCCTCAAGTGCTGAAAGAGATTGGCATAGGCGATTCTACGCGTGTGTCGGTCATCACCCTTTCGGGCAGCGTGATTTTCGATACCAATTCTCGTAATGTGAAAGAAAACCACCTCAACCGCAAAGAGGTGAAAGAGGCTATCGCCAATGGGCACGGCTTCCAGCGCCGCCGCATCTCCTCGACTGATTCACGCCAATATTTCTACTCAGCCACTCGTGGCGACGGCTTGGTGGTGCGCACGGCATTGCCTTACAACCACACATTGGTCGATACCCTCAAGGCTGACCCTGTGAATAGCAATCTGATTATCTTTATTGCACTGCTGATGACGGTGCTGGCATGGTTCACAGCCTACAGGGTGAGCCGAAGTGTGAAGAATCTGCGCAAGTTTGTGGAGGCTGCCGAATACGACGACATCGACGACTACGACACCAAGCAGTTTCCCAACGATGAACTTGGCGAAATCTCAGCCCATGTGGTGAATCTGTACAAAAACTTGAAAGTGACTTCAGAGCAACGCGACCAAAATATGCGCGATGTGTTGTTTGAGCAGGGCGAAAAGAACCGTATCAAGCACCAACTCACCAACAATATCAACCACGAAATCAAAACTCCTGTGCATGTGATTCAGGCGTGTCTGGAAACACTCGAAAACAATGGCGAAGCGCTGCCACTCGACACCCAAAAGCAACTGCTGAGCACTGCCTACGACAATGTGAAACGCCTTTCGGCTCTGCTTGCCGACATTTCGGTGATTACCCGCATTTCCGATGCTCCAGAGAAAATTGAGAGCAGCGAGGTGAATGTGACCGACATTATCCACAAGGTGGCCGACGAAATGAAGGTGTTCCCTCCTGAAAAGCAACTTCGCATTCACATCGATGTGCCAGAGAATGTGAAGATCCGTGGCAACGAATCGCTTGTGGAATCCATCTTCCGCAACTTGATGGTCAATTCGTTCAACTACAGCGGTGGCCGTGATGTGACTGTGAAGCTGAAAGACACTACCCCCGACTACTATGTGTTCACCTTCAGCGACAATGGGGTAGGGGTAGCACCAGAGCATCTGCCACGCTTGTTTGAGCGATTCTATAGAATCGACGCCGGCCGCAGCCGCACTATGGGTGGCACCGGATTAGGACTGGCGATTGTGAAGAATGCCGTAAGTTTCCACCAGGGCGAGATCACAGTTCGCAATCGTGAAGGGGGTGGCTTGGAATTTGAATTCTCGTTAGCAAAGTAAAGAATTAATCATTAAGTAGTTATATCTTATCTGTTAAGGGCGTAAATTCCCTTAATAGCCATAGTTACACCTTTTTTCAACCCCAAAAAACAGATAAAGCGTACCCTAACGACCGATTTGGGCTAAATGACAAAGAAAGTATTAATTTTTTAAAAGAATAAATTTATGAGTCCAGTATTCACTGTAATTGTAGTAATTCTTGCTATCCTCGCGATTGTCGATTTGATAGTGGGAGTTTCGAATGATGCAATCAACTTTTTGAATTCATCACTTGGATCAAAAATCGCATCTTACAAGACTATTATCAGCGTGGCTGCTGTGGGCATCTTGGTTGGTGTCCTCACCTCTCACGGAATGATGGAGGTGGCACGTAATGGCGTGTTCCACCCCGAAATGTTCACATTCTCCGAGATTATGTTCCTCTATGTGGGCGTAATGCTCACCGATGTGATACTGCTTGACGGCTTCAACAAACTTGGGTTGCCAACATCTACCACCGTGTCGATGATTTTCGAACTCCTGGGTGCGTCGATGGCAGTGACTATGTTTAAGATTTACGGTGGCGACCTCGATGCCGGAATCGGCGAATTTGTAAATGGAGGCAAGGCATTAGGCATGATTTCAGCCATTCTCGTTTCGGTGGTTCTGTCCTTTATCGTTGGTTCGGTAGTGATGTACTTCTCACGCATTCTGTTCACCTTCCGCTATGCTAAGCAGTTTGGCAGATTTGGCGCAGTGTGGTGCGGTGTCGCCATTGTTGGCATTATCTACTTCGCTATGTTCAAGGGCTTGAAGAGTTCTGGACTGATTACCGAAGAGATTTCCGGATTCATTTCCGACAACTTGCTCATGGTGCTCGGCGGCGTTTGGCTTGCTTCTTCGCTCCTGTTCTTCATTCTCCAAAAACTTGGTGTGAACATTCTGAAGATTACCATCCTTAGCGGTACATTCGCCTTGGCACTCGCTTTCGCTGGCAACGACTTGGTGAACTTCGTGGGTGTGCCTTTGGCTGGTTTAGACGCTTACACCTTGGCACAAGACGGCGGCTCATCAATGATGATGGGTGGGCTCAACGATCCAAAGATGGTGAACATCGAATTTCTGGCAATCGCAGGTGTGGTGATGGCGCTTACCCTGTTTTTCTCAAAAGATGCCAAGAAGGTGTCGCAAACCGAACTTACCCTTGCATCACAGCAGGAAGAAGACGAGCGCTTCAATTCCACCCCATTCTCAAGAGCACTGGTTCGCTACTCAGTGAAACTCAACGAATGGTACAATCGCGTGCTTCCTGCAAGTTGGGTGAAATATATCAACACTCGCTTCCAACCATTGAGCAGCGATGAGAAAGGCGACATCATCTACGACCGTATTCGCGCCGTGGTCAACCTCGCAGCCGCCTCAATTCTGATTTGTATTGGTACTTCGTTGAAGTTGCCACTCTCTACCACCTATGTAGTGTTTATGGTTTCGATGGGTTCATCGTTGGCTGATAGAGTTTGGGGCAGAGACAGTGCCGTTTACCGTATCTCAGGTGTGATGGTAGTGATTATGGGCTGGTTCGTTACAGCATTCGTGGCATTCGGCATGTCGTTCATCATCACCTCGCTGCTGATGTTTGGCGGTGGCTATGCACTTGCCGCACTGGTTCTTATCGCCGCCTACATTTTGCTGAAGCGCTTCGTGATTAAGAGCGCCGATGCAACCGAAACCGAAGAAGAACACCTCATCGATGATGGCGATGCTCCTGAAGATGTGCTTTACAACTGCACCCAAATGGTGGTGGATGTGATGAACCAAACTTCAAATATCTACAATCGAATGTTGGTATCGCTGTTCACCGAAAACCGCAAGGGTCTGAAAGACACTGTGGCAATGAGTGAGAAAATGTATGAGGAAGCCAATAAGCGCAAATACGAGATTTGCTCTACAGTGAAAAAACTCCAAGAGCAACATATCGAAACGGCGCACTATTATGTGCAGATTGTGGACTATGTGTCGGAAGTGTCGAAGGCACTGCTCCACAGCACTCGCCCAGCATACGACCACATCAACAATAATCACCGTGGCTTATCAGCCGAGCAGATTCAAGACCTGAAGTTGATCAACGACAAGGTGGACGAAATCTTCCGCCAAATCTCCGAAATGCTGGCTAAGAAGGATTTCAGCCAACTCGATGATGTGATGGTTAAACGCGACGATTTGTTCGATACCATAGCCGAAATTATTAAGAATCACATTAAGCGTGTGCGCAACGATTCCACATCAAGCTCTCGTGCAAGCGCACTGTTTCTTAACATCCTTAGTGAGACCAAGACCATGGTGCTCCAGGCTCGCAACATGATTAAGAGTGAGGCATACTTCCTAAATGCCATTAAAGAAATGGGATAATTTGAAAGTTTAGTTAGTAGAGGCTAAAAGATATACATCAACTTCTCGAAGGGCTACTTTGGTGTGATTTCAAGGTGGCTCTTTTTCTGTGGGTGGTGAGGAATATTTTGAAAATAAATTCAGCCACAAATGGTGCTTGAATGAATTTATATGTGTAACTTTGTATTTTGAAAAAACATTATTGAACAACACTATAAAATCAGATTTTAATGGAAATTATTGGTAAAATCATACTGAAATTGCCTCTGCAAACTGGCGTTTCTAAGGCAGGTAACAACTGGTCGAAGCAAGAATATGTGCTTGAAACTCAAGAAAACTTCCCAAAGAAGGTGCACTTCGACTTCTTCGGCGACCGTGCCACCCAATACGACCTTCAGGAAGGCCAGATGGTGAAGTTGAGCTTCGACATCGAAAGCCGCGAGTATAACGGCCGCTGGTACACCAGCATTCGTGGTTGGAAGGCAGAACCAGCCGACGCACAGGCTCCAGTTTACGCTGGCGCTCCAGCCGCCGCTCCAGCAGTAGGTGGCGCCCCCGTACAGCCAGCAGCAGCTCCCGCCGCACCAGCAGCCCCAGCCCCCGACTTTATGAACGAACCCTCTAACGCCGACGACCTCCCCTTCTAATCCCCCTGGCATAGGTCGCCGTCGTGACGGCAAAAAATATCAAAGCATTGCTCGCCCTTCCCGGGCCCAGCAATGCTTTTTCTTTTCCATATAAATCGCCCTGCAATTGCGGCTCGGCGGAAAATTCATTGGGAAAACTGAAACTAAAGCAGGTGACAGGCATCGGAGATGCCAGATGATGCGAAACACCATGCAAGTGTCCTTGCTTGCAAGGACACGCAGCTTGGTGATAGCAACGTGCGCACTATATGAGCCTCGGAGAGGGTCGGTTGTGGTATCAGTCTCTCCTTCTTTACAATCATAACCGACCCTCTCCGAGGCTCGACATCATACTTGTTCTTGTCACCAAGCTGCGCTCAATCGCTCTGCGATTTTCGCTTGCATGGTGTTTCGCACGATGCGGCATCTCCGATGCCTATGGCTTCAAACTTTTGTGTGGTTGGGACATGTAGAATCTTCCTACATAGGCTTGCTAAAGTATATGCCTATTCCACTAAATTTGTACTGAACCACTATTGCCTCACCATTTTTTAGCCGCCAAATGCCACATCGAAATCGTGCCAAACGCCACATCAAAATTGTGCCAATCGCCACATTTGTAATTGTGAAATTGTTGTATATCAGCAGTTTTGTATAAATTAACGAAATGGGAGTGATTATAAAACATCTATATTTGTAGAGTAGAATCATATAAACTATTATCAATCCCTCTTATTGTTGTTGTCTCTTGCATTAGTGAATAACATTATGATGAAACTTTGTACTATCCTGATTTTGGTTGACCGTTTTGGGTGCTATCCCTGATGGGAGTT
>OQVR01000725.1_pt1 | contig 14783 bp, 9 predicted proteins | sample 1691521 | NCBI WGS metagenome assembly OQVR01 (sample SAMN03418256, study PRJEB22391) | human gut metagenome | biome: human-gut; feature: organic feature; material: feces | host: Homo sapiens | place: Tanzania | collected 2013-01
CAGATTCCACCTCACGATGGACACCCTTGCCTTCGGCTAACGCTTCCTGCTACCGAGCGCGTAGTGGACTTTCACCACCTAGTTATCGCCCATGCTGGGCGCACAACAAAAAGAGCCAGCACCTAGCCAGCTCTTTTCGTCTAATATAAGGTTATAAGTTATAAAGTTAATTTAATTGCATCAGAAGCTCCAGCGAACACCGGCGTTCCACTGCCACGGAGTTGCAACGTTACCGCCATATGTCTTTTCAACATCAAAGTACAGATGCGTTGCGTCACTCAGGTTGAGGTTGGTGCCTACGCCAACTTCCCACCAGCCGCCGCCAAGATCCTGCTCAAAGCTTGCAGTACCTGCGCCGCTCATAGTTGCTTTGGTTTCGCCGTCGAAGTCATACAGATAGGAAGCACGTACATAAACATTGCCTTGCTTAATGTCCTTGCCTAAGGAGAAGCCAAGACGACCAACCAGGCTGTCTACGCTGTCCTGATGCACTCTTGCGCCCTTGCTGGTTGTGTAATCTGCACTGCCAACAGTGCCATAGGTCAGCTCTACCTGAGGCTCAATCCAGAAGCCATTGTCTTTAGTAAAGCGTTTGCCATATTCTGCGCTCAGGCTGTAGCCATTGGTTTCATAGCTTGCATCGCCTACGCCTGCACCGATAGTGCTATAATCGTTATCCATGCGTGCATATTTGGCAATCAAATCAACGAAGCTGCCATTGTCATTTAAGTAAGAACCATATACTGCAAAGCCTGTGTGCTTGTTTTCACCAGTGCCTCTTGCAAAGGTGCTGGTGCCTTCCGTTCTGGTCAGCGCAACGCCCACAGTCCAGTTCGGGTTAGTGCTAAGTTTTTCATCGTAACCAACCTGATAGTAGTTGTATTGGTTCTTCACGTTCTGCGAACCGTATTTGCTTTCGCCACGTGCCATACGTGCCCATGCACCATGCTCGCCCTTGCTGTCGCGCAGCTCGCCCAAGCGCTTGTTCATGTCGTTGTTTTCCTGGCGCCAGGTCATCAGGGAGATGTTTGCCATGTCGCTGATAGCGCGGTTGGTAGTGTTTTCCACAGTCTTTACAGAATCAACTACCACATTACCATCGATAACCTCAGCGGAATAACCGCCAATAATATCGTTAGCATCAGAGGTTACGGTATCTGCAGCAGACTTGCCATTGCTCTGCACAACGTCAGCCAATTTCTGCAAATCAGCATTGCCGCTTGCAATCGCGTCGGTTACTTCCTTCGTGCCGTTGATGGTAAGGCTCGTATCAGCAGCCTTATTGTCAATACTGAGCTTATTGTCCACATTATTAGTGTTAATAGTACCACCAATGCCCTTAAGGTTATCAATCTTCACCGCATCATCGCCAGCCAAATTGCTGCTGTCTAAGTTAATAATGCCATTATTCAGCGTAAGATTGTTAATACCAATGTTATCCACGCCATCAGTTCCATTATTTACGCTCTTAATAGTTGTAGGATTCCATTGTGCATCATCAGCAATAATCAAATTGAAGGTCTCTACTTTGAGCTTGCCTGCATTCTTCAAATCCTCATAGGAAGAAGTGCTACCATTCTTTAAGCCCCATTCAACAACTGCATTGCCATTCCAAAGTGAGTCAGCACCTGTTAAGTTAACATTTAAATCAGCATTAACCTTTGTACCGGAAGTAGCCTCATCATAGTTGAAATTAATGTCACCAAACAGCTTGGTTGTATGCGTACCATCTGTATTAATATTAATCAAAGAGTCACCGCGAGTGGTAATTGCATTATCTGCATGAACCTCAAGATTACTATTAATATTAACTATACCCTGAGACATAGCAACGATACCAGATGCTTCACCCTTCTTAGATCCCTTAACTTCAATATATGTATTATCTGTATTGATGTTAATTTCAGCTCGTTTAAAATTTTTGGCATCAGTAGTGGTATTTTGTGCTATAACACCATAAGCAAAGCTATCAGCAGACTCCACTTTCAGATTAAGATTTTTGCCATTTACATTAATCAAACCACCATTATAATCAGGAGAGCCATACGCCAACAAACCTAAAGCCACAAAATCTTTATTACCAGAATTATCTAATACATGAATGTCTATATTTTTCGTTACATCTTTCTTACCCAAATTAACTATAGCACGTCCAGTTGAAGCTACTGTAGCATCAACACCAACATTATTCATATCGGCGTCATCGGGAGTAATATCTAAATTAATGCTTTCACCATTAAAGCTAATAGCATTATCTCCGGCAACGTATATTCCAACATCATACTTGCCAATTACATTGACGTTAGCCTCAGAACCCTTGTTTAAATAACAGGCTGTTCCCGCCAGCGCGCTGCCGCTCGCGCCAACCACACCTGCAGCCAAAAGGCCACACAAAATTTTTCTTGCCAAAGCCTTACTACTCTTCATCGTTAATCCCAACCTTTCAACAAAAATTTTTACACTAACAACTCCAAGTAAGATTCACTGCTTATGCCGTGAAAATTTATATATTACGGCCGTTGCCATAACGAACAAAAACTTTTAAAATATTTGTCACGAGGGTTTAAAACAAGTTTCAGTAGTAATACACTTACTTTTATAAATTACCTATCTTCTTAATAGCAATTATAGCATCCTGTCCCCCCCCAGTCAAACTCTTATCCAAAAACACGCTACAATCGATGTAAAAATCCTTTTTATAGTCTTAAATCCGTTACATTTATTACATTTAATTGAAGAGCTTCAATAGTTAAGGTTCAGATGAGTACAAGTAAACTTTAAAGAGTTGTATCTTTGTTAATTTCTGCGTAAAAAAATACGCAACAGACACAATATCCGTTGCGTATTTTTCTTCACTATAGATTAACTGAAATAGTATATATAACGGCTACTTTATACAAGCTTAAAACGTCCAGAACATACCGGCATTCCACTGCCAGTTCTTACGCAAGCTGCCGCCGGTAGAACGCTCTACGTCCGCATACAGGTGGTTGTTCTTGCCGGTCATGCAGGCAAAGCCCAAGCCGTATTCAAACCAGGTGTCATGGTCATGGTTATCAATACGCAGGCTATCATTGCCGTTAGTCAAGGTTACACCATAGTTACCGGCAAATTGATGCAGCCAGTTGGCCTTCAGGTAGACAGTGTTCTTTTCGTCCATGTCATACATAAAGTTGCAGCCGATACGTCCCAAAACGCTGTTGGGATCGCTTTGGCTTACGTGGATGCCATTGCTGGTGGTATATCTTGCACCGCCCAAATAACCCAAGGTAAGCTGTGCTTGCGGCTCGATAGACCAATGCTCGTCAAGATATTTCTTGCGACCATATTCTGCACTCAGGCTGATACCTGTGTTGTCAAAAGCACCGGTAATCTTCTTGCCTTCGGAATCAAACACAGTGAAATCGCTGTCTGCATCATAAATCTTGAACACTACGTCCAGATAATGGCCCTTATTGCGCAGGTCCGTGTTGTAGAAACCGATAGATTTGGCTTTGAGCTTGCCACTGCCGCGGTTGAAGCTGTTCTTGCCGTCATCGTAAGCAAAGGCTACCCCCTGATAACGCTTCAGCTTTTCGTTTTCCTTAACGACATCGTCATAGCCAATCTGGTACATGGTATGGCGGTTGCTGAAGCCATCACCGCTGTATTTGCCACCTTTGACGCGCACCCAAACGCCTTCCTCATTATTGGTTTCGTGGCGCAGGTCGCCCATGCGCTGCATGAGCTTGTCATCCTCCACCCAGTTGGCGAACGCCAGTCTTTGGGTTGCATCAACTGCATCTACGCTGGTGGTCGGTTTTGAGGGGATGAATTCTACTTTTTTCAGGTACCAATCCTTAGTATAACCGTCAGTAGCGCTGTCTTGCATATCTAAAGTGTACTTATTCCAATACAAGGAGCCTTCCTTATCGTTAGCAAAGAAGTTGCCCTGCTCGTCCTTGACGCTTACAAGAACTGTACCGGCAGCGCCGTCAGTATTGCCATCTGCATTAACGTTGTTTAGCGTAATATAATGGTTGCCGGTGTGAGTGCCATTAACAAATACTCTGTCGCTATTATCCTGATTTGTCGAAGCATCGATATCCATATGAAGAATACCACCTGTACCATCAAATGTCTTATCAATTATAAGCTTTTGCCACTTATGCTCATTTATATCAGTATACTTAGTATCTGTCATATCAATCAAGCCACCATTACTTAAGCTAAGATTAGTGAGCTTACTAGATAAATCCATCGTATTTTGTACATTAGTCCATACAGCAGAATTATTTAACTTCAAATTAAGTTCTGCATTATCCTCCACATAAGTGTTACCGCACAGGAAAGAAGCTCTATCATTTAAATTGATATTAATATCACCTTTATACTGAGCTATTACCTTGCCATTAATTTTGACAGTTCCACTACCATCCTCATTGACGTTAATACTGCCACCTTTTTTATCAAAGTTATAAAAATCAGACCATTTTATCTGGTTTTTGAGAGCTACAATTTTTCTTGGATCATTTATTGAATTTTCTCCAGTACCGATTGCCAAAGAACCAATGTTTATATTTGCTCCATCTGCCGAAACAATACCTATACTGCTATTAACATTCTTATCAAAATCAACACTTAAATTTTTTATGTTAATCTTAGAATTACAATATGCAGTAACACCGGTAGAAATGTTACCAAATAAATTTATCTTTGTTGTACCTTGTAAATCTAAATCGCATACACTTTCTCTGCGATCCAAGTAGTCTAGAATATCGTAATAGCCTGCATTAATTCCGTATACTCTATTACCATGCACATTCATTTCGATATCACTGATTGCAGAAGACGTAATCTTTCCACCATTTCCCAAATATAAACCAGCAGTTTCAGCGTAATCATTACCTGAAGCAGCAGTAGCATTTACATTAATAATATTCTTAGCACCATTGAGTTCTATAATACCTTTCTCGCAAGCCAATATTCCTATAGTTCTATTAGTATAAGTATTATCTAATGACGTAACTTTTTTTGAGGTGCTGACATCAAGCTTAAGATTACCATTAGAAATAATAGTACCTGTAGCGCTACTGTTATTACCAAAATCACTACCACCTAATAAGCCATATGCATTATACGTTCCCTTTACTTCAGCATTAGTGTTATTCACTGTTACAGTAGGCAGCTTACCAGAAGTACTAGGGTTACCGCTTGACTTGATACCCATAGCTATATCGTTCTTGCCAGTATAATTATTTTCTACCTTTATATTTAAAGTTCCACCAATATTTACATTAGTAGGAATCAAGACAGACGAGTCTACATTAATGCCATAAGCAGATGTAGTTGTTTTATTTACAACTATGCTACCGCCATTATTTATTTTGTAATTACCACCACTAACTATAATAACACCTTCATTGCTTGTGTTATCAACAACACGGTTAATACTATCATACTCTCCCTCATACGGATATTCAGTAGTAATATCTGCTGCAAAAACAGAAGAATAAACACCAGATGATAACACACACATTAATATTGATGCAGTTAAAAAATTCTTTTTCGCTTTCATTATAAACCTCCTCAAATAATATGAAATTAATTGTTTGCGTACTATAGCCACACAAGATTATAACACACTCGTCCCCCCCCGCAAGACATAACAAAACGCTGATAATCGTAAATTTTATAAACAAAATATTTTTAAAAGCATTAATATTTACATCATGAAAGCTTTATCATCATTTCGCGATACATATTGTAATCAGTTAGAGACACTGTAAGTTTTTCAGCTTTTTTTAATTACATGATTATTTTATCTACATGTAATATGAATTTTCTATTATCTCTATAATGTCAAAAAGGACCGTCCCCTCAGACGATACATCATCGTCAGGGGACAGTCCTCTTACACTTTACTTAATTATGAATTCACGTTTTAAATCTCCAGCTTCTTCAGCAGGAACTCTTCTTCATCCTCAGACAGGCTTTCACCTTCAAGCATTTTGTAGGCAACGCCAACAGCCTTAGCCAAACGCATCATAACCTCTGCGCTGTAGTTGCGGTTGAGATTTGCCAAAGTCTGTCTTGCCAGCTCCAGGGAAGCAGCACTGGCAGTATTGCCACCAAAACGCTGGTCGCAGGCATAGGCCAAAGCAATCAGGCAGCAGACAATCTCGCTGCTGTAGTTTACATCAAGAACAGTGCGGTTGTTGATAATGAAGCAAAGATCCTTCACTGCCTGGTCCACATCAAGGCCTGCTGCTCTGCCGCCACCCTCCAGGCGCAGCGCCATGCCCAGGGCATGTGCTGTAACCTGCAGGTTGCACTTGTTGCTTTCGCAGTAAGCATCACGCTGGAATACATCTTGCACAAAGCTGCCAGCTACACGGCTCTTGCCCAAGGCGTACAGGCTTGCCGTATAGTAACGGTTTTCAGCTGCCAGCGGCTGCACCATGGCAACCTGCTCCTTGCTGCCGCAGCAGCCAAGAGTATAGATAGCCTGAATGTTGACATTGATTTTTAGACCATAGCACGGGAAGCCCTGCAGCACGCCCTGCAGCTGGTTCAAACACTCCCTTGCCAGGCTTTGGCGCTGCTGCTCAGTCCAATAAGCAACATGCTTGCGGGCAATGGTGAAAAGACGCAGGCGCAGCTCATCATTATTGGTATAGCACAGCATCTCCAGCAGCGGTCTGGCAAATTCTGCCTTATTACCGGCAGCAGCAATACTGCTGGTACGCTGGCTAAGCTTATTGATGACATCCTTCTGCGCATTGCCCTTGGCAGTATACTTGCGGTCACACAAGGTCTGCAGGCCATGCAGCTCATTATGCACGTTCAGCTTAGTACCGGCGGGCGGGTTGAACTTCAGCTTAGTAGCAGGTGCATCAGGATTATCACCGCCGATAACGATTTCAGCAGTTTTCTGCTCCAGGATCTGGTGCATATCCACATCACTGCTCAACAGCATCTCCATGCTCAGTACCTTGTTGCTGCCCATGAGCACGCGAATCGCAACGTAAGCACCATCCTTATAACCATGCTCCAGCTTCAGATGACCATTGCCGATGGTCTGGTAAGTATCGCCGAAGGTACGTCTTTTAATGGGGATGGCAATCTCTGCCTTGTCCGGCAGCAGCTGGAAGCCCTTGATATAGTCGGACTGGTACGGCAGCTCCGTGCCGCCGGCAACAAGCTCCTGTACAGCACCATCACGCATACCAAGATACAAGCTGTCATTAAGAATATTTTTGCCCCATTCAATTGCAGCACGCTGCTGTAAAGCTGCTGCAGCAGCCTTCGGAGCTGCAGCCTTGCCGGGCAAGGGCTGCAGGGCAGGCGCGTCTGCGCCAACCATGCGCATGTCCTCCTGCATTTTAGCAGCATATTTGTGCAGGTAGTAATGATATACCGCTGCACCTCTTGCTACAGCCTGGTCCGGGTCCAGCGCCACAATCGGCTCCAGGCCGAAGAATTCGCGCAGGCGGTTGATAACCATGTAGAATTTGCTCATGCCACCATTGACGATGACTGCATCTACCTTCACTTCACCGGCCAGCTTGGCAGCACTTTTTTGCAAAACGTCAAGAATAGGATAGATAATATTCTTGGTATCCTGCAGGCTGTCGATTTTTTTATAATCAGCAAATTGCAGGCTTTGGCCCATAAAAGGCTGCAGGATTTTTTCTACGTCTTCCTGAGTAAAGCTGTCATCATAGGCAAAGCCAATGCCGCCCATATTACCGCCTACAGCGAATTCCTCAGACTCCTCCCCATCATACCAGCTAAAGCCATCATCAGCTGCATAGTCGCTGTCTGCACGCTGGCGTTCGCTCAGCTCCAGCTTCAGCTCCTCCGCATAGTTCAGCAGCTGAGGCATAATAGCCTTTTTTTCCTGCTGCAGCTTGCGCACAACCATAGGACTAGTAGAATACTGTTTTTGGTAATGCTCAAACATTACATCAGCAATGGCGCAATCAAAATCATCGCCGCCTAAAAGAGTGTATCTGTTGGTAGCAATTTCATCTACCTTTAAAACGTCGGGACAGTCCTCACGACGTTTAATCTTATGCATCGTAATATCCAGGGTGCCGCCACCCAGGTCAAACACCAGCACGTTCTTCTCGCTGTTGAGGTCAATAATATGATTGGAAATCTCACCATTTTGTACCTGGTTAATCAAATCATAGATAACGGCATTCGGCTCAGAAAGCAGCACTGGTCTTTCGCTGCCATCCTTATTGGTAACCTGAATACCGGCCAGCGCGGCAGCATCACGTGTTGCCTGGCACATTACGGAGTCAAAGTTAGCTGGTACGGTGATTACCGCATCCTTAATCTCCGTGCGATATATTTTGCTGGCCTCCCGCAGCATGTGCTGCAGGATACGTGCCGAAACCTGCGCCGGAGTTTTGTCCATAATCTCATCAGCCAAGCCTTCGGCATGCGCACTTCCCATCTGGCTTTTAATAGATTTTGCTACCAGATGCGGACGCAGCGCATACTGGTTTTTGGCAAAATCGCCTACCAGCGGCTCATAGCCATGTTCCTCACGGTAATACACGCAGGAAGGCAGCAGCGGCTTCTTCTGCGTGTTCAGGCGCGCCTTGCCTGCTGCGCTGTTATAAACATCAATAGCACGTGGCAGGTCTACTACCTTGCTGACGATATCCCCATTAGCCTTGAGATTAACCGTAGCCAAAACAGAGTTGGTTGTTCCCAGGTCAATGCCTACGCATAAATCATTGTGTTCTTCATTATTAATCAACATTATCTACAACCTCCTTAACCTTCGGACGAGAAATTTGAACCTGTTTTTCACTATAAATCCAACCAGGGGAAATTACCTTAACCTGTTTTTCTTCCTCAGCACTGGTAAAAGGCGTTCCCTCGTAGTTCCAGAATTCAACATCGCCAGCCTTTACAATGCGCAGCGATTCAGGCTTCAGCATGGGATCAATGTGGCTGTCACGCAAAAATTGTACCAGCTTGCGCACCATAATCAGCAGACCATTGATTTCCAGCGGCAGCACATAACCACTCTTTTTCACAGCGTCAATGCCCTTACGCAGCATCAGCAGCTCGTCCAGAATGCAGCCGTATTTATCAGAATTGAGCTTACCGAAAAACTCTGTCATTTCCTGCAGCTTAACTGCCTCCAGGCGCTCGTCAAATTCACTTTGCAGATCTCTGAGCAGCATATCGGATTGCTCCAGCGCGCTTTCAAGACTTGCCAGCTTTTGCAGCAAACGCTCCTGCTCAGGGCTATGAACTTTTTTCGCATTATTATTGGTGCTTGGTGCACTGCTATGATGCTTATTGAAGCCATAGGCATAAGTAATGGCGTTTTCCATATCAAAAAGCAGATATTTGCACAGTGTATTGCCAAAGCTGGTAATCAGCTGCTGGTCCTTTTCCTGCTGCAGCGGCTTAATATTGTGGAAAATTACAGCCAGCAGAATTTTATAGTAATGCTTAGGCTTTTTTTCCATGAATTTTTCCCTGGTGCTGCGATACAGCTCATAAGCCTGCTGGTCACCGTTCATGCTTTTTTCCAACATGATGGCAACGCCGGTAGCATTTTCAAAAACCTCCAGGCGTTTTTCTTCGGTGTTAATCTTGAAGTCGCGATAGATTCTGATCATATCGTCAACACTGCAGCTGCAGTCATACTTATTTTGGACAACATCTGCGCAGGCAGTAGGCGACATATGAAGATTGGCGCACAGAGCCTGCAAGGTCAGATTTTCCAACACAATATCCTCCGAAATTTTTTCGAAACGCCCAGCCTTTTGCTGCACCTTCCGATGAATCTCCTTTAAAATTTCCTGTACCTTAGTACTTTTTGTTTCCAGCATTATGCTTCCTCCTAATTCTTAAATCGTATAAATGTCGCCTTCCTCAGGAAACACTACCTGAGTACGGCATTGGGCATCACGCATGAGCTCCTGCTCTACGGTGTTACCATAATAACCCTCGGCGCAGTGTACCAGATAGGCCTGGCGCGGGTTCAGCCTGCGAATGAAGCTGAGCATTTCCCCGTAGTCCTCATGCAGCGTATAGGCATTGCCAAAGAGACGGTAACGCCAGCTTACCTGCTCCTTGCGCTTGGTACCAATAACAACGTGAGGATGTGCTGCACCGGCATAAAAGCTGCTGTAGTTGTTTTGCTGCAGCACCGGCAGCTGCAGGCTTTCCATCACGTGCACGGCGGCCATGGCCTCCGGCTCAAGATAGATTGGATAAATCAGCCCGCTCTGCTCCATCTCGCGGTTGAGCGCCATCAGCAGCTCCAGCACTCTGCCGGGGTCAAAGGCTTGCAGATAGACAGATTGTCCATAGCGCAGATTGCTCATAACGTCACTGATGCGCTGTTGGAGTGTGTTCTTTTTGCGGACGCTGTAGGGCTGCTTGGCATGCAGTGCGCACATCAGCAGCACGTCTACCTCCAGATCATCTGGCAGCCAGCAGCCATCAAGGCCGAAGGCTGATTGCAATGAGTAGTCGCCAGTGTAGAGAATTTTGCGGCCTGCATATTCAAACAGTGTCATCATAGCGCCGGGGATATGCCCCGCCGGGAAAAAGGTGACTGTGTAATCACGCTGCTTGATTTTTTGTAGGTAATTGACAGGCGCAACATTGCTTAACAAACGCGAAGCTTCGGCTGCTCCCTGCTGACTGCTGTTGGCAACCAGACGGTATTCGGCAAGCTGCTTGGTCTGCAGTGTCATGTAAACGGAAGCCTGAGGCGCTATCTGCATGAGCTGCGGCAGGTAGCCGACATGGTCGGTGTGCGCATGGGAGATGTAAACGTGGTCAAGCTGCTGCATGCTTTCCATGAATTGCGAGGTGAGCAGGCTGCGAAAATCCGGGGAACAAGTTGCTCCGTTGATACGCTGAAGACCACAGTCGAGCAGGATGTTACTCTGTCCCAGACGCAGGTAGTAGCTGCTGCGGCCTACGCTTTGAGCGCCTCCCAAGGGCATAAAACAGATATCTTTTTGTCGCATGTCTTCCTCCTTTCTGCTTGCTGATATCAGTATAGCAAGTGACAGTGACAGTTTTTGTCTATCATTGCTTTTGTGGTATTTTTTATTTCAACATGATTATACTTTGAAGGATTTAAAATATCATGGAAAAAAAGGTGCGTGCATTGATGAACCTCTGATGTGCTAAGGCCATGTTTTTTCTTCCTTCACTATTTATATCTGCAGTATTTTTGCCAAAGCGGCACGGAACAGGAAAGATTTTTTTATTATTGGGGAAGAAGATAATAACTAATTTTTAGCAGCCAGGGAAACAGCGCATAATTTCGAGCAACAAAAAAAAGCCTTAGCCGCAGCCAAAGCTTTACCATTACTCAATAATTGTTATATATTTGTTTTTTTCAGCAGCATGCTATGCGCACATCAGCAAAATTGCTACATTACTCCTTTGCAGCATCGGAAGCTTTACGCAGAAAAAAAGCGCTGCCTTCCGGCAACGCCCCTTAGTCTAAAGCACTCAAAGCTTCGCAACAGCATCCTCACCAAAAACCTTCGCCAACAGCGCCTTCGCCTCAGCCTTAACCTCATCATCAATATATCCCTGCACCTTCAGCAGTGCAAAGGTAATTGCCACAAGATCATCGCTATAGCCCAGCACCGGCGTCAAATCCGGAATAAAATCCAACGGAGAAATCAAATACCCCAAGGCGCCCATAATCAACGCCTTATCCTTCGCAGGAACCTCCGGCTTTTGCAGTACGCACCACAGCTGAGCAACCTTATACAACAGCTCCAGTCCTATATGAGCACCAAACTTACTGATCTTGTGCAGTAAATTCTCCTCGCTGTAGTTGTCAGCATACTTACGCAGCTCGTTTTCATTGATTTTACTTTTGTCAAAGTCTTTGTCTTCTGTCATTTGCTCCACTCTTTCCTGTTCGTGGACGAATGCTTAGCGCATGTTGATGAATTGCAGGTCTACGCCAAAATCGCCAGCCTTCAGCAGTTGGATTACAGCCTGCAGGTCATCCTTTTTCGCACCGGCAACACGTACCTGGTCATCCTGAATCTGAGCAGTTACCTTCAGCTTGGAAGCCTTAATAGCTGCCACGATTTTTTTGCCGTTCTCCTTAGAAATACCCTGTTGGATTTCCAGAGATTGACGTACAGTGCCCTTTGCAGCAGGCTCTATCTTACCCGGAACCAGGCAACGCAGAGGAATACCGCGTTTTGCCATTTTTTGGCGCAGCATATCTAAAATTGCGCCCAGCTTGTATTCGTCCTCAGCTGCAATTTTTACTTCCTTCTCACCGAGCTCTATGGAAGCATTGCTGCCGCGGAAATCATAACGTTGGTCAATCTCTTTTTTAACCTGATTAACAGCGTTATCCATCTCCTGCATATCAACTTGGGAAACAACGTCAAAGGAACTATCTTTTGCCATTATTATTATCCTCCTAAAATGTAGCTAAAGTTTATCATGCCTAATTATATCAAAGAAAACGCTTTAATGCCAGTAAAAGTACATTCACCGGCAATTTTGCTTATTTTCCGGCATTCTTACCGTGCATATAAGCATGCTCCTGGTTCAGCTCCTGCAAAAGCTGCAGGCCGCTCCAGGTGCAGTTGGTGGGCGTCAGCATCGCCTTAAGCGCCACCTGGCGCAGCTTGCCCTTTTTAATGGCAGCCAGCAGCCTATCCAGATCCTGACGGCTGAAGCCGCACATGAGCAGCATTTCCTCCTGCCCTTCGTCACCGCTGTAAGCTTCACTGACAGGCGCCACCTCGGACAAGCCTGCCAGATAGCCGACAGGCTGCAGCAGCTCCTCCCAGACCGTTTATCTCCCAGGAGGATTTGCGCAGGCTGCAGCAGCACCTCACGCGTCACGGCACGCAGCTGCGTGCGCAGCATCATGCAGATGAGCTTCAGTGCCTGCAGACGCTCAGGCGTAAAATTATAGGCCAAAATTATTTTTTGCATATGATTCTCCTATCTCAGGCAAACAAATCAATCTGGTTATTTTCCGGCAAATCGCCCAAAACGCCCATATCTGCCAGCTTTTCGATAACGCTCTTATTGACGCCCGAGCGCAAGCGCAAATCCTCCTGGGAGATAAACGGTCTGTTAATATCCCTGGCAGCCGCAATGCTCTTGGCAGCGTTTTCACCTACACCGCCCAAGGCAGCCAAAGGCGGACGCAGGCCGTTTTCCGTAACCAGGAATTTAATCGGGTCCGACTTGTATAAATCCATCTTATCAAAGCTCAGACCGCGCTCCAGCATCTCATTTACCAGCTCCAGATAAGTAACCGTTGTTTTATCCAGTGGCGAAGCCTTAAAGCCCTGCTGGTAAACATTCTTGATGAAATTCTTCACATAAGCCTTGCCCTTGGAAACATGGGTGTAATCAAAATCCTTGGCACGTACCGTAAAGTACGCTGCATAAAACTCCTTCGGATAATGCACCTTGCAATAAGCAATGCGGTACGCCATCAGAACGTACGCCACAGCATGCGCCTTCGGGAACAGGTACTGCACCTTTTCGCAGGACTTGATATACCATTCGGGAATATTTACTGCGCGCATAGCCTCCAGCATCTTCGGCTCCAGGCCTTTTTTCGCCGCCTTACCCTTACGCACGTGCTCCATCGTCTTAAACGCCAGACTTGGCTCCACGCCCTTGGAAATCAAGTGCGTCATAACGTCATCACGTGTGGAGATAGTTTCGGCAACAGGCTTGCCTTCCTTAATCAAATCCTGCGCATTGTTCAGCCATACGTCCGTACCATGCGAATAACCGGATACACGCACAACCTCACTGAATTTTTTCGGCTGTACGTCGCTGATCATCTGGCGTACAAATTTGGTGCCGCATTCAGGGATACCAAAGGTGCCGACGGCACTGTCAATCTGCTCCGGCGTAACGCCGAGGGAAGACGTATCCTGGAAGATACGCATCGTTTCTTCATCGCCTACAGGAATCTTCTTGGGATCAAAGTTGGGATCCACATCCTCCTGCAGATATTTTTCCAGCATCTTCAGAACCATCGGATCATCGTGGCCCAGAATATCCAGCTTAACCAAACGGTCATTGATGCTGTGATAATCATAGTGAGTAGTAATCGTAGTGCCATCCTTATCATCGGCAGGACGGTTCATCGGCGTAATATAATGGATATCCATATTACGCGGCACAACCATGATGCCGCCGGGATGCTGGCCGGTCGTGCGCTTGACGCCTGCCAGACCGCTCACGAGCGAGGCAACCTTCGCCGGATGCACGGCAATGCCCTTTTCCTCGTAATACTTGCGGATATAGCCAACGGCTGTCTTGTTCGCAATCGTGGCAATCGTACCTGCGCGGCACACGTTGTCGCGGCCAAAAAGCTCCTCGGTATACTTATGCGCAACGCTCTGGTCGGACATAGCCGACGGATCATCGGGGTCAATACCGCCGGAGAAGTTCAGGTCGATATCAGGAACCTTGTCGCCATGGAAGCCAAGGAAGACTGCGAACGGAATATCATGGCCGTCGCGCAGCATCCGCGTGCCGCATTCGGGGATTATCGGCCACGGCTTCTCCGTTTTGTATTATATTGCGCATAAGCTCGTTAAGCACTCGATTGACCGTGGCTATCTCGTTGGCTCGCGTGGCAGTGTCGGCTCGTCCTTCGTAGCGACGATGCTCGACATCACCGAGGTTAACGCGCTGAAGCCGCACTATCGCTGTCCGCATTGCCGTCACAGCGAGTTCTTCCTGAACAATGAGGTGGACAGCGGCTTCGACCTGCCTGCCAGACCGCTCACGAG
>OQVR01000726.1_pt1 | contig 14777 bp, 12 predicted proteins | sample 1691521 | NCBI WGS metagenome assembly OQVR01 (sample SAMN03418256, study PRJEB22391) | human gut metagenome | biome: human-gut; feature: organic feature; material: feces | host: Homo sapiens | place: Tanzania | collected 2013-01
CATAGCACCTAAAACTTCTTGTGCTATGCGCAATCATGACATATTCCTTTTTACATCAGACAAGAATGAGGGATGGGGCGCAGTTGCCAACGAAGCCATGAGCAATGGATGTGTTTTGGTTGGTTCAAGTGCAATTGGTAGTGTACCTTTCCTTGTTGAGGATGGAGTGAATGGATGCATCTTCCAGTCAGAGAATGTGGATTCATTGACATCAAAGGTTGAATGGCTTTTGCAACATCGGAAGGAGATGAAGCAAATGGCTGTCGAGGGGTATAACACAATGAAAGCACAGTGGACACCAAAACAAGCAGCGGAAAGATTCTTAAGTTTGGCTGATTGCTTGTCGAAAGGTGAAGACACTCCATTTTTTAGCGGCCCTTGCAGTAATGCAGAGCCATTAAGCAATAATTGGTACAAGAAACTAAGTGAAGATGATTAAAAGAATAATTCGCCATGTATGGAGAACCATTGCTCTCTTCCTTGTAAACAGAGTGTTTGCAGGAACGAACAATAGGTTTTTTGATGTTAAGCGCAGCTTATTGCGCAGCATAGGTTATCATATAGGTTCGAACACAAAAATAGTTGGCCCAATATTTTGTACTAGTAGCCTAACAATAGGACGAGATTGTTGGATTGGCACCAATCTTACAGTCCGTGGCAATGGCACTGTTATACTTGGAGATAGAATAGACGTAGGACCTGATGTTACCTTTGTTACTGGTACTCATAAAATAGGAACGTCTGAGCGACGTGCAGGCGAAGGCTATAATTGTGTTCAAACCATAGGAGATGGATGCTGGATTGGTTCAAGGGCTGTCTTTGTGAACAACATTAAAGTCGGCGATTCTTGTGTTGTTGCCGCATGTGCCTGCGTTTGTAAAGATACCCCACCAAATTTGTTAATTGGAGGGATGCCAGCTAAAATCATAAAGAATTTGGAATAATGAAATCGTTATCTTCAAGTCAACAGATAAGATATGGTGCAGTATTGTCGTACCTTGGTATAGTTGTATATATCCTTGTAGGTTTGCTCTACACGCCTTGGATGATACGTTGTATCGGAAAGGATGACTACGGACTTTATACACTTGCTTATTCGATAGTTGCACTGTTCGTATTTGATTTCGGAATAAGTGCTGCCATTCAGCGTTTTGTGGCAAAGTATTTGGCTGAAGGCAATAAGGAGAAAGTCAATCATTGCGTCAGCTTGGTGTATAAGCTATATCTATATATAGACGTTGCGATACTTTTGATACTTGCAGTTGTATATTTTCTGATACCTTACATCTATAGAGAACTCACCGCCATTCAGATTTCGCGATTGGAAGTTGTTTTTGTAATGGCGGGATTGTTCAGCGTTATATCCTTTCCTTTCATTCCATTAAACGGAATTCTGTCCGCGCATGAGAAATTTGTCCAACTAAAGACGTGCGACCTATTGTCTAAGGTATTGACTGTCTGCATTAACGTCGTGTGCCTATTGTGTGGTGGCGGCTTGTATGGTTTGGTGCTGACAAATGTGCTAGTTGGATTGTTTGTCATAGCCTTGAAATATATTATAGTGCGTAGGCAAACAGATGTCAAAGTTGAGATAGAATATCACGACAAAGCGGAAATGCGTTCGCTATTGAGTTTCTCTGGGTGGACAACAGTTGTGGCATTATGCCAGCGTTGTATTTTCAATATCTCACCGTCCATATTGGGAATGTTTGCTGGAGCTGCAGTAATTGCCGTATTGGGAATTTCCATAAGCTTGGAAGCCTACACCTATACATTCGCTTGTGCATTGAATGGCTTGTTCTTGCCTAAGATATCGCGCATACTTAACAACAATGGAGATGTGCTGCCACTTATGGTACGCGTAGGGCGCATACAAATTCTTACGTTAGGATTGATACTAATCGGATTCTTTATTGTTGGACAAGATTTTATTATAGCTTGGTTGGGAAGTGGCTACGAAGAAGCGTTTGTCTGCACACTTTTGTTTATCATGCCTGCTGTCATGCTACTACCTGCCGACATTGCAGACCAGACATTGATAGCCAGTGGAAATGTAAAGTATCGCGCTTTCGTGTATATTATAATGATGGTGGTGAACATTCCGCTCTCAGTTGTAATGACAAAATATTGGGGCTTGAATGGTCTCGCTATATCCATTTTCATAGCTTATATGGTTAGAAATGTGGCTATGTATTATGTGTATTATTCAAAGCTCCATATTAATGTTTGGCAATTCATTCGTGACTCTTATATTCGAATGCTCCCTGTCCTTTACAGAAACAATCTTTCCTGAATAAAGGTATGGAGTAAAGATGGTATCATCACTGTTTACAGGAGCAAAGTAGAGCTTTACCCTGTTTTCAGCGCGGCATTTGTCATCAGAGCAGGCATTTGCTCTGATGGCGTTGGACAGAATTGTACCGATAAGAGCATGCTCGGTTGAATGGAAACCGTTTCTCCAGAAGAAGGTTTTTAGACCGAAATGATTTAACTCACCGTACTGTCTGTCAACATAATCATTCACCCATGGTCTTAGAGTATCTTGCAGCTCATAGTCACCTGTAAGAGCAAGTGTCAGAGCTGACTGATCAAGTTCAGCATACTCCCACCAGGAGGCATCCTTCTTTAGAAGATCGCCATACCAGTTTGTGTGTTCATCTGTTTGGGCACTATGTAAGGTTGTGAGCATACCGTGTTTTGCAAACTCTTTAAGCTTTTCATTACCGGTCATGCAGGCTACAAGGTATTCCATCCAGAAAGCCTTGACGGTGTGACCGTTGTCAAGATGGCGTCCCTTTTTGAGATCAAAGCATGACTTGTTGTCAATACAGCCGAAGAAGCGGTTTCTGTCTTTGTTGTAGAAATGGTTGTTGATGCTGTCAACGGTTTTATCAAGATCAGCTACAAAGGCCTTTTTATCATCCTGAGGGATCAGTCTTAATGTCAGAACCATATAGGCATTTATCTGATCTAAAAGAGCCACAAGCTCCTTCTGAGTGGTTTTGTCTGATTTTGAATCCTCAAGACACCATCTCATAAGATCTGCTTTTTCATCAAAATAGGTGTCATAAATATACTTTTCTGAATCCATGATAACCTTAATCACCTCAGGATCATGGGTAAGATAGGCGTTCATGGCAAGACCCACGAGTGCATAGCTCAGATCCTGAGAGGTTCTCTGAAGTCTCTTTACAGGAAGAGCATGGTCATCAGCAGTTAAAGGCTTGCCTTGTTTCATGAGAGAGTAGAATCCGCCTTCAGGATCACGTGCATTCTTGAGAAGAAAATCCACACCGGCTTTGTGCAGTTTTAAAGCCTGTTCATCACCTGTAAGGTTGAAGAGAACACCGTAGGCAAAGGTCTGTCTGGCCTGCATTCTCACAAAATCAATACCTGAAAGCTCCAGCATGTTTCCTAAACTGCCTTCCCCTTTGCAGCTTTTCTGATTGCGCAAAGTACCGTCATCACATCTCCAGGTAGGGAAATTACCAATAGGCACACCCTGTGCATCAGGATGCATCCAGTATTTTGCAAGAACTGATGTGTGCTCTGCCCACTGCGCAGCAGTTGGAAGATATTCAAGGTTCTGTTCTGCAGCGAAGGAGACAGAGGATAAAAGGATAAGAGATGATGCTATCAGATTTTTGAGTTTTGCCATTTTATGTCAGGCCTCCAGATGTGTACTCAGCATACACATACTTAAAAGAGATAAAAATTTTGTAACATTATTCTGGACATTAAACGAATATATGCACTGATACTTCAATAAGTATCAGTACATATTATTTACTGTCAGCATTTAGCATTTTAGTATTATAAAAATCTTTTTCTTTCAGTATCCCACTTAATTTTTAACACAATCCTATTATTTTGTAAAAATTAATAGTAACAGGCAGTAAAAAGACATTCAAAACGGGCAGTATTCAATCATAAATACCATTCTGACACAGCGTTTACTTGATGATTCGTCAAAATAAAAGCAGATAGGGAGGAGTGAACTTTTTGTGAAGTCAGTGAGGTGTTTTTTCAATTTTTTGACGGTGGAATGAACTGATTCAGTCTGAAAAATTTATGTAAAATAAATTATCCACTATTATGCAACAGTCCGAAATATATGCTCTTTTTTTGTGGATATATAAATAAAATCACAATACGGATCACAAATATATTTTAATGATCCCCAAAATAAAACTAAATATTGTCAAATTTTTGTCGATATCGTCTGTATGTAGTATGATATCAGTAATTATATTTAATAATAAAAATCAGTATCACTATAAGAGCAGGGAAAACTGCTTTTGTATAAATAAGATGTTTCATTCGGTGTAATTATGAAATTTTCTGGAAACCTCCTGATCCTCGAAAAAGACAGCCAGAAGCGCCAGTCGCTCGAAACCATATTCTCTTTTTTAGGTTTGGTCTGTCAGAGTGGCGATGCTGCCGACTGCCTGTCATACTTTGAGGCTGAGGATGCAAATGTTGACTACTGCGTACTCGGGGACGTCGACTCTCTAGACTGCAGAAAGCTGTTAAAGGAACATAAGGATACAGCCTTTCTTTTATGCACCTCAAAGTGCAGTGAGGATTTGAGCTCATGCGCAAACCTTATGGGAACCATAAGCAATGATCCCAACTATGATGAGATCATCTCTCTGCTTCACTACTGCCAGTCCTTCAGGACCATGCGCAGATATTCCAGAAAATCAGGTGACGGTGCTGCAGCCCTCATCAAGATGTTAGTGGGTCAAGGCAAAGCAATTACTAATGTTCGCCGCTTAATTGAGCAGGTAGCATCTACTGATGCCTCAGTACTTATCTTAGGTGAATCAGGTACTGGTAAAGAGGTGGTAGCTCGTGCAATTCATGAGTTATCTAACCGTAAAAATAAAGCTTTCGTTCCTGTAAACTGCGGTGCTATCCCAGGTGAATTACTAGAGTCAGAATTATTCGGTCATGAAAAAGGTGCATTTACTGGTGCCATCAGTGCTCATGAAGGTCGTTTTGAATTAGCTGAAGGCGGTACCATCTTCCTAGATGAAATCGGTGATATGCCTTTACAGATGCAGGTAAAGTTACTGCGTGTACTTCAAGAAAGACAATTTGAAAGAGTAGGTTCAAACAAACCAATTAAAGCTGATGTAAGAGTAATTGCTGCAACCCATCAGAATCTTGAAAAGATGGTCGCTGAAAAGACCTTCAGACAGGATCTCTACTACAGACTTAATGTCTTCCCAATTGATACACCTCCACTGCGTGACAGAACCGATGATATTCCCCTGTTAGTTCAGGAGCTTGTAAACCGTCACGGCAAGGAGCAAAAGGCCTCAATCAGATTTACTCAAAGAGCTATGTTACAGCTTATGTCTTGCCCATGGCCTGGCAATGTTAGAGAGTTATCTAACTTAGTTGAAAGATTACTAATCTTACATCCAAACGAAATTGTGGATGTTGATGATCTGCCTGTATCCTACAGAGGAGGCAAGCTCGAAGACGATCCCTACGCCGAGCGTATGGCACTTCTTGACAGTTTCTCCGTTCCTCTGCCAGGTGACGAGGTTCAGGAGGATTTTGATGTTGAGGAAGCCGACAGCAAGCCTATTGATCTTCCGCCTCTTCCTGTCATCGAAGGTGAGAACGATATGGCTCAGGCCTTTATGCCGACACTGTCTCCTGATGGCATCAACCTCAAGGATATGGTTTCAAACATTGAAATCAATATGATTAAGCAGGCTTTAGGACAAAGTAACGGTGTTGTTGCAAAAGCTTCTGAAATATTAGGCTTACGTCGCACAACTTTAGTTGAAAAAATGAAAAAATATGGCATCGTAGCCTCAAACTAAGGATTGGTCATGGATATTAAGCAGTCAATTTCAGAATTATTAAAAGATAAAACAATTCTAGTTACTGGTGGTACTGGCTCTTTTGGTAACAAATTCATCAAAACTGTCTTAGATGAGTACCCTGTAAAAAAGGTTATTGTCTATTCTAGAGACGAATTAAAACAGTATGAAATGCAACAAAGACTTGCTAAATATTCCAGCAAGATGCGCTATTTCATCGGTGATGTTCGTGATCTGACAAGATTGAATCTTGCAATGAAAGGAGTGGACATTGTGGTTCATGCTGCAGCCATCAAACAGGTACCAGCTGCCGAATACAATCCAATGGAATGTATTAAGACCAATATCAACGGTGCTGAAAATGTTATTGAAGCAGCTATGGCTAATGACATTGAAAAAGTAGTTGCTCTTTCAACAGATAAAGCAGCCAATCCAATCAACCTTTATGGTGCAACCAAGCTTTGCTCTGATAAATTATTTACAGCTGCAAATAACTTAGTAGGTTCAGGTAGAACCAGATTTGCTGTGGTTCGTTACGGTAATGTTTCAGGATCTCGTGGCTCTGTAGTACCTTTCTTTAAGAAACTACTTGCTGAAAAAGCAGAGTTCATACCTATCACTGATATGAAAATGACACGCTTTTGGATCTCATTAGAGCAGGGGGTTAACTTCGTATTAAAGACCTTAGTAAGAATGCACGGTGGTGAAATCTTTGTGCCTAAGATCCCTTCAATTAATATTGTAGATTTAGCTACAGCTATCGCTCCTAATCTTCCACAAAAAGAAGTAGGCATCCGTCCAGGCGAAAAGATCCATGAACTTATGTGTCCTAAAGATGATTCAATGCATGTAATCGAGTTTAACGACTTCTTTATCATTCGTCCTTCAATTACATTTAATAGCAGATCATCTGATTGCTATAAAACTACCATGCTAGGTGAACAGGGAAAGCCTGTAGAACTTGGCTTTGAGTACAATTCCAAAAATAATCCTAACTTCTTAAATGTAGAAGAAATTAGAGACTTTTTACAAAAACAGGAAAAGTAAATGATACCTTACAGCACTCAGACAATTGAATATGATGATCTGGAGGCTGTAAGAGATGTTCTTACTTCTCCATTTCTCACTTGCGGCCCTAAAATCACCGAATTTGAAGACAAAGTTTGTACCTATACAGGTGCCAACTTTGCTGTAGGTGTTAATTCTTGTACTTCAGCTTTGCACCTTGCCATGATTGCTTTAGGTGTATCTAAAGGCGACAGAGTCTTTGTAAGTGCAATTAGCTTTGTAGCCTCATCTAACTGCGCCCGTTATCAGGGAGCTGATGTTGACTTTATCGATGTTGATAAATTTACAGGTAACCTTGATGTTGATAGCTTAGAACAGATGCTCATTGATGCTGACAAAGAACATAGATTACCAAAGGTTGTGGTTGCAGTTCACCTTTCAGGTAGAGCTGTTGATCTTGAAAGAATAGCTAAGCTAAAAGCTAAATACGGCTTTTATCTAATCGAAGACGCAGCTCATGCTTTTGGTGCGATTTATCATGACTCTATGATAGGCTCCTGTAAGTTCTCTGATATTACTGTCTTAAGTTTCCATCCTGTAAAAATCATTACAACAGCAGAAGGAGGAATGTGCCTTACCAATAATGAAAATTTGTATAAGCTCATGCGCAAATTCTCAACCCATGGTATTGAGCATAATCTTGATGCTCTAGAGAACAAAGATATGCCAGCTTACTATTATGAAATGCAGGATTTAGGATTTAACTACCGTCTGTCAGATTTGCAGGCAGCATTAGGTATTTCACAATTAGCTAAAGTTGATGAACTCTTAAGAAAACGCCGTGAGATTGCTCATGACTATCAAGAGCTTTTAGGTGACAGTGAGAATTTGACCTTGCCTGTAGCTGATACTCCTGAATCAATAAGTTCATGGCATCTCTATCAGGTAGGTATTAAAGGAGATTTTAGAGATACTGTCTATAAAACTTTAAGATCACGTGGTATCGGTGTTCAAATCCATTACTTACCAATTTATGATCATCCTTACTACAAGAAACTAAAAGACTACCCTCTCTTAGATGGTGCTGAGTATTTCTTTAAACATACTCTATCAATTCCTTTATATCCTAATTTAAAGAAACTTGATATGCAGATGGTAGCAGCCACTCTTCAAAGCGTTGTAGACAAACTTAATGAGTAAACTCTTTGTATGTAAGTTCACAGGTATGTTTTTATGAGTAAAATTGCAGTTATTCCTGCTCGTGGCGGTTCTAAAAGAATTCCTTTAAAAAACATTAAAGAGTTCAATGGAGCACCTCTCATCAGTTATTCAATCAAGGCTGCCTTAGAAAGTAAACTTTTTGATAAAGTCGTAGTTTCAACCGATGATGAAAAAATAGCTTCAGTTGCTAAATCTTTTGGAGCAGAAGTTCCTTTTTTAAGAGATAAATCTCTGGCTGATGACTTTACAGGTACCTTTGCAGTTGTCAAAGATGCTTATCTAAAACTAAAAGACTCCTTTTCATCTTTAGATACTGTCTGCTGTATTTATGCAACAGCGCCTCTTTTAAAAGCAAAACATTTACAAGAAGCCTACAACCTCATGCAAAATGCTCATGCAAAATCTGTTATCAGTATCTGTGAATTTCCTTTCCCTATTCAAAGAGCTTTTGTCAAAGATGACAATGGTAACTTGTCATATCGTGAGCCTAAATTTGCACCTATGAGATCTCAGGATCTGCAAAAGTGTTATCAGGACTGTGGCTTATTCTATTTTTATGACAAATCCTGTTTTGAGTATGCTAAAGACTATCAGTCTATTGGCTATGCAATGCCTCGTCATCGTGTCATCGATATTGATACTCCTGAGGATTGGGATTATGCCTGTGCTATGGCAAAAGCTGTAGAAGAACTTAAGCTTGATTGAACTTATGTCTTTAAGTTAATTAAAAATGACTAATGAAAAACCTACCATCGTGGCTGTATTAAAAGCTGATGAAATCATCGGTACTGGTCACTTAATGAGAGTAAAAACAATCTTAAATTACTTTAAAGATTATAACCTTGCGCTTGTAGGTGACTCTCTATCTGAAGCTTTACTACCTCTGTGCAAAGAGTTTTCTGAAATTACCATAACTTCTAAAGATAAATTCGCATCATCTGTATTAGCATTTCATCCAGCACTTTGCATCATTGATCATTACTATTTAGATGCAAGCTTTGAAGAACAAATCTACCCTTATACAAAAGTTGTTGTAATTGACGATTTAGTTAACAGAAAACATCAATGTCATATGCTCTTTGATTCCTGGGTACTAAGACAGGATAAAGAATACCAGTCATTAGTTAACAATGATTGTATTCTCTGCGTAGGTCATGACTACAACTATGTAAAAGAAGCTTTTTCAAAACTCCCCCACACAGTATCCAAAACTGGTCTACCTAGAGTTTTAGTTAACTTTGGAGGCTCAGATCCGGCCCATGCCTGTCTCAATACTGCAGTAGGTATTAAAAATGGTAATTTAAATCAGAATTATGAATTTACCTTTCTCTCAGGGATGTCTAATCCAGATCATAACAAAATAAAAGACTTACTCTCTACACTTGATAACGTCACAGTGCAAAGACATTGCGCTGATATGCCTGTCCTCTTTTCAAATATCGATCTTGCAATAGGTGCTGCAGGTGGTATGAACACAGAGCGTAACGTAGCAGGCATTCCCTCAATAGTTGTAGAGATAGCTGACAACCAAAAAGGTGTTTGCTCATTCATTAAAGAGTACAACTTAGGTGAATGTCTAAAGGTTGAAGACTTAAAAGATCCGGTTATCGTCAACACAACATTACAAAATTTAATCGCAAATAGATCAATTTACACACACAACTGTCAGAAGCTTTATTCAAAGGATGGCATTTTAAATGTTGTGAAAAACATCAAAAAATTATTAACAATGTATTAAACAAATACATAAAGATAGCAAAACATCCCACTTACCAAAATGTTCACTATATTATTCAATTAAATCAAGGAATTATTTTTAGGAAGGATTTTTTGAAAATAAGGCTGTGTGCGAAAAAAAGTGCACACAGCTGTCAATTCACCTTTATGAAAGCTATCATCTTAATGGTTCATTTGGGGAATGAAAACCATCTAAACTACATAGCAACGTCATAATAGCAAAATCACCCTAGCTAAAATGAGATATTCATCACATTTTCTGTTTGCGGTACATAATTAGGCTTAAATCACATTTTAAAAATAATATTTAAACTCATTGTAATCGTTTACATATTTTTTTACATTTTATTCTTGTATTTTTTCGTGTTGTCTTCACATTCGCATATAAAAAAACAAAAATACCGGAACGGCAAGCCGTTCCGGTATCGCGTTTCAGATTCAAATCAATTACTTAGAATCAGCCGGTGTCTCGTAGAAGCGAACCCAGTCAAAATCCAGTGCTTCTGCGATGCGCATCGCCGTGCCAACCGGCAGACGATAATCGCCCAGCTCGATGCGAGTATAATAGCTACGAGCAATATGTGCCTTCTGAGCCGTTACTTCCTGAGTCAGGCCCTTGCTTTTTCTAAGTTCAACTAACCAGTCACGCATAGTCATTCACCTCAAATGAAATATCGAAAACTCTTTTGAAACCAGAGTATCTGTTTCTTAACGATGTTCATTATAACATCAATCCTCCGGCTTGTATATGTGTTTTCTGCCAGATTTTACGGGAATTTTGCTTGTTCTTGCTGTCATGATGTTACAAATTTGAGTAGAATCGACGCGGACAGATTGTGTGTTAAATTTCTGTTTGCGAATGGGATTACTTGACCAGCTTGGAAATCGTTTTAAACACCGGACCAGATGCATTCTTTTGCAGCTCAAACAAAACAGCCTCCGCCGTTGTCATCAGGACGCCTTCCTGCTGCGCGCGAATCAAACCGATTTCCATATCATGCGCCGTGCGGGAGCCAACGCAGTCCTCCACAATGACAACCTTCTTGCCCATGTCAATCAAATCCATTGCCGTCTGCAGCACGCAGATGTGCAGCTCTGCGCCGCACAGCAGCACGGTATCACAAGCAGCTGCTTCCACAGCGGCGCGCAGACCGACATCATCCATGCAGCTGAATGTGGTCTTTGGCAGATAGGGCACGGTGCCCAGTACTTCCTTGATTTCCGGCACTGTCGAGCCCAATCCCTTCGGATACTGCTCCGAGGCAATCATCGGAATGTCCAGTGCTTTTAATCCCTTGAGCAGCAGACAGGTGCGCGGAATAAAGGCATCTTTGTTGTGCATAGCCGGCATCAGTTTTTCCTGATAGTCGACAGCAAGAACCATCGCCAAGGGGAAGATTGGAAATCGCATCACCCTGCCCGGCGATCGTGTCCGCCAACGTCGTGCGCGCGTCGCCGATGTCGATTTTGTCATATCGTCCCAGCAGTACATTGTACACGCAGCGGATGACCTTGGCCGTCGCCGATACGCCCAGCTCCGGATAAAGCACCGTCACCGTGTCGCACAGCCGCACCTCTTCCAGCGGCGCGAGGTCTTTATACTCGACCGTGTCCGCCAGCGGTTGAAAAGATACGGAAAGCGAGACTTCCGGCACACCAATGGCATTATCTTCCATGTATTTCTGCGCTCTGGCGCGCAGCTGCGCTTCGGTCGGCGCTTCGTCCCACTCCGTCGAAAGATCGAGCGGCACGACGTGGGAAAAAGTGTATGTGCCGGGCGCGGCCAGCGTCTTTTCCGTCAGCATCACCAGCGTGTCGTCGGTCATGCTTTTCCAGTACGGATAAACGCCGGTCGCGACTTTGGAAATGTTTTCCTCTTGCGTGACGTCTGTCAAATTTTTCCCGTACCGGATTTCCACGCCGTGATTTTCTCCGCGCGCGGCTTTCAGCGCGACGATATATTGATCAAAGACGTACTCGCCGCCGTACACATCCAACAGCGACCCATCCGTCCCGCCGAGCATCGACCGGGCGGACGATGGGACGGTTACGGCAAAATTTGCCGTCGTTGTTTTGTCCGTAGTGAAAGTGAACGGCTGGTCGCCGACCGCGTACGTCGTGAAGCCTTGCAGCGCCGTGAGGATATTCTCCGCAGTAAAGGGAGAAAGCGGGATACCTTTGAGATCGTACGAAATGTGCTGGGCGTAAACGGTCACAATGCCGTTTATTGGCTTTGAAATTTTATAGATTCTGAAAGGCTGCTCGCGCTCGTAAGGATTTGGGCGGCAAAAGATGATCCGGCGCGCGGTGATGGAAGAATACGCGATACCATTTATTGGATACTGCATTTCCAGCTCGTACGCGCCATTTCTTTCCTCTGTCACCACGCAAGACGTCGCATCCGGCAGCGTGCAAAGTCCCGCCGTCGTGAAATTTTTTTCGGTCTGCTCGTAAAGAAAAATCATTTTTTTCATCCTCCTTATAGCGTCCAAAGTCGGCTGTAAAAGTCGATGGCAAAGCCGCCGCTGTCCACGGCGATGGTGCCCGGTTCGTCAACATGGGGAAGAATTGGGAATTCATTGAAGCCGGTGACGGTATTTGTCACCGTCAGCAGCGAAAGCCGGCTGATCGTCGGCGTGTCGGAGTAGTACGCCACGCCAGTCTCGCAGTCGATGACCAGCTCGCGCCCGGACGCAGTCTGCGCGCCGGTGATCTGGATCGTGTATCCGCCGATCGTGATCGTCCCGGACGTCTGGCCGCTCGATAGCTTGATGCGCAGCAAGGGGTGTGCGGTAAAATATGGGTTCATCACGGCGGCAGTCGCCGTGATTTCCTCCGGCTCGTCGTACGACGATACAAAGTATCGCTGCGGAGAACAGTCAAAATTTACCGTAAAGCGTCCGTATCGATTGCGGATGCTTTCGATTTCGTCCCCGCCGACGTACCGCGCAAAGCGAAAAGTCTGCACGTCGTAGCTGTCGAGCAGCCGGTGATATCCCGCGTCCATAGCCAGCCACCCGCGGATGCGCTGTGCCCAGTACCCGGCGTTCATCTTCGGCGTCATTTTTTGGGTATTGTAGTAAACTTCATATGGTTGGGTGTAATTGGAAAATGCGCCCGTGTCCAGCGTCAGCGTGCCGGATCGTCCCGGCACCTGCACGGCTTCAAAAAGCCGCGCGCCGCTGGGGATGTACGGATACCGCTCGATCTCGATCCCGAAGTCTGAGGATTTCTTTCCGTTATACTCAAAATATCCCATTTTACCATACCGCCTCCCGTCGATTGATCTGCTGCTGGATGCGCGCGGATACCGCGTCCGCGATCGCTTCCTCGTTCTGGCCCGGTGCGGCGTTTACATTTATTGTGAATCCGCCGTATTCCGTCGTCGCGTATGTGACCGGCTGCGGTGCACCAGCAGCCGCGGCCACATCGGCGCTCAGCTCAAAAGCGGACTGGATCGACCGCATATCTTTCGCCATCGTCTTTTCCAGCCCGATGGTGTAGCCCTCCACCGTAAATTTGCCAATTTCTGCAAAAACTTTGGACGGGGACGCGATGCCCAGCGCTTTTTTTACGCCTTTCACCATTTCCTGGAAGTAGCTCGTGATCCGCGCTTTTAATGTCCACTTTTTGGAATTAAATCCTTTTTCGGTGCCGTCCGCGATATTTTTGCCGATATCCTGCGCGTCTTTGCTTGCATCCCAGGACAGACCGGATGTCACTTCACCAAAGCCAGCTTTCAGCGCTTCCTCTAATGTCGGGATTTGGGATTTTGCCCCGGATTCCGTGCCGCTGGTGAGCGCTTTCCCAATCTGCTGCCCGTCTGCGCCAACATTTCCCAAAATTCCGGACGTTACACCGGAAAAGTCCCTTTTCAGTGTCTCATCCAGTCCTGCGAGCGTGGCCTGCGCTCCGGCGCTCACGCCAGATGTGAGGGTCTTTCCGATCTCTTGCGCGTCCTCGTTGACATCAAATGTCAATCCAGAAGTCACATCAAAAAGCCCGGATTTCAGCGCTTCCTCCAGGGACGGCAGCTGGGACTTTGCACCGGCTTCGGTGCCGGTCGCGATTTCAACTCCGACTTTTCGCGCTTCCTCCGCTGCATCTTTGGCATTTTGTTCCAAAATGGCCAGTCCTTCGGCTGTATATCCTTCGATACCGGCCACATACCTTTTTTTATACTCTTCGAGAATGCCCTCCGCATACGCGTACTGCTCACCAAGGATTCGCTTTCTCTCTTCTGCGTCCGCCAACGCCACATCCTGCGCCGTCTTGAAAGCGCGGTTCTGCTTGTCAAGGATTTCGATCGTCTTTTCAGCGTGTCCCTGCATCAGCTCCGCGGATGCCGTCTCATATGCCACGATGTTCTGATTGATCTGGTCGTACTGCTTTGAAAACTCCGCGTATGTATTTGCCGATTCCTGGTAAAGAAGTTTTTTTTGCCCGGCAACGAGCCGCAGATTAGCCAGCTCTAAGTCACCCGCGCGGTCGCCGCGTTTCTGCACGTACTCTGTCACCGCGAGATTTGCTTCTTTCAGATCCATCTCACGCTGAATCAATGCCTGCCTCTGCTTATAAAGGGAATTTTCGACTTCTGATTTTTGGTTTATCGCTTCGCTGTATTTTGCTTCGGCTTCCTCCAAAAGAATTTCCGCGCGGCGTGTCTCCACATAGCTGGCCACACTCTTTTGGAGTTTTTCATATCCCTTTATTTGGTCGCCGGTCAGCTTGTACTCGGTGCCGAGCGCTTCATTCAGCTCGCCAAGGATGAAATTCACACGCGTGCGGTTGGCTTCATTTACTTTGCCATTTGCATCCACCAAAAGATCGAGTTCTTTTGCCAAATTTTGCAAGTGACCGACTTCCGCCATTTCCGCGTCCGCTTTTTCGGCCGCCGCGTCTGATACCGCCTGATATGTATCCCGCAACTGGCTCATTGTGGAAATATTTGACTTTTCTATTTTATTGAGT
>OQVR01000728.1_pt1 | contig 14730 bp, 6 predicted proteins | sample 1691521 | NCBI WGS metagenome assembly OQVR01 (sample SAMN03418256, study PRJEB22391) | human gut metagenome | biome: human-gut; feature: organic feature; material: feces | host: Homo sapiens | place: Tanzania | collected 2013-01
GCGTAAAGTCGCTTGTAGTGTATCTCAGTGTCGTGCAATTTCTTCCTTATGGCCGCATTGCCAATTTCTTGCATGATGTCCTCGGCCTGTCTCCAAGCGAAGGGTCATTGGTCAATTGGGTTAATGAGGCAAAAAGAAACGCGCAGCCAATTGTTGACAAGATAAAGGAATACATCATGTCGTCAAATGTTGTCGGCTTCGATGAAAGCGGCTGCTATTGCAACAAGCGGCTTGACTGGGCGTGGATAGCACAGACGGTTTATTACACTTTGCTCTTCCGCGCCAACGGCAGAGGCTCCAAAGAGTTGACCGACCGGTTTGGTGACAGCTTGGAGCGTATGACAGCCGTGACTGACCGCCACAGTGCATACTTCGCACTACATTTCCTTAACCATCAGGTTTGTCTTGCGCACCTGCTCAGAGAGTTACAGTACCTATCAGAACTGGATACCAGCCAGAAATGGTCCGAGCAGGTCGCCAACTTGTTCCGTGAGGCCATCCATAAGAGGAATACCAACCCTACAGACATCATCAGCAAAGCCTCCTGGTTGGACAAATTGGATAGTTTACTCAAACTGAATGTCAGCAAACTCGGTAAGAAGTTCGATACCTTTAAAACTGGATTGATAAAATGTCGTGACTACATTTTCAATTTCCTGGAAGACCCAATGATTCCATCTGACAACAACGCAAGTGAACGGGGTATACGCAAGTTGAAAATCAAATTGAAAAACTCATGTACATTCCGTTCTGACTTTGGAGCTGATGCATTTCTTGAACTACATTCAGTAGTTGAGACTGCCAAGAAACACAACCAAACACCTTTTAATGCAATTCAAGCCTTATTTGAGGTTTGACGATTCGTCATGCACCTACCGCTGAATAGTTACAAAGTCGTTTAGTTTTGTTTATAACATATAATTTTGCAGCACAAACAGAACAAAGACATATGGTCATGCAGACAACCATAAAAAAAGTGGCACATACCAAGCCTGACTTTTATGATGCTTCGCTCTATGATTTTTCTAACTGATATAATATATAGAAAACATTATCTAATAATAAAAAAGGAACCTATGAATCTGAAAGGCAACAGAATGAACGGCAGAATGCTCACATTGCCATTGCTGAGCATCGCCCTTGCCAGTATTCCTGCAACAAGAATGCTGGCTACTGAGAATCAGATGAATTTTGCTCATGTAGAACAGCAACAATCCATCAAGGTATCTGGAATTGTAAGCGATGCTGACGGTGCCATAATTGGCGCAAGCATTGTAGAAAAAGGGGTTAAAGGAAACGGTACGGTTTCCGATCTTGACGGTAATTTCAATCTTAACGTAAGACCTGGAGCAACACTCGTCATATCTTATATAGGATACAAGACAGTGGAAATCAAGGCTGCTCCAGGAAGAAAGATTAACGTAAGGATGGAACAGGAATCCGGCACACTGAACGAAGTGGTCGTTGTGGGTTTCGGAACGCAGAAGAAGGTGAACCTGACCGGTGCCGTGGATGTTGTTGACAGCAAGCAGCTCGCCGAGCGTCCTGTGGCTAATGCCGTGCAGGCTTTGCAAGGTGCTGCTCCAGGATTGCAGATTACACAGACCAACGGTAGTATAGAAGCGCGCCCGGACATTAAGGTGCGTGGCCAAGGAACGATTAACGAAGGCACATCCGGCAGTCCGCTCGTGCTCATCGACGGCATGGAGGGCGACCTCAACTCCATCAACCCGCAAGATATAGAATCTGTATCCGTGCTGAAGGATGCCGCCGCAAGCTCCATCTATGGTTCGCGTGCGCCTTTCGGTGTAATCCTCGTCACCACAAAATCCGGCAAAAAGGGAAAATCCACTATCAATTATAACAACAGCTTCCGCGTCGCAACACCAATCGCCAAGAACCATATGATGCACTCCGTGCCGTTTGCTTCTTGGATGAACGATGCCTTCGTGAACAACGGTTCCAATCCGTACTTCCAGACCAATGCCGACGGCACAGGCCGTTTTGACAAGATCGTGGAGTTCGCCAACGCTCAGTATGTAAGCCCCGGCGTACGTCGCACTGCCGACGGCAAGGAGGTCTATGAGGTATTGGGCTATAACTCTGCCGGACAGTGGCTCGGAGGATATTCAAATGGTGTTGCCGACACCGACTGGTATGACCTTCTGTATAAGGACAACACTTTCTCGCAGCAGCACAACCTGAGTGCGAGCGGCGGTAGCGATAAGCTCAACTATTATGTTTCGGGAAGCTTCTTCGACCAGAACGGATTGCTGAAGGTTGGCAAGGAAGACCTGAAACGATACACGGGAACAGCCAAGATTCAGTCGCAGCTGACCAACTGGCTACAGCTCCACTACACAATGCGCTTCACCCGTGAAGACCAGACCAAGCCGCAGCGCGCAAGCTGGTATCAGGGCGTGGCATTGAGAGGATGGCCTGTGCTTCCTGCCTACGACTGGAACGGACGCCATTTCTACAGCACAACGGAGTTCTCTCCTTGGGCACTTGAGGACGGCGGACAGAACGAGACACAGACGGACAACATCTACCACCAGCTCGGCTTCGTCATTGAACCGATAAAGAACTGGAAGACGAGCGTGGACTTCAACTACCGCGTGAACACGGCAAACAACCACAACTGGACATTGCCGCTCGTGCAGTATGACAAGGACGGATCTATGTACTACAAGGACTCAAACAGCCAAGTATACAACTCCAACAAGAAGGAGAACTACTATAACTTCAGCGCTCGTACGGAGTATGACTTCAACATTGCAAAGGACCACCACTTCCACGTGATGGCAGGTATGCAGGTGGAGGATATGAAGCAGTCGTTCTTCAGCGCCAACCGCGTGGGCATCATCGACACGTCGAAGCCACAGATTGACATCACCAACGGTCTGCAGAACGGCAAGGATAAGGCTCCTAACGTTTCAGGATACGAGAACGAATGGGCTGTTGTCGGTGTGTTCGGAAGACTGAATTATAACTACAAGAGCCGCTATCTGGCAGAGGTGAACCTCCGCGCCGACGGTTCTTCAAGATTCCGTAAGGGCCATCAGTGGAAGACATTCCCTTCGTTCTCTCTCGGCTGGAATGTCGCTGAAGAGAAATTCATGGAGTCTACACGCAACTGGCTCGACATGCTGAAGCTGCGTTTCTCTTATGGTTCGCTCGGTAACCAGAACACTTACGACTGGTATTACACTTACCTGAAGCTCTCAACAAACCCGACCGGCGGCACATGGCTGCAGAACGGCGTTAAGGTGCCTACTGTCTCCACACCGGGCATCATCTCCGAAAGTCTGACTTGGGAGAGAATAGAGACATACAACTATGGTCTTGACTGGGCTATGCTCAACAACCGTCTCACCGGTTCTTTCAACTGGTATGTGCGCAACACCAAGGATATGGTTGGAGCCGGAATGGACCTGCCGAGCATCCTCGGTACCGGAGTTCCTGCAACGAACAACACCGACCTGCAGACCCGTGGATGGGAACTCTCCATCGGATGGCAGGACAGACTTGCCAACGGACTGAATTACGGTGCTAAGTTCTCTCTCTATGACTCACGTACAAAGGTGACACGCTATCCTAACAACCCAACCAACTCCATCGACGCTTCTTATCGCGAGGGTCACTATTTAGGAGAAATATGGGGATTCGAGACTATAGGCATTGCCAAGACCGACCAGCAGATGCAGGATCATCTCGCTTCTCTGCCTAACGGCGGACAGGATGCCATCGGCTCAAAGTGGACTGCCGGCGACATCATGTACAAAGACCTCAACAACGACGGAAAGATTTCCTACGGAAGCAGTACCGTTGACGACCCGGGCGACCGCAAGGTTATCGGAAACTACATGCCGCGCTATCAGTTCGGCCTCGACCTGAACGCTTCATGGAAAGGCTTCGACCTGAGAATGTTCTTCCAGGGCGTGATGAAGCGCGACTACTGGGTTGGCGGTCCGTATATGTTCGGATACACTGGCGACCAGTGGAACTGTGCCGGTCTGACACAGATGCAGGACTACTTCCGCGACGAGAACACATGGTCTGTAAAGCAGGGTGTGAACAGCGTCAACCTCGACTCCTATCTGCCACGTCCGCTACAGGGCGACGGCAAGAACCTGAAGACACAGACCCGCTATCTGCAGGATGCTTCATACATCCGACTGAAGAACCTGACACTCGGCTATACGCTGCCTGCAACCCTGACAAGCAAATGGGGAATAAGCAACGTGAGAGTATACTTCTCCGGCGAGAACCTGCTCACAGGCACAAGCCTCAACAAGCAGTTTGACCCAGAGACTCTCTCCGACAGCCAGGGTGCAGCCTACCCTCTGTCAAGAACATATTCATTCGGTCTAAGTGTAACTTTCTAAACATCAGCAAATCATGAAACCATTATATAACAATATAGCAAAGGCAATGATGCTGCTCGCACTGGGCGGAACTATGGCATCTTGCTCCGACTTGCTCGACCAGGAACCAATGTCAGCAGTCACACCAGAGTCTTATTACAAGACAGAAGATCAGGCACAGGCATGTGCAAACAGTTTCTACGGAAACCTACCATCACACGGCTATGGCTACGGTCTATACAGCGGTGATTCCAATACCGACAACCAGGCTGGCAGCGGCGCTGACGGCAAATATGCCGACGGACAATGGAAGGTGGGCAAGAGCAACGGCAACTGGTCGTGGACCAACATCCGCAACATCAACTACAATCTGAATACGCTGCTCGCAAACTACGAGAAGGGCAAGATCAGCGGTAGCGACAGAGCTATACGCCAGTATATCGGCGAACTATACTTCTTCCGTGCATGGGCATACTTCGGCATGCTGCGCAACTGGGGAGACTTCCCTATCGTAAAGGAAGTACTGCCGGACAACGAGACAAGACTCGTTGCCGAAGACAAGCGCCAGCCACGCAACGAGGTGGCACGCTTCATCCTGAGCGACCTCGACAAGGCGATAGAATACATGGCAGACAACTTTGAAAGCCGCCACACCCGTCTGTCGAAAGACGTGGCAATGCTCGTGAAGTCGCGTGTGGCTCTCTACGAGGGTACTTTCCTCAACTACTTCAAAGGCACTCCGTTCGTTCCTAACGGCGAAGGATGGCCAGGCAAGCAGAAGGAATATCTGAAGAACTACGAATACCCTTCAGGCAACATAGACAATGAAATCAAGTATTTCCTCACCATCGCTGCCGAAAGTGCAGAAAACGTAGCTGAGAAATACAAGAACGACCTGACGCTCAACAACGGCATAGTGCCTCAGAAGGAAGGCGACTCGAACCCTTATTTCGAAATGTTCGGTACCGACAATATGTCCGGTTATAAAGAGGTGCTGCTATGGCGCGAATACAGCGTGAGCCAGGGCGTGACGAACATCATCGAGGATGCCGTACAGCGCAACAACTACGGTGTGGGCGTGACACGCAGCATGGTGGAGAGCTTCCTGATGGAAGACGGCAAGCCTATCTATGCACAGCACGACGGATTCTCTTACGATGACAACAGCGTAAGCAAGGTGGCAGAACATCGCGACCCTCGTCTGAAGATTTTCCTCAAGACTCCGGGACAGATCAACTGCTTCAAGAATATGTCATACGCACAGGGCGACCGCTATATTGACAAGGAGGCTGAATTCCCGGACATCACCAATGGTGATGCACAGAACTTCCTCTACGTCACAGGCTACTGTCTACGCAAGGGCGGTACATTCGACCGCAAGTTCTGCGAAAAGGACAAGTCATACAATGCAGCTTGCTCGTTCCGTGCCCGTGAGGCTCTACTCAACTATATGGAGGCTGAGTATATGCTTACCCACAGCTTGAGCGGAAAGGTGCTCGAATACTGGAAGATTATCCGCCAGAAGGCTGGATTCACAGGTACAGCCATAGACCCTAACGTTACCATCGCCGCTACCGACATGCAGAAGGAGAAACTCGACTGGGGAGCATACAGTGGCGGAAGACTGCTCGACGATGCCGTTCTCTACAACATCCGCCGCGAGCGCCGCAATGAGATGATGGGCGAAAACCTGAGATGGATGGACTTGCAGCGCTGGCGCTCTCTCGACCAGCTCATGACCGAACGCTACCACATTGAGGGAATGAAGGTATGGAACTCTGACATGACCCACTACTACAACTTCACCGAAAATGACTACAACGGCAGCAACACGGCAAAGATGTCAAGTCCTTCGCTAAGCAACTACCTCCGTCCTTACGAAAAGAATATGACCAGCCAGAACCTCTTCCGCGATGGCTATACATGGCACATGGCCCACTATCTGCAGCCGTTGCCAATCCACGAGTTCGAACTGACGGCTCCTGACTACAAGACACTCAGCGAGTCTGAACTCTACCAGAACCCGTATTGGCCATTGGAGGTTGATGCTCCAGCAGAGAAATAGGATTTAAGTTATTTGAAATAGAAATATGGTTAGTAAAAGGGGAAAGGTGTTTGTTCATACGCCTCTCCCCTATTTTGAATGCTCCAACTGATTATTGACTTATTATCAACCTGAATATGATAAACTACATAAAGTTAAAAATGCTCGTCATAGCATCGCTGCTGATGTCTGTCGGACAAGCCGAAGCCCTTGAGTGGAAGAGCGGCAAGACGATTACACTCGTCTGCGATACTGCCAGCATGGAACCTGTGGCACGCACCGCATCCCTGATGCTCAAAGGCGACATAAAGACCGTGTTGGATGCCAACCTCAAGATTATACGCGGCGGCAAACCGAAAGGCAGCTCTATCTACGCGAATGTCAATGCTGCAGCCTTTGCTTATAAGAAGGAAGCTTTCAAGATAGAGACCATCGACAACACTGTCCGTATTCTGGGCAGCGACGCCCACGGCATAGCTTATGCGCTGCTTGAAATATCACGCATGCTCGGTGTTTCGCCATGGGAGTGGTGGGCAGACAGCAAGCCACGCCCTTTGGAACGCTTTTCGCTTAACGACAACTACAAGACAGAGCAGGCTCCATCGGTGGAGTTCCGAGGAATCTTCATCAACGATGAGGACTGGGGACTGATGCCCTGGGCAAGCAAGACGTACGAACCGACAGATGTTAAAGGACAGATCGGACCGAAGACCAATGCGCGCATCTTCGAACTGCTACTGCGCCTGCGTGCCAACACGTACTGGCCGGCTATGCACGAATGCAGTCGTCCTTTCTTCCTGACAAAAGGGAATCGTGAGGTGGCCCTGCGATATGGTATATATATAGGTGGCTCCCACTGCGAGCCTATGGCATCAAGCACGGCTACGGAATGGAAAATCAGGGGCAAGGGCGAATATGACTATGTGAACAACTCTACCAACGTGAGCAAGTTCTGGGAAGACAGGGTGAAGGAGGTTGCCAAGCAGCCCATTCTTTACACCCTGGGCATGAGAGGGGTTCACGACGGGGCGATGCAGGGCGCAAAGACTGTGGAAGAACAGAAGCGTGTGCTTGAAAAGGCAATAAAGGACCAAAGGGAACTGCTTGCAAGATATGTTGACAGGAATGTTACCCACGTGCCACAGCTGTTCATTCCGTATAAAGAGGTGCTCGATGTGTATAATGCCGGACTGGAAGTGCCCGATGATGTCTGTCTCGTATGGTGTGACGACAACTATGGCTACGTGCGCCACTTCCCCAACCAAAAGGAGAGAATGCGGAAAGGTGGCAATGGCATATACTATCATGTGAGCTATTGGGGCAGACCGCACGACTACCTATGGCTCGGCTGTTTCTCCCCATCGCTGATGTTCCAGCAGATGTCGCAGGCTTGGCACAAGGGAATACAACGGTTCTGGATTCTCAACGTTGGCGACATCAAGCCTGCCGAATACCAGATTGAGTTGTTCCTTGATATGGCATGGCAGATGCAGTCAATATATCCCGGACAGAACGATGCATCCCGTGAACTCATTCCAAACGACGAATGGCTTGCAACGCACTTGCACAACTTCTACGCCCGTGAGTTCGGTCAGGAAACAGGCAATAAGATACTACCGCTAATGCTCGACTCATACAGACTTGCCTTCATCCGCAAACCGGAATTTCTCGGCAACACCAGATGTGAGGAATGGGACAAGAAATACAGCATCATATCAGATCTGCCATGGAACGAGGAGTTTATCAGGAGCAGACTTGCCGAATATAAAATGCTTGCCGACAAGGCTGATGTCGTATCGAAAAGTATTCCTGTAGAGAGAAAAGACAAATTCTTCCAACTTGTGGAATATCCGCTGAAAGCAGCCGAACAAATGAACGACAAGCTGCTTTATGCACAACTCGCACGCCACGGCAAAGCTGATTGGGAAAGAAGCGACGCTGCCTACGACAGCATTGTTGCGCTGACACGCCGCTATAACGAGGGCTTCTACAACAACGGCAAATGGAACCGCATAATGGACTTCGAACCGCGAAAGCAGCCGGTGTTCAATCGTGTGCCACATACTGTTGCCACCACACCACTGCCCACAGCACCACACTACATAGCAAAGCTGAATGCCACCGATTGTTATTCAGGAACACCCATCCCATGGGTAGGACTGGGCTATGAAGGCAAGGCTGCAGGCATATGCAAGGGCGAAGAGCTATGTTTCCATTTCAATACGGAAAATGCATCAGACTCATTAACCATCGAGGTCAGGATGATTCCGACCCATCCTATGGACTCCGGGAAATTGCGCTTCGCCATCTCGCTCGACGGGTCTGAACCCGTGACGGCAGAATACCAGACTGAAGGAAGAAGCGAGGAATGGAAAGTAAATACACTACGCAACCACGCCGTGCGCACATTCAGAATGAGGACAAATCGCCAGACTATAAGTCACATTATTAGAATAAAGGCAATCGACGATGGCGTTGTACTCGACCAAGTCTTTGTCTATTAAAAAGCTTTACACAATGAAAAAAATTCTATTATTAGCAATGCTCGCCATGTTTTTATCTACAGGACAGGCTAAAAAGAATGCTATCCCTGTGTTTATAACGGCAGGACAATCGAACACAGACGGAAGGGTGAAGAATGAGTTTCTGCCCGAATACATAAAGCAGAACAAATACCACCACACCTACTGGTGCTACAACAACGGACAATACAGCGAGCACGGTGAATTCTCGCTCTTCTGGCCGCATATCGACCGCAAGGATGCGTGGGACCGATGGACTTACGATGCCGTGACTTACTATTTCCTCGACCGGTCTATGGGCTGTGACTACTACGTGATAAAGGAGTCAAGAGGAGGCACAGCCATCAGTCTGAAATGCAAGAGCGACCACAGCATGTACTGGAATGCATCACCACAGTTCCTCAAAGAAAATACTGCCACAGACAAAGGCGGAAAGAGTCTATTGAAAGCCCTCTGCGAGAACATAGACCTCGCCATCGACAAGTCTCTCTCCCCAAAAGGAGACTATGACATAAAGGCTCTTATCTGGCATCAGGGAGAGAGCGATCGTCACGACGACAAGGCCTACTACCAGAATCTGAAGGAGATGATTGCCTATGTACGACACCATCTCGTAAAGAAGACGGGAAAGAAGAAATACTACAAACTTCCTGTCATATTAGGCGGTATAGCACACAAGAGTGCCGGCTTCTCAGAAGGTGTCGAGGAAGGACAGCGCCAATTGGCAAAGGAAGACAGAAATGTGCATTTCATCCCCGTCCCCGATGCTACGTTGCAGTCTGACTGGATGCACTTCGATGCCGACAGTGCCGAACTCCTCGGCAAGAAGATTTACAATAAATTAGTAGAACTGAAGCTGGCAGGCAAAGGAGCCAAGGAGATTTAGTTCTCCCATCTATAATAAAAAACAATATGAAGATCATCAAGAAACCCATATTGGCATTTACTGCCATTTTGACTTTTGCGCAAGCAGGACTTGCCGCACCACACGATGAGGTGACTCTGATAGAGAAGCCTGTGAAGATTTCCGGTATTTCCGGCATACAAGGATTCATCGGCGACAGAATGAGTCTCAACCGCAACACGTATCTGAAGAACTTCCCCATCGACCGGTATGTAGACTTCGTGGTTAACCGCAAGCATACGGCATGGGACTGGACCAGTGCCGAACAGCATGGAAAATGGATTGAGAGCGCATATCTCTCTGCCTTGCAGAGTGGCGACAAGGAACTGCTCGCCAAGGCTAAGAAGGAACTGTACAGGATTATCAACTCGCAGGAGCCAAGCGGCTACCTCGGAGCAACGGTAAAGGACTACCGCTCGAAGAAACGCCCCATCAGGGGTATGGACCCCTACGAACTGTATTTCGTGTTCCATGCCTTCGAGACTGTATATGAGGAGACCGGCGACAAGACGGCTCTGAAAGCCGTTGAGAAACTTGCCGACTATTTTCTCGACAACTTCGGACCCGGAAAGAACGAGTTCTGGGCATCGAAGACGCTGCGCTCGCCTGAAAACAAAGGGAAGGTGCTGTCGGGACAAAGCGACTTCGCCGGACACAGCGTCCACTACGCCTGGGAAGGCACGCTGCTTTGCGACCCCGTGGCACGGCTATATGAGATTACGGGAAAGAAGAAATATCTCGACTGGTCGAAATGGGTAGTGGGCAACATCGACAAATGGGGAGGCTGGGATGCTTTCTCACGCCTTGACTCTGTTGCCGACGGGAAGCTCGGTGTGGACAAGCTGCAACCATACGTACACTCCCACACCTTCCACATGAACTTCATGGGATTCCTGCGCCTATACCGCATCACGGGCGACAAGTCGCTGCTACGCAAAGTGGAAGGCGCATGGAACGACATCGCCAACCGGCAGATGTACATCACGGGAGGAGTGAGCGTGGCGGAACATTACGAGCACGACTTTGTGAAACCTCTGAGCGGAAACATCATCGAAACCTGTGCCACAATGTCGTGGATGCAGCTCACACAGATGCTGCTGCAGCTGACCGGCGACACGAAATATGCCGATGCCATGGAGCGACTGATGATAAACCACGTGTTCGCAGCACAGGATGCAGAAAAAGGCTCATGTCGCTACCACACGGCTCCCAACGGAGTGAAACCTGCGGGATATTTCCACGGACCGGACTGCTGCACGGCAAGCGGACACAGGATAATATCTCTTCTGCCCACCTTCTTTTATGCCGAGAGCGGCAAAGAGTTCTACATCAACCAATATGTAGGCTCCCATTATGACGGCAGAGACATGAAGTTCGACATAGAAGGCAACTATCCTGCCGACGGAAACATCACGATAAACTTCCGACAGGGTACCGACAAGGAACTGAATCTCCGCATACCAGCATGGTGCAAGAACCCGGCGGCAAGACTCAACGGCAAGAATATCTCCGGCATAGAGCCTGGCAGCTATCTGAAAATCAACCGCCGCTGGACAAAGGGTGACTGTCTGGAACTGTCATTCCCCATGGAAGAGCGTTGGATTATGCGTGAACATCATGCCGATTACGAGAAGTACTATCTGAAAGACGGCGAGATAATGTACCGCGAGAAGCCCACACAGAACATCCCGTGCGCATTCCTCCGCGGACCGGTGGTATATTGTGTTGACATGGTGTGGAACCCTCAGCTTCACAACAATGACTGCGATATATTGAAGGACATTCGTTTCGACATCTCTTCTCTGCCCGCCTCCATCGGCAAAGTTGATCCTACGATGATGGCTGGATGCTTCAAGGCAAAAGGCACGTACAAGGGCAATCCCGTAGATCTTATCCTTACACCATTTGCAAACATAGGACAATGGTGGCGCAACGGCGAAGCAAAGCCTCAACCATGGGCTGACTCCTTCTCCTACGGCATCTGGACTTATCCAATGAAGAAGAAGTTGAAATAAAAAATAACGACCGGATTACCCAAATATCGCAATCCTGATATTCACACAATACAGAATTGTTTTTTACGGTAATCCGGTCGTTATTTATAAGTCCGTCAGTCGTCAGTCAATAGCCTATGGCTAACCAACAAAAAGTATATGACTTATTCATCGTAAACCTATGACTTAGGAACTATAAGTCTATAGGAAGCAAGAGTATACTGGCTTTGCCAGACTTATTCTGCCTTCTCTATTTCTACATTATATTATATTACAAATCAGCTTTAACCTCCCATTCCCCTTTTTCGGAAGTAATCTTAATAATATGTACACCTTTGATATTCTGCAATGGAATTGAAGCCAGATGACTGTCAGGACGGGCAGAGTTGATTTTGCGACCTATGGCATCGTAAACCTCAATACTGGTGATTCTCTCACCACCCACGGTTGCAAGGTTTATGTATTCTGCGTTACGCTCCATTATAATACCAGGCTTCTTTATCGAACTTTGGCTTACTGAGGCTGGAGTCCTGGCATCAGCAAGACTTAGTACATGCCATCCGCCATTTGGCTTTAGGCTCGACATGGATGCTGAACCAAGCATCAGCTTGCCGTTAAGCACTTCAAGGTTGCGAACGCCATACTGCTCTGCATTATTAAAGCCGTTCTGCGTGATGAACTTCGGAGCCTCATCCTCGTCGGTCATGCGCAGAAGTTCAAAGCCCTCATCACTCGCATCAAGACCCGTAAGCAGTTTTGCCAATGTGGCAAAGCCTACGTCACCTAAAATGTTTGACCCTGCTGCAACGGCAAGGTTCGACAAATCCATCGTGCCTACATACAGATTATCATCATATTCCTGAATGGCCCATATATATATGCTCCAAAGGTTTCCAAAGCCTCCACGCCCCCACTTTGCAGACAGTCCGTTAGGTTCCAGTTCCCATTTTTCAATTTTTCCATCCTTGTCGTATACCGGTTTCGGGTTCGTCGTATCACCATAGAGCATCTCATAGCTGTTGTCTTTGTCGAGTCGCCAGAACGACGGCGTGCGGTAGTTGCCAAGGATGAATGCCAAAGCATCTGGTGAGGTCAGAGAGCCGTATGTGGCTTGTGCCATCGAAAGTACATAATAGTTAGGGCAGAACACTCCCCAGTACAGGTGGTTGCGCCACTCATGGAAGCCGGCGACGGAGGTAAGCGAACGTCCGAGTGTGTTTGAAGGCTCTGCCACATCACTTGTCCACACTTCCTGCCACATATCGCTGTCGATACTAACGGGAGTGAAACCTTCTTTTGGAAGTTCCGGACTGACATGAACGGCAGATACTGTTCCCCACGTACCTATATATATACGGTTGTTGAAATAAGCAAGTTCTGCTGCCTCGTTGTCAACAAGTCCCACGATATGGAAATTCCACGGATCTTTCTTGTCACCATACCAACGGAGCAAGGCACCTATCTTCTTTCCTGTTGTAGGATGCGTTATGCCCACGGTAACATAGAGAACATCATTGATGACACGCCACCGTCTTACGTTCACCACCTTGCATCCATCAACATCACTCAGACTGCTGACTCCCAGAATACGATCGCTGTCTGCATCGTATGCAACGAAAGCTGCCGAAACCCTCGAGTCCCAGTCACTGGCATACAAGCCTGGACCTCCGAAGAACACTACCCCCTTATGGACGCCGCAGGAACGCAGTCCCTGACAGTTTTTCAATACGGGATATTCATCCATTGATGGCGTTATGTCTGTGACGATGCCCGATTTCGTATCGTAGCTGTACATGCGTGGCGGACGTATATCGGCATACTTGCTGTTCTCATCGCCATCGGGATAGGCTTCCTTTGCATAAGCAGACTGTCCGTATTCACAAGCCCAGCAACTGTTCTCGTACGGAACATTGTCGCCCACGCCAGGCTGTACGAAATTACCATAGCCTTGCATGCAGAGATAGTTGTTGTTGGTAGACCAAAAGAGCTTGTCTTTGTATGTACCCATTCCCCATACGTAAGAACCGTTGCGCTTGCCGCGTCCGCCATTGCTCTCCACCTCTTCAAGCTCTTGCACAGACAGTCCTGTGGGTACATACTTGTTTTTCTCGTTAGCCAAGCCGTAATAAGCCTCGTCAACCGGTGCCTGGTATATAGTGTCAACGACCAACCCGTTATCATAGTCTACACTTGGACGCACTCGGTTCTCTATCTGGAACACATAGAGCGGATACACCTTCTCCATATATTCGAGCATCTGGGTTAGATCTGCCCCGGTAAACCCTAACTTACTCAGCAACTCCAACAACAGCGCAAGTGTGTCCTCTTTGCCAGCAGAAGCTACTCCTTTGCCATAAGATTCTTTCATGGCAAGCTGATGGATTCTCACAAGTGCCTCACGACCGTTGACTGTGTTAAGCTTTGGCCACAAGGTTGTAACGAAATGTACAAACGGTTCGCTATCTCCCGTTTTATCATATAGCGAGATGACAGAGCAAAAGTCTTTCACATCTGTCCTATCCGGCATACTGTTGTTTCCACCAAATGCCCCAGCCGATGTCATGAGACCTACAATACTCACGATGATGGTTTTGTTGATTTTCATAATTCCCTTTATAAATTTAATTGTGACAAACAGTTTCTTATTTCTGCAAAAATACTGGAAAAAACAATATATTGCAAATATATCATTATTTTTTTCAGGTCATCATAGACATCGAGTGATTATGTTTTTATGTATTTTTTCGGAGCGAAACAATAGTCTCCAAAAACAAGTCTTCAAACAACATCAAATAGAAAATTACCGAGTTTCTACAAGAAAGAATGCATAAACAAACGCATATCCTGTATAAATATCCAGTTGGTATAGTACGTCAATACACGTTGATTATGACAATCA
>OQVR01000730.1_pt1 | contig 14729 bp, 11 predicted proteins | sample 1691521 | NCBI WGS metagenome assembly OQVR01 (sample SAMN03418256, study PRJEB22391) | human gut metagenome | biome: human-gut; feature: organic feature; material: feces | host: Homo sapiens | place: Tanzania | collected 2013-01
ACTAAACTTCTGCTAGGATGTCTGAAGAAATTTGCGCAAAACTATTGACAGTACCAGCTGATATCCTATTATATGAAAAAAATTTCGATAACTGATGACAATTACCACAATTCAAGCTATAATAAGTATATAAACAAAAAATTATTTTATGAGGTGACATACAATGCAATTTCCGATAGTTTTAGGTGTTTCTGCACGTCACGCACATCTGTGCCGTGAGCATATGGATATTTTATTTGGTGAAGGCAGTGAGCTGCACGTTAAAAAGCCGATTGGCCAGCCCGGTCAGTTTGCTTCCGAAGAACAGATTACCATGGTAACTCCCAAGGATTCCATGAAGCTGCGTATCATCGGTCCTCTGCGTCCGGAAACCCAGATTGAGCTTTCTCTGACCGACGCGCGCAAGGTTGGTCTGGATGCTCCTATCCGCAACAGCGGCGACATCGAAGGCAGCGCTGGTGCTAAGCTCATCGGTCCGAAGGGCGAGCTGGAGCTGAAGGAAGGTATTATCATCGCTGCGCGCCACGTGCATCTGTACCCGGAAACCGCTGAAAAATACGGCCTGAAGGATGGCGATATCGTTGATATTACTACAGAGGGCGAGCGTTCTTTAACACTGCATAATGTTCTCGTACGTGCGGGCGTAAAGCATGCTGACGAGGTTCATATCGATACTGACGAAGCTAATGCCTGCAACCTGGGCAGCGGCGTGATGGTGAACGTTGTTACCAAATAACTTCCTTATAATAGAGTAGAGGAGCGAAAGCTTATGAATAAAAGTGCGATTGTAGCAGCAATGCTCATCCTTGCAAGCAGCAGTGCTTATGCCTACGAAAACAGCTATGCAGGCTACAGCGTTAAGGACGGGCAACCGTTCTACAAGCTGGAAGCGAAGAAGGTTTATGCCTATACTGATATCAGTAGCAAAAAAGCCTATAATGATGAAGATGACGTGAAAAACATGTCTGTTAATATCGTCAATTATTATACGGCAGAGGATATGGAGCAGATTTTAGGCGAAAAATTCTCTACCGCATATTTTGATGCGGAATATGAGAAGCTGGCGCTTTTAGGACGCTCGCAGCTCAGCCTGCAAACAGTGCCTACGCCCTTACTGGAGCTTGAAAAATATGTGGAGCACGACAGCAATGGTAATGTAACTATCCAAAGCAAGGTGCTCAAGGAGAAGCTGGACCAGCTGACACCTGTAATCAAAGTAGGCAAGATTGCCGGCAAAAAGGCAATTACAGTTTCTTATATCTATAAGCAATCCGATATACTGTTTAAAATTGATACCAGTATGGTTTCTGCCAATGACAGACTTTATCTGCTGTCGACGGTGAACAGTGACCAGGATGTATACGCTCCGAAGAAGGACGAAAAAGCTGCTGACGCTGATACAGATGTTGATATCGATGATATTGAAGATATCGATACTGACGAAGCAGGCAGTGAGGATAAAGCAGCAAAAACCAAGCCTCAGGACGCAGCTTCTATAAAGGAAGCAGTAGAAAAGGCTCTGCAGGTAGAAAATGTTGCTTTGCGCGACATTCCTGCAGAAACAATGCAGCGCTTTGATAAAGCACACACTGATCTGCTGAAGGGCTTTAAGGCTATTGCTCCGACAAGCACGCCGAAGGCCATCAGCTTTACTGATACTGCAGTCGGCAAAAGCGTGCAGCTGCCGGATGACTGGTTCTACGGCCAGCTGAACCTGCGATATAAGGATAAAGGCACCTTTTATCTGACTACGGCTTCTTCTATGAAGCAAATGCAGGACGTTGCCGCAAATACAGATTATGACAATATCTATTCCGTATTTGCTATTCCGGCGTCTGATCCTGAATACCAGCAAAAGTTCATGGAGCTTTACACCAGCGGCATGCGTAATGTTCTGGAGCATTGGAATCATCTGCTTGTTACCGTCAGCGTAGATAATATTAATGACGCTGATGCTAAAGAGTTTTTAGCAACGCCTGTTGCCAACAAGCTTGCTGTAGAAAGCTTTATTAATGATGGTCTGCAACGACTGAAGGGCTTTGGCAACGAGTACTTTGCTTTGAAGGATTATAAGACAAATTATGACTTCACCCAGGAAAAAGCTCTTATCGACATCAATGCTGATACCCAATTGCTGAAGGATTTTGCTTATAACAACAAAATTTTGCTGAGCTGCAACCAAAAAGCTGCTACAGCGATGCTTTTTATCAAAAAAACCGACGTTGAAACGGAAAAAAGCCTTGAACAGCAAGTAAACGAATGGCACTTTTAATTATACAGGTGCAATGAGTTGCACTGCATGAAAATTTCACGTCTGAGAAAAGAAAAATTTAACATAATATACATTATCGGACGTAAAATATTATTTTGCACTCAATACCCCAAAAAGGCAACTCTACAGATGAGCTTATTTCCCAAGCTTGAAAATGCTTGAAATAACACTCAAAATTTGCCAGAGATGCATTTTTGAGCCGGTAAGCTCTCCCCCTGTAATGTTTTACCATTAATTAGTCGCCATACGCACTACTGTTTGACGAAATTACTTTTATCTGCTATAATTTGTATAAGGTAATCTATAAACAAATGATTGGAGGGTCTAAAATGGGAAGAAGAAAAGCGCTCCCGCCAGACTTTGATGGCAACTATACTGAAGAAATGTTGTCTGAACGCCAACGTAATATTTTAAAATTTGTCCGTACCTTTATTAATCATAAGGGTTATCCGCCTGCTGTACGTGAAATTGGTGCAGCTGTAGGCTTATCTTCCAGTGCCAGCGTGCATAACCATCTGAAGAAGCTGCAGGAATACGGCTTCATTCAGCGTGATGCTGCCAAACCGCGTGCATTGGAGCTGATGAGCGAAAGTGATGCCTGGAGAAACAAGCTCCTTGTTCCGGTTCCGCTGGTTGGCAAGGTTACTGCAGGCGTTCCTATTCTCGCTGTAGAGAATATTGAAGAGACCTATCCTATTCCTCGTGACCTGATCGGCTGCGACGATGATGTCTTCATGCTTTCCGTATGCGGTGACAGCATGATCAACGCAGGTATCCTGGATCACGACTACATTATTGCTCGTAAGCAGAACTTTGCTAATAACGGTGATATTGTTGTTGCTTTGATTGATGGCGAGGAAACTACCGTTAAGCGTTACTTCCGCGAGCTGCGCAGTGTGCGCCTGCAGCCGGAAAACGATAAGTACGAGCCTATTGTAGGTTCTGACAACATTAAGGTGCTTGGTAAGGTTATTTCTGTATTCCGCATGCTGTAATAATCTGACTGTAAAATGCATGTAAAATGATGTCACTTTAGCGTCATATACGAAAAACAGCTCTTTACAGAGCTGTTTTTTTGTTATATATTATAGTTATGAATGTGTGTAAACGATTTTTATAAGGAGATGACGCTTATGTTACATCCATCTACCGATATTATCATGAACGCCCAGCAATTTTTTGCTGCTGACCAGAGCGAAGCTAACCTGGTCAAGCTGCTGCATGCAGTCAGCGTAATGCTGCAGGAAGGTGCTGAGGTGCTCATCCCTACTGCTGCCGATGCGCCGGAGGGCCAGCTGCTGCTGCAGACGCAGACTACGGAAAGCGGCCTGGAATATATGACTGCCTTCAGTAGTAAGGAAGCCTACGAGCAGGGCGCGCCTTGTAATGTTATCAGCCGCCCTTTAGTCAACTACTTTGAAGCAATCCTGCAAATGGACGGCATTGCCGGCATTATCTTTAACCCTGCTTCCCCCGCTCCCTTCAATATTCAGAACCAAATGATCAAGGAGCTATTGGCCGATGCCAAGAAGAACAAGCAGCAGAACGCTATTTCTGTTTGGCGTGGTGATATAACTACGCTGGACTGCGACGCAATCGTCAATGCTGCCAACAGTACGCTTTTAGGTGGCGGTGGCGTTGATGGTGCTATTCACCGCGCTGCAGGACCGCAGCTTTTAGCGGAATGCAAAACCTTAGGCGGCTGCACAACCGGTGCTGCTAAGATTACCTATGGCTATAACCTGCCTGCAAGCTACATTATTCATACTGTAGGCCCGATTTATAATGGTAAGGTTGAGCAAAGACTGGAGCTGGCTGACTGCTACAAGAATTGCCTGGACCTGGCACGCAAGCATCATCTGCACAGCATCGCTTTCCCGGCGATTTCTACCGGTGCTTATGCCTATCCTGTAGATGAGGCTGCCCGTATCGCCCTTTTGACCTGCACTGAATGGATTAATGCCAATGCCGCTTATGGCATGAGCGTTGTGCTCACCTGCTTCAACAGCACTGTTTATAACGCTTATCAGGAGCTTGTTAAAAAGGCGCAAAACGGCGAGCTGGACTAAGTAAATATCGTTTTTCCGTATAACAAAACCCGTGACTCCCTTCGGACGTCACGGGTTTTTCTTAACCTTAGCGTAAATTTAATAGCGTACAGATTTACGCATTGATGATATTGTTGAACAAAGATTTATTGGCTTCAATAGGCTGCTTGCCGCCGACTACGCAGATCAGGCCATCGCTGAGCATGTCCTCTACTACCTTAGCCAGTGCCTGCAGGTCAGCGCTAGTTACCTGCAGAACCTCGTTGCGCACGCGCTGGCGCAGTTCAACAGAAACATGCTTCAGGTATTGCGCTGTGGCCTTGTCCAGACGCATGCTGTTGGTCAAAGGCTTATCCATCGTGCTGATGGTACCGATAACGTACTTGTTAAGCTCACGCTCGGGGAAATCTTCGTTTCTCAGCCATTCTGCCAGACCTTGATAGGCCTCCAGTGTTTTCGGCAGCTGCGGGTCTCGGTAGGAGGCAAATACGCCTACACCGTTCAGATCAAAGCGTGCGGTAACGCCATAAGCGCCGCCCTGGATACGGATCTTGGTCCAAAGGTATTCGTAGCTCAGAATAGTTTCCAGTACAGCCATAGCGCCCACATATTTGTGACCATGTTTAGCAAAGTTGCCGCCTGCAGCGACATATTGCACCTTACCGGCAGTTGCAATAGCCTCGTTGGTGGTGCCTACAGGCAGAAGCTCAGCCTTCTCCCCTGCTTCTACCTCAGACAGCTTGCTGATGAACTCCAGGCATTGCGCTTTTACTGTTGCCTGCTCCTTCACATCACAGCTGTAGCTGAGCAGGAAGCGGTTCTTCTGGAAGAAGCGTTTGATTAACAGGCTCAGTTGCTCCAGCACCTGCGGTGCCAGCTCGTCGAAGTTGTCCGTCAGCTTTTTGAGGAACTGGTAATAGCTGAACTCATCCTGCTCGTTGACGCGTGCGCCGGCAGAGCAATAGGAGTACAGTCTGGAGATAGCAACCGTCTGCCCGCGGTTGAAGAAGTTGTCGTCCCAATCGGTTTTCAGCTCGGATACCAGCTCGCGGAAACGCTCCAAATCGTCCAGCTTGCTTTCCAAAGCAATAGCCTGCAGGATATCCAGCATTTTCGGCAGGTTTTCTGTGAGGCATTTGCCTTTGGTAGAGAAGTAAATCTTGTAATCGTCCGTGGATTCAGCCTCGGTAAAGGCGCGTACAGCGAACGCAATGCCACCGGTATACATGATAGCGTTGGTTGCCAGCTCCTGATAGCTGTAGCGTTCAGTGTTGAACTTGCCCATGATATCCGTGAGCAGATAGCACAGAGGCAGCTTTTCTGCCTCCATGTCGGTGATATCAAAATAGAAGCCGGTATAAGCGATTTTATTGGTGTTGCGCGGCAGATACAGCAGACGGCTTGCGCCCAGCTTTTCTTCCTGCGTTTCAATCTGCTCTACCTCCTGCCTGATGTCGCTGCGCTTCAGTACAGGGATAGTGGCGCGTGCTTCCTCACTATCAGGCGTAGCCTGCAGGCGGTGCAGCTCGGAACATTCGTCGATATGCTGCTGCAGCTCCTCCTGGCTCATCTGTGCCTTGATAGCGCTCATCTTGGCAGCAGCGGCCTCCTGGTCTGCCTCCTCCTTGCCGGGCTGCGGCAGCAGGGTTACCAGCACCTTATGGGTGTTGTCCAGCAGATAGTTTTCGATAATGCTTTCATAATAATTGGTCTTCAGGCCCTCGCGCAGAGCTGCAATATATTTGTTATAGCACAGGCCTTCAATCGGATTGCCGTCGTACAGCCAGTTATCCATAACGCCGATGCCCAGAATCAGTCCTTTGGGATAACCGCCGAAATCTGCCTCGCGCAGCTTGAATTCCATGGAGTTGATATTGGCCTCCAGCAGCTTTTTGTCAACGCCGTTGATGGTGATTTCCTGCAGTGTTTTATAGATAACGCTGATAAATTTATCGCGCAGATCCTTCTCACTGCCGCTGGCACGGATAGCGAACACTGGCTGATACATGCTGGAGGTATAGCTGCCGTTGATAATCTGGCCTATGCCTGCGTCCATCAGCGCACGGCGCAGGGCGGAGGATTCGCTGTCCAGCAGGGTGCTTTTCAGCAGGCTCAGCGCCATGCTGGTCTGCAGGTCGGTGGCCTTGCCGGTTACGATAGAAAGCTCGTGATATGTTTTGGCGGTGCAGTCCTCCTCTGCCCCAACCGGATAATATGCTTCGATATCCGCAGTACGCATTAAGGGCTGTTGCTCTGCGATGGCGGAATCAACAGTACCGGTTTTCTCGAAGCTGCTCAGATATTCGCTGTCGAGATATTCCAGAGTAGCGTCGATATCCATATCGCCGTATAAATAGATATAGCTGTTTTCCGGGCTGTAATAGGTTTTGTGGAACTGCTCGAATTTTTCCTGAGTCAGCTGCGGAATAGCGTCCGGATAGCCGCCGGATTCAAAGCGGTAGCAGTTATCGGGGAATAAGGCCTTCATGGCTTCGTTTTCCAGATAAGCGTCCGGCGAAGAATATACACCCTTCATTTCATTATATACAACGCCGTTGTAGCTCAGCTCGCCGTCGAGGCTGTCCAGATTATAATGCCAGCCCTCCTGACGCAGGGTGTATTTGTTCTGGTAGAAGGAAGGATAGAACACAGCGTCCAGATATACGTCCATCAGGTTATGGAAATCCTTATCGTTGCGGCTGGCAACGGGATACATGGTCTTATCCGGGAAGGTCATAGCGTTCAAAAAGGTGTTCAAGGAACCCTTGACCAAATCTACGAAGGGCTCCTTTAAGGGATATTTGCGGGAGCCGCAGAGAGAGGAATGCTCCAGAATATGTGCTACACCTGTATCATCTGCAGGCGGAGTTCTGAAGGAAATAGAAAAAACCTTGTTATCGTCATCGTTAGCAAGGTAGAAAAGGCGTGCGCCACTCTTGATATGCTCCAGGATATATGCCTGGGAGCTGATTTCATCTACAAATTGTGCTTGTAAAACCTTAAAGCCGTGGTATACGGCATTTATTGCTAAAGTCATTGTTGCCTCCTAAAATTTACACTATGATATTAATTATAGCATATTTGCAAAGCTATTGTCTGAAAATCTTGTAAAAAGAGTTAGCTGTTGCTAAAAAGATTATCTCCTTGCCAAAAATGCATTTCTTGCCTATAATAATTAGTAGAATTATCAGTATACGGAGGGAGTATTCATGGAAGAGGCACGCTTTACATTGCGCATTCATCCTATTATTATGAATAAGATGAAGCATTTGGCAAAGCTAAATGGTCGTTCAGTAAATAAGGAAATTGAACAGATTTTGAAATGGGTTATTGATGATTATGAGCGCCAATACGGCAAAATTGAGCTGACCAAGGCGGAAATGCCGGGCTTCAGCACAGGCGCGCCTGTTAAGGAAGCGCCGGAGCAGCCTATGGAAATGCTCTTCGGTTTGGATAATAAAAGCAAAAAATAATATGTAGGCTCCCCTGCCCTACGCTATACAAATAATTAAGGCACTACTGCGCTCACAGTAGTGCCTTTAGTGTTTATGCTTATTTTGCTATTGCGTGCTCCTTCAGCTCCAGCTTTTGCTTTTCTTCTACCTCTTTAATGCGGCAGCTGGCGAAAATAGAACCGGAAACGTTGTGCCATACGCTGAAAATTGCGCCCGGAAGCGTAGCCAGCGGGTTAGCAGCGAAGTTTGCAGTTGCCAGCGCAAGTGCCAGACCACTGTTCTGCATTGCAACCTCAATAGCGATAGATGTTTCCTTAGCGTAGGATACCTTCATCAGACGCGCCATTCCCAGACCCAGAGCCATACCGATGCCATTGTGCAGGACAACAGCCAGCATAACGATCAGACCGCAGCTCATCAGCTTAGCAGCGTTGACCGCAACGATACCGTCGATAATGGTTACAATCGCTACAACAGAAACCAGCGGCAGAATACCGCCCAGCTTGACGATGGTTTCGTGGAAAAGGCTGTTTAAGATGATACCTGCAAGCACAGGCAGCAGCACAATCTTAACTACGGAAAGCACCATAGCCATAAAGCTTACCTCAACCCAGGAGCCAGCCAGCAGGTACACCAGCACAGGTGTTACCAGCGGTGCAATCAAGGTCGAAGTAATGGTCATGCCTACGGATAAGGGAACGTCACCCTTAGCGATGTAGGCAATAACGTTGCTGGCAGTACCGCCGGGGCAGCAGCCTACGAGGATAACGCCCAGAGCGATATCAGTATCAAGATTCATCACTACAGCCAACAGGTAGGCTGCCAGGGGCATAATAGTGTATTGCAGGATACAGCCGGAAATAACCTCCTTAGGTCGGGAAAAGACGATTTGGAAGTCCTCGCGCTTAATGGTCAGGCCCATGCCAAACATTGCCGTACCCAGGAAGAGGGCCGTGTACTGCGGAATCCACATGAATTCCTGCGGATGTGTAAAGGCTACCGCAGAGGTAATCAAGATCACGACTGCGATATACTTGGACAGTAATCCGCTCACCTTGCCAATGATGTTTAAAACGGTGTTTTGCTCATTCATATTAAGTTTTCCTCCTTACATGTATGCTGCCTTTTGGCAGTCACGCTGTTAACTGCTTCGAGCAGAAGCAATTACATGGGTATTGTACCACAAAAAGGAGGAAAAATAAAGCTTTAGCAGGCCTCCAGCAGGTGCGACACCTTTACCTGCAGCTTGTCGGCAATGCGGAATACCAGGTCCATGCTGGGGCGCGCGCTGCCATGTTCAATTTTGCTCAAATACTGCGGAGTAATGCCAATCTGCTCTGCGAGCGTCCCCTGCCCCAGCTCTTGCATGATTCTGTAATAACGAATTTTTTTGCCCATTTCAACATATTTTTCACAATACATATATCACCACTCCTCTTCATTCTACTGATTATAGCTTACAGTATTCAAGGCAGTTCTTCATGGAAAAAAAGGTGCGGGTTCTGCTTCTTGCACCTAATTTCGCCGGCATTACCATAGCAAGGGGCTGGAATGCCTGGATTGCTACTGCAACCGATACTTGAAAACGTGTTGCTGCTTCAGGGTTTATTTTTTTATCTTGCTTACCATAAGCTAATTATAAAAAACAGGATAGCCAAAGATTGACTATCCTGAAAAGTTTTCGAGATGAAATAAGAAATTTTTTGGTGCTTTATGGGATTTTTTCAGCTTAATTTACTGCAAGCTCCTGTCGGGACACAACCTCAATCAGCTCGCCCTGACTTTTGAGCCAGATATCAATGCCCTTGCCGAAAACCTCTGCTTCAATCAGCGTACCCTTTTCGTCCTCCTGCACAACCTTAGCGGTTGGCAGTCGGTCTAAAATGTACTCATAGCAGCTGCCTTTGAAGTAAAAGCGCAGTCGCTGCAGATGGCCGCCGTACATAAACTGGATACGCTTACGGAACTCGCCCTCTTCAAAGCGTTGGGCATATGGTACAGCAAAATGCTTGTCCGTAACTGTAAAGCCTTTGATTCTGTCGATACGGTAAATTGTCGGGAAGGGATCGTTTTCAATCTCAAACTTCACCTTTTTCTTGTCCTTGGGGGCAATGAAGGCGATCAGATAGAAATAGAATTCAGAGAACATGATGCCTACAGGCTGCACAGTGCGCTGCACCTGCACGCCATCAGTACGGCGGTAGGCAATCGTTACCTCCTGCTGCTCGCGCACAGCGCCGCTCAGCTCCCACATCTTCTTGAGGAACTTGTCCTGATGCTGCGGTTCTACGTATAACAGCTTTTCGTTGCCTATAAGCTCGCTCACACGCTGCTGCTCCGTTTTGGGGATACAGCAGTCAATCAGCTTATCGATAATCGGGTAAAGCTCCTTTTTGGTGAACGCCCTGCTTTCCAGCAGTATCTTGAGCGTAGCGAAAACCTCTTCGTTGGACAGCAGATTGCGTGAAGGCGGTACAAGCTGGTAAGCACCCAGCTTTTGGTTATATATCAGGTCCTGTACCAGGCCTGTAGCTTCATTCTGCTCATGCAAAAAGGACCGCAGGTCTTCTATGTCGCGCTGAATTGAGCGTAAGGAGCAGCCGAAGCGTTGGGCCTCCTCCTTCTTGTAGAGCATTTTGCCGTCTACCAGGCGCGAATACATATAGAGCAAACGATCCTTAGCGATACGTAAATCTGTCATAATTAGTTCCTCCCTGCCATGAACTTTGCAAAGCGGCTTAGATGAAAAATTTTCTATAAACTAATTATAGCACAATCATTCTCTTAAGCAAACGTTTTGCCACCGGCTATAAGCAAATTTTACCATAGCGGGAGGACACATATTGTCTTTGTTGAAAAATATTTTTGGCTTTTGCTGATTTTTTGCAAGAAACAGCAGACGAATTGTTATACCTGTTTAGTCCTTAAGCGTCGGCAGAAAGCCATCCAGTGCTTCCAAAGCGCGTGCTGCAATCTGAGCATTCTTTTCTCTCTTCTTGCGGATGCGTACAGTCAGCGGCGGAATGAGGCCGAAGTTGATGTTCATCGGCTGGAAGTTTTCAATCGTCGGATTGCTGATGTAGTTGGCCAGCGCTCCGTGCGCAGTTACCTCGGGGAATTCTACTTCCGGTAGCTCCAGTACTGCTCTCGCAGCAGCTAAACCGGCCATCAGTCCGGAGGCTGCTGACTCGACGTAGCCTTCTACGCCTGTCATCTGTCCGGCAAAATAGAAACGCTTGTTGCTGCGCAGGTTGAAGTGCTTATCCAAAAGCTGCGGCGAATTCAGATAGGTGTTTTTGTGCATTACGCCGAAACGCACGAACTCTGCGTTCTCCAGACCGGGAATCATGCCGAAAACACGTCTTTGCTCCGGCCATTTGAGATGTGTCTGGAAGCCTACCAGATTATAAAGGGAGGCAGCGGCGTTATCCTGACGCAGCTGTACTACTGCATACGCCTCCTTGCCGTTGCGCGGGTCAATGAGGCCTACAGGCTTCAGCGGGCCGAAGCGCATGGTGTCCTCGCCTCTGGCAGCCATTTCCTCGATAGGCATGCAGGCTTCAAATACATCATGCTCAAAATCCTTAACGGGAGCGCTTTCCGCATTGCAGAGAGCTTCCCAGAAGGCAACGTATTCTTCCTTCGTATAGAAGGGGCAGTTGAGGTAGTCGGCACCGCCCTTGTCGTAGCGGGAGGCACGGTAAACCTTGTCATAGTCCAAGGAATCAGCGGTAACAATCGGTGCTGCGGCATCAAAGAAGTGCAGGTATTCAGCCTGCAGCAGCTTTTTGATATCGGCGAAAAGCGCGTCACTGGTCAGCGGTCCGCTAGCTACGATGACAGTGCCTTCGAGGCTTTCAAGGTCGGTCACTTCTTCGTGGATGACGGTAACGAGCGGATTAGCCTTCACAGCCTCGGTTACAGCAGCGGCAAAGCCGTCGCGGTCAACAGCCAGAGCACCACCGGCAGGCACCTGATGCTCGTCAGCCTTTTGCATGATGAGGGAGCCTAAACGGCGCATTTCTTCCTTCAGCAGGCCGACAGCGTTTTCAATATTGCCTGCGCGCAGGGAGTTGCTGCAGACAAGCTCAGCAAAATATGCGGTTTTATGTGCTTCGTCACTTTTTACGGGACGCATTTCGTGCAGGATTACAGGGATACCGTGGCGCGTGAGCTGGGTAACGGCTTCGCAGCCTGCCAGGCCCGCACCGATTACGTGTACAGGAGAGATAGTCATTTATTCCTTGCTGCCTTTCTTAGTTGTAGTAGTTTTCTTTGCAGTAGTAGCTTTTTTAGTGGTAGCCTTCTTTGCTGTGGTAGTTTTCTTCGCAGCAGTTTTGGTAGTTGCAGTTTTCTTAGCGGTAGTCTTTTTAGCCGCCGTAGTTTTCTTGGCTGCAGTTGTTTTAGCTTCCGTAGTCTTTGCTGCTGCGGTTTTAGAAGCATATACCGGTCTTGCCTTGGAGCATTCCGGGTTGCTGCAGAACTTGCGCTTGCTGCCGTTGCGTTCCACGTGCTCTACCATCATAGCGCCGCAGTCCGGGCAGGTTTCGTTGAGTGGCTTATCCCAGGTGGTGTAATCGCACTCGGGATATTTTTCGCAGCCATAGAATACCTTACCGGTTTTGCTCTTGCGTTCAAGAATATCGGCACCGCACTTGGGACATTTTACACCAATCGGGTGCAGGATAGGCTTGGTATTGCGGCATTTGGGGAAGTTGGGGCAAGCCAGGAACTTGCCGAAGCGTCCCTCGCGGATAACCATCATCGTACCATCGTTGCATTTGTCGCAGGGTACGTCGGATACCTCGAGCGGGATTTCGACGATAGGAATGGCCACGCCTGCGTGGTCCAGATCCTTTTTGAAGGGACCATAGAATTCGCTGAGGACTTCATCCTTGGTGTGCTTCTTCTCGGCAACCTCATCCAGCTTTTCCTCCATCTGGGCGGTGAAGCCGATGTTGATGAGGCCCTTGAAGTATTCGGTGAGCATATCCACAGTCATAATGCCAAGCTCGGTAACGAGCAGCTTTTTGGCTTCTTTGACCACGTAACCGCGGGTAAGCAGTGTAACGATGGTAGGTGCAAAGGTGCTGGGGCGGCCGATGCCCTTCTCCTCCAGCTCCTTGATGAGCGTTGCTTCCGTAAAGTGCGCAGGCGGCTCAGTGAAGTGCTGCTCTGCGGGCAGAAGCTTGTAAAGGACGATCTTTGTGCCAGACTCAATGTAAGGAACCTTAGCGTCCTTTTCTTTATCATCATATTTGCTGTGCAGCTGCAAGAAGCCCGGGAATTTCAGTACGGAGCCTGTTGCGCGCAGCTGGTAGTCAGCAGCATCAATCGTCAATGTGGTAACGTCATAAACAGCGTCCGTCATCTGGCTGGCAACAACGCGGTTCCAGATGAGGGTATACAGCTTCAGCTGGTCGCCTGTAAGGTACTCCTGCATTTCGGCCGGGGTACGCATGACGCTGGTCGGGCGAATCGCCTCATGCGCGTCCTGTGCGTTCTTTTTGGTGTTGTAATGGTTTTCCTTCGCCGGGCAGAATTCGCTGCCGAAGTTTTGCTTGATATAGTCGCGGATTTTGGCAACAGCAACCTCTGCCAGACGCACGGAGTCGGTTCTCATATAGGTAATCAGACCGACGGAGGTTTTGCCTAAGGATACGCCTTCATAAAGCTGCTGTGCCAGCATCATAGTCTTTTTGGCGCTGAAGTTGAGCTTTTTGTTGGCCTCCTGCTGCATGCTGGAGGTGGTAAACGGCGGTACGGGGTGACGCTTGCGTTCCTTCTTCACTGCGTCGCTCACAATGTAATCGGCCTTGGAGAGCGCTTCTTCCGCTGCTCTTGCCTCCTGCTCATTGTGCAGCTCCAGCTTTTTGCCCTTGTATTTTACTGCTTCCGCTTCAAACAGCGGTGCTTTGCTGTTTTCACGCAGCTTGGCGCGCAGTGTCCAGTATTCTACCGGCACAAAGACTTCAATTTCACGGTCGCGGTCGGCAACGATTTTAGTTGCAACGGACTGCACGCGGCCGGCGCTCAGGCCCTTGCGGATTTTGCGCCACAGCAGCGGGCTCAGCTGATAACCTACGATGCGGTCCAGAATGCGGCGTGCCTGCTGGGCATCGACCAAATCCAAGTCAATATCGCGCGGGTGTGCAATGCCGTCCTGCACGGCGTGCTTGGTAATTTCATTGAATGTGACGCGTTTGCTGAACGAATCGCTCAGGTGAAACAGCTCTTTTAGGTGCCAGGAAATGGCTTCTCCCTCTCGGTCCGGGTCGGTTGCGAGATAGACGAAATCGCTGTTGTCGATATCTTCGCGCAATTCTTCAATCAGTTTTTCCTTGCCTTCAATCGGCATGTACACCGGCTTAAAATCATGCTCGATGTCCACACTCATCTTTTTTTTCGGCAAATCCCGCAGATGTCCCATCGAAGCCTTTACCACATAGTCGGTACCGAGGTACTTTCCGATGGTCTTTGCCTTCGCCGGAGACTCCACGATGACAAGTTTTGACATATCTGTCTTTCCTCCTGTGCCGCCGCCGATGCCGGCAGACGGTTCTCCAATCTATTCGATCAATGGTGATTGCTTTCTACAATTCTACATCGGCTGCCGCCTGATACCCGCTCTCGGTCGCGGCGACATATTGCCCGACTTCCAGCATGGTCAGTGCCGTCAGCACGCTGGCGGCGGGCAGACCGGTTTTCTCTACAATTGCATCGACGGTTTCCTGTCCGTCATGCACGGCGCACCAAACTGTGCGCTCCTCCTCGGAGCCTTCCAGCCGCCGCAGGAGCTTTTTTCTCTCTTTCTCTCTCGGCATCTCCTGTATGGATGCCTGTTTTACCGGCCGCAGCTTGCGCTGTATGCGGCTGTCAGCCAGTTGATACTGCGCCAAAATATCCGCCGGTTCCTGTACCAATTCCGCAGCGCCCTGCCGAATGCGTGCATTG
>OQVR01000737.1_pt1 | contig 14675 bp, 16 predicted proteins | sample 1691521 | NCBI WGS metagenome assembly OQVR01 (sample SAMN03418256, study PRJEB22391) | human gut metagenome | biome: human-gut; feature: organic feature; material: feces | host: Homo sapiens | place: Tanzania | collected 2013-01
CTTGTTGAACTATCTTTATTTGTAAACCTCTATTGTTTTATCCAACCATTTACATATCTTCTCCTGAAGACTTTTGGGCTCTAACACTTTTATCATATTGCCGAAACTCATTAGTTTCATATAGAAGTCGTAGGTTGGACGCAATGTTAATTCAAAATCGGCATAATCATCACATGCATAGATTTCTCTTTGCGAGTGATGCAACGGCAATGTGCGCATATAGTGCTGATGGCATTTGTCAGCCCTTAACACTATTCTCTGAAGCGGAGCAGATTCATCCAATACAATTCCAAAGTATTCTGCAAAATATTCTTTTGCACAAAAATCTTTTGGCAAAACAAAATGAGCATCTGTTAAGTTAACACCTTCTATTCTATCAAGAGAATACAAACGCAAGTAGTTATAGTCTACATTTCTTGCTAACATATACCAACGCTGTGCGGACATTTTCACACAGTACGGTTCAACAAGAAACGTCTTTGCCTCTTGCATCGAAAAAGAACGAAACGTCATCTGTAGAACTACATTTGACTTCATCGCTTCAAGTATTGTTGCAAGAAAGTCTTGGCTTGAAGGAATATCTTCTGTCAGTATTCTATCATGGATGGATATACAGCTTGATATTGTTTCTGCCGTGCCGTAGGTGTCAAGAAGCCATGTACGCAACTCTCCTTCGCTTAAAACTTCGGGATTGGCCATATAATAATGGTATCTGCCATGTTGTTCACAATCAATCACAATGCCGAACATATCAAGAATACCACCTTTCCAACGATCAAAGGTCTGCCGTGGCAAGTTCTCACCACGGCTAAGGTCTATATTCTGACGCCACTTTTCATTGAGATCTTTCAATGTAATGCGGCCAGAACGATGAATGGTCTTGATAACCCAAATATACTTTTGAATAAGTGACATAGGCTTAATTGTTATTGTAACCAAACTCACGTGTTCCAAACTTGCGTTTATAGAGCGACTCTCTATCTATAGCATGTTCTTCCAATATCTTCAATGGCAATGTTTCTAATATACACCATTGAAAATACTTTTGCGCATATGCAGCATCGTTATTGATAAGCGATTCTAAATCTTTATCAAACCCATGCCCAGTATTAGCATATATCTCCCAACGCCCCCATATGCCTCTTGTATTGTATGTAGAACCCACATATTGTTTACCAGTTAATTTGTCAAGGATCAGATAGATACAATTACAGCTTTCCAACTTAGCCTTCCACTCCTTATTATTAGATTCAAATATCAATTTAAGTTGATTATAATTAAGAACGACATCTTCAAAAGATGTAAAGACGGGAATATTGTTCTCTTGAAGCCCACGATCAATTCTTATTACTGGCATTTTATTGTTAAAACCTTGAAGCCAACTAACAGGATTATTCCAGTCTATTACGACTCTTTCTTTAAGTAGCTGGAAGCCATCAAGTTCTGAGAAATCAAACTTTGCTTGCGCTTCTCCTTTATAGTTTTCTATTTCTTTCAATACGCCATTGTTCTTAAAGACACCAACAAATCGAGACGAGGTGCTTTCTTCACCAATAAACGAAACAATATAGTCAACATCCTTGAAACGTTTTTCAACTTGCTCACTTTGATAACTAAGGAACACATCATGCTCATTAAGATACAAATCGAAAAGTGAGTTGGAATATTTCTTTCCGTCAATTAATTTCTCTTTTCTATTGTCCTTATGTCTAATAAGTCTGATGCGTTTTTTGTCTGCATTATCAAACTCTTCATTTCTACCTATTAAAAGGTCTTGTATAAATACAATATAATCTTTCATATACTTAATATTTATTTGATTGTCTTCCAATTAAACTCCTCGATTCCAAGTATCTCAAGTCCCAAGTATTTCCATACTTCCTTATCAAAGTTTGGCGTGTATCTTGCCATAGTACGTAAGACGGATTCTTCCTCTTTATCACGGTAAGTATTGTTGAAGGTCAATGCTTTATCCCATATAAAAACAGGTTCTTCGCAAGGGTCGAGTTGATAAAATATAGTCCCGATACGCTCAAGATTATGACCATCCTCTTTACACATATCCAGTGTCAAACTGTGATTGTCCAAAGGAAAGCCATAGAACCCATCACTGATTAAACCACGTGGCGAAGCAAGACATAAAGCTCCCATTTCGTATCCATTAGGTTCTTTTACCAGCACAACATCGCCAGTGAACATCCTACTACCATTGCTGTCATCATAACCTGTGTCTATTCCTGCAAAGATAGAACGCAACGTATAGCCACGTCCTTCACAAGAATGTCCGAAGTAGTCTTCTACAATGTCAGGATTATGGTCTTCTTCAAATTCTTCACTCTGTTGCCAAACATACAGACCGCCATCTTCCCAAAAGAAGAAGTCACCAAAGTCGGCATAACCGAATCTGTTCTTGTCAATAACATAGCGTATGCGCAGACGAGGACAATTCTTCTTAACTCCAAGTCCTATTTCGCCCTTATGCTTGTTACATAGAAATGACAGGAGTTCCTCGTTAAGTACTCTCGGTATAAATCCATAATAGAGTTTCCTTGATTCTTCCATAATAGTAGTATAATTAATTCAAATGCAAAGATACGCATTAGGTGTCTCAATATACGTTACAGGATAAAATTTTCTTCATCACCTGCTTCCAAGCTGAGCGCAGCCCTGGTGACAGCAGTTCACAGCAAATCAAGTCAAGTGTTTGGCGCAGTTCGTCAAGCAATTCAGACCAGTAGCGCATCTGCTCGTAGGCAAGCTTGATGCACTGTGCCCTTATTGCATACGGTGCTCGGGCATCGGTTATACGCGCAAGGCAAAAGTCAATAAAATCGGTACGGATGGTTTCTTTTTCAAAAGGTTGGCGAAGAAGAATACTGAGAATAAGGCGGAGCTTAGTGGTGTCATGCTCCTTCAGACAGCGGTCTATAAGTTGGTCGTGCTTAGCCAAAAGCCACTCGCTGTCTGCCACCGCGAAATGTGTGAATAGCCACAGCGCATTGGTTGCTACACGGCGGTTGGCATCCAATGTCAATTGGTATAGTTCCTCTTTAAGATTGTCGTTATGCTCGCCTTGAGTCAAGGCACACAATTGCATGATTTCAGATTGAGAAAGACGGTGAGTGAGGAGGGTTTTCATACAACAAAACTATATTAAATCACATGCCTCCTCAACGGTAATTACTCTTAAATCACTTTCTTCGAAATCCTTTATATTTCTTGTAACAAGATAATCAACCTGAGCCCTTGTTGCTGAAAAGTATTGTACCCCATCCTCAAAGTCCTTCCAATTAGAATCGTAAGAATTGTATATGTCAGAGGAATCAATGGAAGAAATTTCAATTACGTTCCGCAAGAAATCCATTTTACGCCTATACACTTCCAAAGGCATCTTGCAACGCTCAACACAAATGAAATTAGCAGTTACAACAGACAACGCAGATACACTTACCTCAATCTTTCGTTCTGCAGCATACGAAACAATCATAGCTGCAGGTTGATAGAACAAAGGTCTTTCCAATATAAAATCTATCAGAACATTGGTGTCTAAAAATAATTTCATAAATACTTGCTTGTTAACGAGTCATGATATTCTTTTCTGTAGTCTTCTGACAAATCTTGAGGACATTCAAAACCAACCTCCAAAGCTTTCACTTCGGGGGATATATAGTATTTTTCTTTCGTAGAAACCTTTTCCTTAAATTTCTCCAAAAAGGAATTCAATCCTGTCACAACTGCTTCTGACACACTAATATTGTTCAGTTGAGCATATCTGACAATACTATTATATGTATTGTTGTCTATAGTTATTGTATTCATAAATAATCCTCCATACATTTTAATACCGCAAATCTACGACATTAAATCCAAACCACAAAATCTTTTCGGAGATTTATTGCTGTTCGAACTCTTAACAGACTGCTATATAAAACCGAGTTGGTGAAAATATATGCCATATCTTCCAGCATAGGCACATCTCGCTGTGCATCAACAGAATGAAGGCTGGCAGATAAGCACAAAAACGACTTATCTGCCAGCCATATCTTCCAGCCTATCAGCGAGCACTCGGAGATATTCTGCTTTTTTATCCCAACTGGCTTATAATCCAGATATTTTATCTAAATTTGTAAGCAAAAAACAGAAATTTATGATACTAACAGACTCAATGCTCGACGCAGCATTCCGCTTCAGAGAAACAGAAGCATGGAAAACGCTTGACGATTCTAATGTTTTTGCTGTCAGATTGTCTGACGGACAAACCGTCTACTGCTCAATAATGGGCAATGGAGGAGAGCACCATTCGCTCGGTATTTACATTGGCGATAACGGGTTTTCTACCTATCTGCGAATATTTATGGACAACGACGGCTCATTTATGAGCAGCATGCACTTGGCTACTTTGTTCGACTGCATCAACTGCGATTACATGCAGGCAAAGGACATAGAGGAGGATGTGAAGAAAGCTATACGAAAATATGCCGACAGCCACGGCGTGAAGATTCCAAGAAAACACGGATGGATAGACTTCACAAGACACACACCGTATAGAGGACAATGGTGTATAACCGACAAGAACGACGCGATGATAGCAGAAGAGGCTCTGCGTGCAGCTACGTTCCTTGCCAACGAGCTTGCCAAGAAAGGATATGAAGAAGTGGGGTTTGATGCGTCGCACGACTATCCGACAGTTAAGGGCGGCAAAAAGATTCCACTCATTGTGCAAGATGGCGACAGCTACACCATACAGTCGACCCTTACACCTGCCCTGGTAGAGACGGAATATGTAGCGCCTGTATTCAACAACGACATCCTTGCCCACAACTTAGCAAGCATAGAAAAGACGGAGCCAATCGTGTGCCGCCTTGAACACTTGCATACTCCGGTAATGTCTGAAGATAACGAACAGCCGCATCTTCCCGGTATGTTAGTATTGGTAACCGAGTCGGACGGTGAAATGCTGCTACCATTAGCTTCGATCGACTATCCTGAAAACACGCAGGCATTACTCACAGAACTCGCAAACCATTTCTGTAGGTTAAAAATACATCCCGAAGAGATTAAGGTGAGCGACAATTTAACCTTCGCTCTCATCAGCGACTTCTGCAAGAAATGCGACATCAAATTGACAAAGGCCGACTCTCTGCCCGATCTTGACGATATATGCAGCTACTTGGTGAATGATATGATGTTTGGAAACTTCTAATAATACTAATTCCCGCACTGCTGTAATAAAACTCCGGTAGCACCGGAACAACACTCCAGTTGTGCGGGAGTTTCGCAGTTTGTTGCCTATGCTTTAGGAAAGTTTTGCTTCGATTTTGCCTATGTTTTAGGGAAGTTTATGTCTGGTTTTGCCTATGTTTTAGGAAGTAAACTGGTAGATGGACGATGAAGGCTGATAGATGGCTGGCAGATAACCCTGGCCGAACAGCTATCTATCAGCCCTCAACTCTCTGATTTATAATGGACTATGCGTCTGCTGATATTTCTGACACATTTTTTCGCATACTTATATTTGTATGCACAGCACCATTAAAGTATATGGCAAATTCTCATTGTTCATTTCACAATACCTGTTTCTATCTCGTTTTCTAAATACGAGAACACATATACAGCCCCTTCATAGTGCAAACTGTATTCATAAATAATCCTCCATACATATTATACCGCAAATCTACAACATTAAATCCAAACAGCAAAATCTTTTTATAAAATGTTAGAAGTTACATTCGTTTGAAGATATAAAAGGGCAGACTTCGATATATTATAGCAAGTATGTGCCATCGTTTGGTGACATATACTTTTGACTTCTTTCTGCTAATAGCTGAAATGATTTGAGTAGCAACTTTCTCTACCGACATCACCCAAAACAAACCTTCTCCCTTTGCCATAGCTGTGTCAACAAGACCAGGTCTGACATCTGTTACGGTTATGCAACCACCATTTCTGAAAGCCTTCTTGCGTATTGCTTCCATATAATTAATTTGGTAAGCTTTTGTTGCGCTGGTAGCTCCGATTATAAGAATATTCATACTGTATTTTTTGTGCAAAGTTAATGCTTGCCCATTAAAAACAGCACGTGTTCTAAGACTATAAAACATTATAAGGGCAAACTCTCAAAGTGTTTTGAGAGTTTACTCTCCAAAAGTAAATTCCCTACGTATATTGCTTATAGTTGTTGGTGTAACTTTCAGATAAGAGGCTATATCCTTCAAGTTGATGCTTTGAACTAATTCCGGACAACGAATTAGCAAACGCTTATATCGTTCTCTGGTTGTCATACGATAGGTATCAAGATATTGTGCATAAACTTGAGCAAAAAGGCTATCGGATATGGCCTGTTTGAGTCCTTTCGTATGTAAGGAATCCAATAAGTTATCCAGTTCTTTCCCTAATATTTGGAATATCTTACACGTTGTTCCAGCCACAATAGTCAACTCTGACTTTCTGCCAGTAAGACAATTCGGATAGTCAGCCACAAACTCTCCTTCGAAGGCAAAACCAGTACAGTAGTCCTTACCTTCCTCTTCGTTATTCACCATATACTTGAAGCATCCACGCTCCACATAAGCCACATATTTTGACGGCTTGCCTGCATCCTCAAATATCTCACCACGCTTCAATAAGCGTACTTCTCCATGTTCCATGCAGTAATGACGCAGAGAATCCAAATCAAGTCCATCCTTATACAAATTGAACATCTTCACTTATGATTTCTTTGGGCAATATGATATAATTACTGCATACATATCGCCCTCATTATTTTGACATAAAACATTAATATCTGCCAGCCATCTTATTGCTTTTCGACTGCAAACTCGAGTTTCTGGAGTCCTTTCTTGTGAATGTTAGCGAGGACGAGCGAGTAACGCACCGACTCACCGGGCTGCATCGACTTGATCTTGCTGAATTCTTCTTCAGGCACTACGTCCTTGAACATCGGACCGTCGGAATTGTTGTATACCAAACGCAACTGGTCGGCGAATGGAGTTACTACGAACGAATAGTATGCCTGATAGGGTGTCGAATTGAACTTATTCCAATTGGCGTCGGCTTTGTCAAGGATGTTGTCCAGCCAAATGCGTGCCGACTTGTAGGAGGGCAGCTTGCGTCCGTCGGCGTAGAAGATGGCACCATCGGCGTTGACGAGATACTTGGTGCTGATGGAATACTTCGTGAAAGGGCACAAGTCGTTGTACTCGATGTCTGCCTCCGACTTGATGTCGTTGTCGACCTTCGTACTGGGTTCGGCTACGAGTCGGTCTTGGAGTATGCGTATCAGCTTGTAGGTGCGATTGTAACCGTCGGCGGGCGGGTTGGCAAGTATCGTTCGCTTTACGGAGAGATAGTATTCGTGACCTCGCTCGTAGGTGAAGCCTTCGATGCTGTTCATGCCTAAACGTTCTATCTGGTTTGGATTGTCGTCGGTCTTGACGAGCAGGCATTCGATCGGGTACTCCTGCTTGTCGTCAAACAGAGGGTACGTGATGCCGGTTTCGGGCAATACGTTCATTCTGATTTCCTTGACGCGGTCTTTCGGCTCGTCATCGGTGCAGGCAGCAAGTGCTGTCGTTAAAAGGAATAGCACAAGGAGCATTCCTTCATAAACTTTGGATTTCATAATTTAATGGTTTTTAAAAATACAATTCTACTCAACGTTTCGCATGTCTTTGGTATGCTACCTATCTATAAAATGCTCTTTCCTGCGAAATCTTGCCTGTAGCGTATCGTTTTTTCATCATATTGCTCGATTTTACACAATTACCACGCTGCAAAAACATAATTACCGCGCTGCGGTTATATCGTTACCACGCTGCGGTTATATCGTTACCACGCAAAGGGAACAGCGTTACCGTGGGGTTATTGCGCTGTTTGTTCTATATATGATTATCTCACTGCAAATCTACAACAATAAATCCACACTGCAAAATGTTTGACTGACTAATCAAACGGCTATAAAACAAAAAACGACCAAAGAAAAAAACGGTTGGCAAATCGCTATTAACGAGTTGCCAACCGTTTTTTGAATTTTGAATTTTGAGTTTTGAGTTTTGAATTATTGCCTTCGGCAATTTTGAGTTAATGAGTTGTGAATTATGAATTCAAAATTCAACATTGAACAATTCAAAATGCGCGAAGCGCATAATTCAAAATTCAAAACTCAAAATTCAACATTCTACATAGCTGTAGCCGCTACGAGCCATCCGTAGACGCAGCTGCATACGCCGAAGAGGAGTACGCCTGCTGTGCAGAGGGCGAGGGCTGTGCGTGTAGCGCAGTCGCTCTTGAACGGAGCGAGCGGAGCATCGGTCTTGTTGATGTACATGCACTTTACAATCTTCAGATAGTAGTAGAGTGACGGTACGGTGTTGATCAATGCGAGGAACACTACTGCGTATGCGATGTTAGAACCCTGCTCGGCTGCTGCCATGAACACGAAGAACTTGCAGAACATACCTGCGAACGGCGGAATGCCTGCGAGCGAGAACAGAGCGAGTGTCATGAGGAACGAGAGCTTCGGGTTGGTGGTGTAGAAGCCGTCGAATACAGACATCTCGGTGTTGCCCTTGCCGCGTGTCTCAACAACGTTGATGATGGTGAACACTGCCATGTTGGCTGCTACGTAGATGAGCACGTAGTACATCAGCGCCGGCAGACCCATTGCGCCGTTGCCTACCGCTGCAAGCATGATGTAGCCTGCCTGCGAGATAGAGCTGAACGCCATGAATCGCTTGAGCTCTGTCTGGCGGAGTGCGAAGAGGTTGGCGATGGTGATGGTGAGGACGATGATGATGTACATCAGCATCTCCCAGTACTCTACCATCGGTGCGAACACCTTGGTGAGGATTGTCATCAAAGCGAACGCTGCTGCGCCCTTAGACACTACGCTCAGATAGCCTGTTACGGCTGTAGGAGCACCCTGGTATGTGTCGGCTGTCCAGAAGTGGAACGGCACGAGCGAAATCTTGAAGCCGAGACCGCTGAAGAAGAACACGAGACCCATGATGGTGAGCGGTGTTGCTGTGATATGCGCCATTACGTCGTCGAAGTAGAGTGTGCCGCAAGCTCCGTAGATGAACGAGATGCCGTAGAGCATCACGCCGCTCGAGAATGTAGCGGTGAGCACGAACTTGGCTGCGCCCTCTGCCGATTCCTTCTTGAACTTGTCGAAGGCAACGAGGCATGCCATAGGCACTGATGCCATCTCCAAGCCGAGGAAGAACATGAGGAAGTGGCCTGACGAAATCATCATGTACATACCGAGCAAGGTAGAGATGATGAGCTCATAGAACTCGCCCTCCTTGTTCTGCACGTCCTTCTGCTCGAGCCACGACTGTGCCATCACTACCACGATGAACGCACCGGCTGTAAGGATAACCTTCATCACCTGCGCTGCTGCGGTGGCGGTGTAGAGTCCGGCGAAAGCCTCTGCAGGCTCTGCGGTGAAGCAGACTGCAATCTGAGCTACCAACAGCAGACCTGTCAGCAGGCTCAAGGTAGTATGTTTCTTCTCGCCCTTCAGGATGAGGTCGGCGAGGAATACTATTACCAGAACAGCAATAAGTCCTGCTTCCGGTATCATATTAAAAAACTGACTATAATCCATATCTTGTCCTACTGATTTATTAGAGGTTTGTTACTACATTGAGGATCGGACCAACAGCATCGCTGATGGCATTGCTTGCCCAGAGAGGGAAGCTTCCGAGTCCTGCCACACAGAAGATAAGGCAGCATACTGCGAAGCGCTCATCCCAAGTGGCATCGGTAAGTGTGAGGTAATGCTCGTCCTTCACCTTCTCGAAGAGGATGAAGCCAACGGTACGCAGGATGTAAACTGCTGTCACAACGATGGAAGTGATAGCGATTACTGTGCAGCAACGATGGAACATATCCGGATTCTCAAACGAACCTGTGAAGATTGTCATCTCGGCAATGAAGCCTGAGAAGCCTGGAAGTCCGAGGTTTGCCAAACCGGCAATTACATAACCAACCGAGAGGAATGGCATTATCTTCATCAATCCACCCAACTTACGGATGTCACGAGTGTGGGTACGTCCGTAAATCATACCGATGAGGGCAAAGAAGAGTGCCGTCATAAGTCCGTGAGAAAGCATCTGAAGGATTGCTCCTGTGCAGCTTACCTTTGTCATCATCAGAAGGGCGAAGAGCACCAGTCCACAGTGTGATACTGATGAATAAGCATTGATGAACTTAAGGTCGGTCTGAACACATGCTGAGAACGCTCCGTAAACAACAGAGATTGTGGTAAGGATTAGGAATATCCAAGCCAAATCCTGTGCTGCATGAGGCAACAGGAACATTGCGATACGGAAACAGCCGTAACCTCCAAGCTTCATCAATACTCCGGCATGGAGCATAGATACTGATGTAGGCGCACAACCGTGACCGATAGGTGACCATGTGTGGAATGGGAACAGTGCACCCAAGACTCCGAATCCGATGAATACGAATGGGAAGAGTACGTTCTGCACCGCTGCCGGGATATGGTTGTTGTGTGCTATCTCAAGAATGTTCATTGTGGTACCTCCATTGAAGAAGTAGATACCTACCAGTCCGAGGATGATGAGAGCGGAACCTCCCATAAGCATAAGAGTAAGCTTCATTGCCGCATACTCCTTACGACCGGAACCCCAGTAACCGATAAGAAGGTACATAGGGATGAGGGCTACCTCATAGAACATGAACATCGTGAAGAGGTCGATGCTGATGAAGAAACCATATACTCCGGTGGAGAGCAGTGTGAACCACATGAAGAACTCCTTTGTCAGAGGCTTGAGCTTCCAAGAAGCGAATGTTCCGGTGAACACGATGATGCTTGAAAGCAGAAGCATTACAACAGAGATGCCGTCAACACCGACAGCATAGCTGATGTGGAGAGGTGCGAACCATACTGTGGATGCCTGAAGAATCATCTCCTCAGTGTTTCCTGCAGCACGCTCGCCTACGAAATGCAATGTCAGCCATACGGACATTGCAAGCAGCATTGATGATCCGATGACCATCACTGTGCGAACCTGTTTGACGTCGCGGGCAGCCCAAAGGCCGAGCAGCATCAATACTGGAATTACTACGAATACACTTAATATACTCATATCTCGTTATAATATGCTAAGTAATACTAATGTTAATGCTACTGTACCTGTGAGGAACCATACTGCATACTGGCGAACATCGCCGCTCTGCCATGGACGCAGGGTCTCACCTGCCTCATTAGCTCCCCAAGCAGTAAAGTCGATAAGACCGTTGATGATGTGCTCATCAATCCACTGTACCGGCTTACTTACGAAACGGAACAGAATCTTATGGGTAACGAACATATAAACCTCGTCCATATAGAAACGCTTGTATGCCCAGCGGTGAAGACGTGGGAACGCCTTGTAGAGCTTGTCGGCAACAGGCTGCTTCTCACCTTTATATATATAGGTGGCAAGAGCTATGGAGATGATGGCTATTACCGTTGAAGTGGCTGCCACCTGAGGATCGAAATGTACTGTATAAGCTGTTCCTGCCGCACTTACTATCTCACCGAAGCTTGTCCAGTTCCAATCAAGGAAGCCTCCAAGTGTGGTGAACACACCGACTCCTACTGTGATAATACTCAAGAAGATGAGTGGGAAGGTCATAGTAAGCGGTGCTTCGTGTGGAGTGTGGTGAGCATGAAGTTCCTTGTTCTCTGTACCCCAGAAGATACCGTAGTACAAACGGAACATATAGAAAGCTGTCATTGCAGCAACACCTGTCATAATCCATCCTACTACTGGGCTATAAGCGAAGCAAGCTGTGATAATCTCATCCTTTGAGCTAAAGCCTGAGAAGAATGGGATACCAGCGATGGCAAGACAAGAGATAAGGAATGTGGCATGTGTGATAGGCATATACTTGCGCAAGCCACCCATTGCAGACATCTCGTTAGAGTGAACGGCATGGATGATACAACCAGCACCGAGGAACAAACAAGCCTTGAACATGGCGTGTGTGAAGAGATGGAACATAGAAGCCATGTAGCCGAGTGAACCGTGGTTGTCGATAACAGCCTCGTGACCAGGCATACAAACTCCGAGTGCTACCATCATGAAAGCAATCTGAGAGATTGTAGAGAATGCCAACACACGCTTGATATCGCTCTGAGCACAAGCTACAGCAGCAGCATAGAAAGCGGTGAAGACACCGATGTACACAACAATGCTCATTTGACCAGGAGCATACTCAATCCACAATGGGAACAAGCGGGCAATCTGGAACACACCAGCTACAACCATGGTAGCAGCGTGGATGAGGGCGCTGACAGGAGTAGGACCTTCCATAGCATCTGGCAACCAGATGTGCAATGGGAACATAGCACTCTTACCTGCACCACCAATGAACATCAATACCAAAGCGGTAGGAATGATGAAGCCACCTGCTGCAACAGCCTTAGCAGCATCAACTGAGATGAACGAAGCTGTACCTGCTGCCATCTGAAGGTTGTCTACGAACGAGAAGCTGAACGACTCTGTGTAGTAACCAAAGATGAGGATACCAATGAGGAAGAACAAGTCGGCAAAGCGGGTTACGATAAACGCCTTCTTAGAAGCTGCAACTGCTGCATGCAAAGGATAGTAGAAACCAATGAGCATGTATGAGCTTACACCCACGAGCTCCCAGAAGAGATACATCTGGAAGATGTTGGTAGCGAGAACCAAACCGAGCATTGACATGGTGAAGAGAGAAAGGAAAGCATAGTAGCGCTGGAAGCCCTTCTCACCGTGCATATATCCGAAAGAATATATGTGTACCATCAAGCTGACTGTAGAAATCACTATGAGCATCATTACCGAAATAGGATCGAGCATGATGCCAAGGTCGAAATGCAATGCGCCAAACTTCATCCATGTGAAGTTGTAAGGCACGATGGTAGCAAATGCCCCGTCGGCACAGCGGTCGGCAGTGAAATATCCGAATGCTGTAATATACGACAGGATGGTGACAATACCCAACGATGTAGTACCGATGAGACCAGCCACCTTATGTGACATCTTCATGCCTGCCAATCCCAAGATAAGGAATGAGAGCATAGGCAGAAGAAGTATCAGAAATGCATAACTGTAATCCATTGTCTATTAGAATTTCATGTTTTGGATACTGTCTACCTTATCGCTATGGAAGTGACGATAGACGTTGATGATAATGGCGATGGCAACAGCGGTCTCGGCTGCACTCACACCTATAGAGAATAAGGTGAAGAAGAAACCATCGAGCTGTCCTGGATAAAGGAAACGATTGAATACGGCGAAGTTAAGGTCGGCAGCATTGAGTACCAACTCAACAGATATGAGCATGGCAACCAAATTGCGACGTGTAACGAAACCGAACACACCGATAAAGAACAGCAGTGCGCTAAGCACCAACAAACAACTTACAGGAATCATTCGTTACCTCCTTTTCTTGCTATCATGATACCACCAATAATGCAAGCGAGCAAGAAGAGAGATATGAACTCGAAAGGCAATACATATCCGTCTACGCCTGATGAGAGAAGCTGAGTACCAATAGCTTCAATCTTTACCTCACCATCGCTTGCATACTTTTCTACAAATACATTCTTCAAGAAGATGCCTGCTACAGTAGCCAAACCTACTATAAAACCAAGTATAACTGACCATATACTAGATATAACACTACTAACTCCTCCAATAATAATACCAGGAAGTTTGGTAGTTAAATCAGTTCCAAAAGATTCAAGTGTATCATAAATCTTAGTTTCAACAGTATTAAAATCAAATCCAGTAGAGTTGAGTTTAGCAAAACTCTCATGAATAAAATTAGTAACCTGTAACACTAAAGATGGAAGAATATCAATAAACTCATTAATCTGTTTATATAACATAGGAATCATAAACTTTATAATAAGAAATAATATTACCAAAAACATAACAAATCCTACAGCAAAGCCGGCAGCGACATGCGCGTCACCCTGTACCCCCTCACAGATTGATCCCCCGCCTTCCAAACAAAAATCAAAAAAACGCTTGCGCTGGTACGCGAAATATGGTATCATAGGGTGCGCTGTTATAGGTAGCCAAGGAGGTGGAACGAATGCCTAACATCAAATCTCAGAAGGACCGCGTCGTGCAGGCTGCTGCAGAGCAGGCTCACAACAAGGCCATTAAGACCAACCTGAAAACAGTCGTCAAGAAGGCAGACGCTGCCATCGATGCGAATGCCGCTGACAAGGACGCAACCGTCCTGGCTGCTGTTTCCGCGATCGACAAGGCTCGCGCTAAGGGTGTCATCAAGAAGAACACCGCCAGCCGCAAGATCAGCCGTATGGCAAAGCGTGCTAACAAGAACGCTTGATCGCGCAGTTTGATTGACGAACAAAACCTCTGTACCGGGTACCCGGTACAGGGGTTTTTGTTTTTTCCGGGATCATGTCCCGCACAGCGCGGCAAGGCTCTGCCGCTGCACCGGCTCCAGCAGCTGCTCCGGCGGCAGGGGTTGCGGCGGCAACGCCATCCACCACACCGCCCACGCGGCGGGCACAACCACCGCCAGCGAAAGCCCCGGGTACAAAAGTGCCGGCTCGTGCAGCCACGGACTGCCGGGCGGCAGCACCAGCGCCGTGCACAGGCACAGCGCCGCCCACAGCTCCCACAATACGGTCTGACCGCTGT
>OQVR01000738.1_pt1 | contig 14673 bp, 13 predicted proteins | sample 1691521 | NCBI WGS metagenome assembly OQVR01 (sample SAMN03418256, study PRJEB22391) | human gut metagenome | biome: human-gut; feature: organic feature; material: feces | host: Homo sapiens | place: Tanzania | collected 2013-01
GCGCAACCGCTACGCGACGCCCGGTTTTGATGCCGCGAGCTCGTCGTCGAAACGCTCATGCGCATCGAAGACGGGGGCTATTCTAACATCGTTTGGGACCTCGCCATACGCCATGCCGACTTGAGCAATCTCGATAAAATGCTCGCCACGCGCATATTCTACGGCACGCTTTCGAATATGCGTCTTATCGATGCGCTTTGGAACGATATCGAGCCCGAAATGCTTCGTCGAGTCGCGGGGGTTGCGCGTCGCGCGCGATCGCTTCTGCTCGGCGTCTTGATGCTCACGGTGCCCATGCGCCGATTTTTCGGTGCATGGGCGCTCATCGTGCCGATGCGGCGAACGATGTTGTTTTTCGGCAGTTTGGGGCGCTTGCGCGATGGCATTGTTTGGCGATCGACGAGCACGACGCGGTTTTTCGACAGTTTCGCTCCGCCGTGCGCTATCGCTACGCGACGCACGGTTTTGATGCCCCCGAGCTTTTGGCGGCGCCATGCCGCGATCGATGTCGTTCTCGCCCCGATTTGCACTCGCCGTGCGTGGCGCACGACCTTGAGACGCTTGCGCGTGCCGCTTTTCACCCTCGACGCCACTTACCGGCGCTTGACGGCGATTCGACTTTTGCCCCTTATTTTCGTCCATTTATCTATTTCCCAACGCATACCAATGCCACTTCTACGGCACTGGTCAATGTACTGACAGAATCCTTTATTTCACCCCAAATAGCACGTGTTCCGAGATCGCATCTCGACGAGATGCGCCAAAGATCACGCCTATCGCCACATCGCCCAAAACTTTATTCGCCAAGCGGGCAAAATGGCGATATAAAATCGCGCGAATTTAAGAATGGATCGACAAATTCGCAAGCAAAATCCGCCCCCAGTTTCCCAAATCGTTCCCAACGTTCCTCTCCTTACTCCCCGACATTTCCCCTACCCCCATTTTATGGATGATGGGAATTGACGCACGCCCAAAGGGCGTTTGATTATCGTCGGCGAGGTGAATTAGCCACGATTCCATCGACCAGCCCACAAAACCGCATAAAAGGGTTATTATGATGAGTAGCGAAGACCACAAAACACCTGCACTTTATCTCAAACCGTTGCAATTGCGCGCCGAAATCGATCGCTGTCTCAACTGCAAGGCTCAACCTTGCATGACGGCGTGCCCCGTCAACTGCAATCCCCATGAATTCATCCAATTTGCCAAAAATGGCGACTGGACCCACGCCGTCATGGCGATAACGCGCAACAATCCACTCGGGCAAACATGCGGTCTCATTTGCCCCGATAAATTCTGCATGCACGCGTGCACGCGCAATGCCATCGATTTTCCGATCAATATTCCAAAAGTCCAAGCGACGATATTGCAAAAATACCACGAGCAAGCCGAGGCTCATCCGATGGCACAGCCTCTCGACCGTCGCATCGCCATCGTCGGTGCCGGCCCTGCCGGAATCGCCGCCGCGGCTCGACTCGCTCGCGCCGGCATTGGCGTCGTCATCTTCGAAGCACGCGATCAAATTGGCGGCGCACTCAATATGATTCCACAGGAACGCCTCCCACACGACGTCATCGAACGCGACTGGAGCTTTATCCAACACGACGGCCATATCGATCTCCGTCTCAATGCCCCCATCGACGACATCACACAACTGTGCAAAGACTACGACGGCGTCATCGTGGCAACGGGCGAGCCACATTGCATGGCACTAGGGATAGACGGCGAAGCGCTTTCGGTGTCGTATATGGATTATCTGCACGATCCACAAAAATATGCGACGACTGGAGCCGTTGCCGTCATCGGCGGCGGCATGGTGGGCTGCGAGACCGCAGAGTATCTGGCTGCCCGCGGCTGCAAGGTGTCGGTCATTGAGATGATGGACAAGATCGCAGCCGGCGAGAGCACCACCATTCTGCCCACCCTGCTGGAAAACTACAAGACCTACGGCGTGGAGCAGTACCCCAGCCACAAGGTCAAGGAGTTCCGCATGGATGCCGTTGTCTGCGAGAACAAGGACGGCGCAGAGGTGACCATCCCCTGTGACTACATCGTGCTGGCCATGGGCGCACGCTCCAACGAATTCGACGCTGCTGCGCTGGAAGCTGCCGGTATCCCGGTGTATTCCATCGGCGATGCCGCCGGTAAGGCTGCGGATATCTCCAACGCCATCCGCACCGGCTACGATACCGCCTGCCAGCTGTAAAATGGCTTAGAATGCGCTCTGCGCATTATCATTGCAACTTAAAATCAGTCAAGTCTACGTGCTTGGCTGATTTTTCTTTTCCCCGCTGGTTAAGCCCGGATATAGAAATCCAACGATGGCTGTGGTAAAATAAGGCATCCGGGAGCGCTGTGCGGCAGGTGCTCCGCTGTAACACAAAAAAGGGAGGCTTTTTATGAAAAAGACCTATCGCTCGCTCTTTTGTCTGCTTGCGGTGCTGCTGCTCAGCGTTAGCGCACTGCCCTCTGCCTCGGCGCTGCATTCCGAGCGGCTCTATTACTATGGCAGGGTAGAGGGCGTCAGCCGCACGGTGGAAGGCAAGGTGGAGTCCATTCTGGTGACCGCAGAAGAGCAGGAGACCTACCAGATGATCATCACTGACAGCACCGTCTGGCAGGATCATGACGCAAAGACTACCTCCGACCCCGCCACCCTTGCCGTAGGCGAACAGATCTGCGTGGTGCACGACCCGGCTGTGATGATGTCGCTGCCGCCGCAGTCGGTGGCGTACACCGTCATCCGCAACTTCCCCGCAGGCACGGATCTGGAACAGGAAGCCCGGGATGCCGCCTGCCCGGTGAAGAAGTTCTTCAACAAGACCCGCGAGAACGTGGAGAATTGGTTCTATCAGACCATGCCCATCTGAGCGTAACGTTCCTTCTATAACGCAAAAAAATCTGCTGCCCCGCACCGGATGCCAAAGCGTCCGGGCAAAGGGACAGCAGATTTTTTATGCAAGGTTATGCGGCGTTTTGCGGCAAAAACGCTGTATACCGCTATTTATTTTCGGGGGGGGGTAACGCGGAAGCGTTTCACTACCTGTTCCAGTGCGCTGATGTCCACAGGCTTGGACAGATGCTCGTCCATGCCGGCTTCCTTGCTCTTTTGCATATCCTCAAGGAAGGCGTTTGCCGTCATAGCAAGGATGGGGATGGTGCGGCCCAGCGGGTTTTCGCTGCTGCGGATGCGGCGGGTGGCTTCCAAGCCGTCCATTACCGGCATCTGGATATCCATCAGGATCATGTCATAATCGCCGGGTTTGACGCTGGCAAAGGCATCCACGATCTCCTGACCGTTGGGGCAGATGGTGCAGCTTGCGCCTTTTGTTTCCAGCAGCATCTGCAAAATTTCGGCGTTGATAGCGTTGTCCTCGGCACAGAGGAACTTCATGCCGGACAGGGGAGAGGCAGCCTCTTCTTCCTCCGGGAGCGCCTGCGCCTGCTGCACTGTGTCTGCTTCGGTATCAATGGGGAATTCCAGCACTACCTCAAAGCGGGTGCCCTTGCCGGTGGCGCTCTCCACGCTGATAGAGCCGCCCATCAGGTCTACGACGCTCTTGGTGATCGCCATACCCAGACCCGTGCCCTGCACCTTATTGGTGCCGGAGCGCTCCTCACGGGTAAAGGGGTCAAAAAGGGTCTTTTGGTAGCTCTCGCTCATGCCGATGCCGTCATCCTGCACCACAAAGCGGTACCGGGCGTAGTGCTCGTTCCGGGGCAGCTCCTCTACCTCCAACCGGATATGTCCGCCGTTGGGTGTATACTTGACCGCGTTGGAGAGGATGTTCATCAGCACCTGATTCAAACGGTTGGGGTCGCCCAGCACGTTTTCGTGCTGCATATTGGTGTTTACCGTAAAGCTCTGGCGGCGCTGGCCTGCCTGCTGCCGGGCGATGCTGTCCAGCCGGTCGATCTGCTGGGGCAGGTTCATTTTTTCAATGTTCAGGGTGGTCTTGCCGCTCTCGATACGGCTCATATCCAGAATATCATTGATGATGCCCAGCAGCAGCTGCCCGGAGCTTTCCAGCTTGCCCAGATGCTCGGCCAGCTTTTCCGGCTCGTGCAGCTCGTTTTTCATCAGGGTGGTAATGCCGATAATGGCGTTCATGGGGGTGCGGATATCGTGGCTCATATTGGAAAGGAAGTCCGTCTTGGCCTTGCTGGCACGCTCGGCAGATTGCAGCGCCTCGGCGGCAATATCCTGCGCCCGCCGCATCTCGTCGTTTGCCTGCGTCAGCTGGATGTTATACTGTTCCAGACGGAGGTTCGCTTCTTTTTCTGCCTGCAGTTCCTGCTGCTGCTTTTGCCGCAGGAAGATCCAGCCAGCGAAAACTGCCGCGATGGAGAACACCGCTGCAAAGCTTACAATAATGGCCATGACGATGTTGACCAATTTCTGCGTATTCACGGCCACATATTCTGCCGGGACAAGGAACGCCAGCGTCCACTGGGCATTTTCCATCTGCTTCAGGGCGTAGAAATACTCGGTCCCGTCCAGCACGGCGTTGGAATAACAGGAGCCAGTGCGGGCAAGCCGCGCCTTTGCTGCTGCAAAGGAAGAACCGTGCAGGTAGGACATCCGGGAGAGCACGGAGTATACGTTATGCCCCTTCAGCAGCTCGGTATCATTGGCGTTGAACAGCTTGAAGCCGTCGTTATCCAGCACATAGACGCTGTTGTTGTTTTCGTAGGCGTCGCAGCGGAAATAAGCGTTCAGCTGGGTCATGCTCTGGGAGATGCCGAAGTACCGCAGGGTGATCTCGCCGGTCTCGCTTTGCAGTGTGATGGGGGTGGGGAGCTGTTTCAGAAACACCATCCGGGAGTCGTCCACGGTCAGCGAGTTGGAAACGTAGCTGACCCGCTCCGGGGCACTTTCCAGATAGGTCATTCCCCGCAGCAGCCCCATGCGGCCATGCGCGGTATAATAATGTCCGGCAGAGTCCACGGCAATCAATTCGACCTGTTTTTCATGGTAATTGGAAAGCTCCGACAGCTTGTTCAGATAGCGGTAGAACTCGGTATCGGTCTTTAGCGGGGTATAGTACAAATAATTGCACTGCACATCCACGATGTCCCAGTGGTTCTCGATCACATCCTCCAGATTGTGGAACATCTGGTGGGTGACCTCCTCCATCTGGCTCAGCCGCTCGTGGTAGACAAGGTTCTGGATGTAGGTATGGCTCATGACAAAAAGGGTCAGCACCAGCACGATGATGACAAAGCCGATGCCCCCAAGCAGCTTTTTATAGATTTTGTTGTTCACATCCAGTATCTCCTGTCCGTTTTATTCAACTCCATGCGGTATCTGCCCGGCTGATGGTGGTGTATGCGCCAAAGAAAGCCTTTGCGGCGTCCATGCCCACCACGCCGCTGTCTTTGACCGTGGTCTCCGCAGCCAGCTGGTCGCTCACGCCGCAGATGGCAACCTGATAGGTCTTGCCCGCCTCCGGCTGCACCGGGCTTACCAGCACATAGGGGTAGCCCTTGCCGTTGCCGTAGGCATCGTAGCCCGTAGAAAGCAGATCGCTGATCTGCTGCCCGGTCAGGCTGACGGTCTGGATAGTGCGGTTCCAGCCGGTGGGCAGGATGACCGAAAGGTCGTAATCCGTAATGCCCTTGGCGTACAGCTTGGCGGCTACGCCGTGGTGGTTCTGATCGGAGGGGTTGCCGGGGATCCATGTGCTCAGCGAGACCAGCGCAAGGTCGCTGCCGGTAGCCTGTGCAAAGCAGCGCCCCACCAGCATGGCGCAATCCTGCTGCGAGAGCTCCTCGGTGACGGTGGTGATGAGTTCCGGGGTGTTGTTCACCACACTGTCCTGATCCTCGTCCAGCTGACGGATGACATCTTCCATGGTGGCGTTGCCCTTCATGAAGTCCAGCATCTTGGTGCCGGTGGTCACGATGGTGTTTTCCCAGCCGGAGTAGATAAAGGGCACGGTATTGCCCGCGTTCAGGGCGTTGGCGATGTCGGCATAATAGGTGTCGTCCGCTTTTGCGTCCTTGAAGGGCAGCAGGCTGCTTTTCAGCGCTGTTGCGGGCTGCAGAGCACTGGTGCCCTCAACGGTGGAAAGGACGCGCATCACCTTGAGCGCATCCTCCAGCTTCTGGGGGTTCTGCTCCAGCTTTTTGTTCAGACCGTAAAAACGGTTCACATTCAGCACAAAAACGTTCTGGGTGCCGTCCTCCGAGAGAAACGGCATCAGCCCGAATTTATCGGCGTTGCCGTCTGCCTCCACGATGCCGTTGGTGTTGCCGATCAAAAACAGAGTGTTGCCCTCGGCCATTTTCTGCCGGGTCACACTGTCGTCAAGAGCATCGCCGGAGCCGTTCAGCATCCCGATGTCCTTCCACTTCTGGACATACGCCATCGCCTGCATCATGCCGGGGGTGTTGCTGACGTTTGCCTTGCCGGAAAGATAATCCTTCTGCCACTGTTTGCCGTCCAGCGTGCCGAGAAAATCGGCGTCTGCAATGTTGCACAGATACTGGAAGCCGTAGCCCGGGTACTGGATCTGCGGCAGGCAGAGATCGACCCCGGCTTCCTTGGCTTTTTCAGCCAGCGCTTCCAGCTCGGCAAAGGAATTGGGCAGTTCCCAGCCGTGTTTTTTCAGCAGAGTCTTGTTGTAGGTGATGCCGTAGCAGTTGTAGGTTGAAGGCAGCAGATAGATGGCACCGTTATCAAATACATCCTGCAGGCGGGACTCCACATAGTTGTCGGTAAAATCGTAACCGGAAAGATCCAGTAGTTTGTCGGAGACCAGATCGATTTTGGGGTTGTAGTACGTCAAGGTGCAGACGTCCGGCAGGTCGCCCGCTGCAAACATATTCTGCAAACAGGTGGTGGTGTTATCACCGCTGTAGGGCACGACCTCCATGTTCACTTCCGGGTAAACGCTGTGCACCTGCTCAATAAAGGCTTCTACTTCCTTATAAGGTGCCATAAAGGTAACGGCTTCGTGCGCATCGTCTTTTTTTGTTGTCTCGGTCTTACCACCGCCACAGGCGGTCAGCGCTGCCGTGGCGGCTGCAACGCCGCAAGCCTGCAAAAACGAGCGGCGGGAAATCTTTTTCATCATACAATAATACTTTCCTCACAGTTTGGCTATTCTTACACACCCCACAGGAACCCCTACGCTCGCGGCCTGTCCGCACTGGGCATACGCCGATTTTCCCATAAAATGACATTCTTATTGTATCATTGCAACAAAAGCGTTTCAAGCTGTTTTTGAAGGTTTTGCATGGGAAAAGGCGAAAAACCGTGTGCGTTGCAGGTGCTTTCCGTCCGGCGTGGTTCTGAACCGCAGAAGCCGGAAATAGATTGAGGTGATGCACAAAACGACCATGCAGACCGAAAAGAGGGTGCTTATGGAAAACACGGCTTTTATTCTGTACGAAAAATTCCGCTCCGACAGCGGGGAACAGCGCAGGGAACAGTTTAAAAAGGCGTTTGAGCGCTATCTTTTGGATGCGCTGCAAAGCGATGCGCACATGCCCTTGCAGGACGGAGCATAGAGGGGAGGGCGAATAAGATGCTGTGCAGGGACACCTGTGCCGGAAACAAAGGGCGCAGACCATGAAAGCGGCAATTTACTGCCGCCTGAGCAAGGAGGATGAAGGAAAAAACGGCGAATCGGAGAGCATCCAGAACCAAAAGTCCATGCTGACCGCGTATGCCGCAGAAAAGGGGTTTGAAGTTTATCAGATCTATTCGGACGAGGATTATTCCGGCATCGACCGGGAGCGTCCGGCGTTCAATGCCATGATTCAAGCCGCCAGCGAGCATAGGTTTGATGTGGTGCTGGCAAAGACGCAGTCCCGCTTTACCCGTGATATGGAGCTGGTGGAAAAATATCTGCACGGAAAGTTCATCGAGTGGGGCATCCGGTTTATTGCCGTGGTGGATCATGTGGATACCGGCGAGGCGGCAAACAAAAAATCACGCCAGATCAACGGGCTGATCAACGAGTGGTATCTGGAGGACCTGTCCAACAATGTCCGCGCCGTGCTGGACCACAAACGCAGGGAGGGGCTGTTCATCGGCTCCTTTGCACTGTATGGGTACTGCAAAGCCCCGGACGTCAAGGGAAAGCTTGTCATCGACCCGGAAGCGGCGGAGGTGGTAAGGCGCATTTTTGCATTGGCGCTTAGCGGGATGGGTGCACATAAAATCGCGCAGATCCTGAACAATGAGGGCATCCCCAGCCCGACAGCATACAAACAGCTGCACGGTGCGCAGTACCACGCTACCATGAAAAAAACGGATTATTCGCTGTGGGGCAGCCCGACTGTTTATCAGATGCTCCATAATCAGACGTACATCGGAGATCTGGTGCAGGGGCGGCACAAAAAGGTGGGCTACAAATCCAAAAAGACGGTCTGGCTGCCAAAATCCCAGTGGATCGTTGTAGAAAATACCCACGCGCCTATCATAGACCGCGGCACCTTTGAAACGGTACAGCGGATGCTGGCGGCGCGCACCCGGAGCGGCGGGCGGGGGACGATCCATCCGCTTGCCAAAAAGGTGGTTTGCGGATGCTGCGGCAGTTATATGGAGCAGACTGCCCATCAGCCAAGAGCGGATGGTGTTCAAAGACGCTATGTCCGCTGCCGGATGCACCAGCGTGCGCCGGAACGGTGCAGCAATAAGACCTGCACCGACCTGAACGCATTGGAGAATGCGGTGCGGGAGCGTATCCGGGAATACGCAGAGGTCTATGTTGACTCGGAAAAGGTGGAGCTGCCCCAGCGGGATGACCCGATGCGGCAGCGGGCGCAGGCAAAGCGCAGCGAGCTGAAACGGCTGCAATGCGAAGCAGACCGGCGGCGCAGGGCTTTGCAGCAGCTGTATCTGGATAAGGTATCCGGGCTGATCGATGCCGCGCAGTTTTCAGAGATGAACCGGGCGTTTGGGGAGGAGATAAAAAGTGCGGAAAGCCGTATCCGTGGCTTGGAATCAGAACTGGAACAGCAGCCAAAGGAAACGGACGCCGCTCCGGCGCAAAGGCAGCGTGTGCGGGAGCTGGCACAGGTTTCCCATCTGACCCGGGAGCTTGCGGTGCTTTTGGTGCGACGGGTGGTTGTCGGCACAAAAGACCCGCTTACCGGGCAGCAGGAGATCACGATCGAATGGGCGTTCTGAGCTGGAAAACACCCTGTCTGCCCGTTGGGGTATTTTTGTCCGCCCATGTGGGGTAGACCTCACTGGAAGCAACGTTAGCGATATAATCCCGGAAGGAGACCGTCACGTTGTGGGCAGAAGCCGCCGGTTTGCCCAGATGCACCGTGATATTTTTAGGGATAACGACCTGTTCCAGCACCCGGGGCGTGCAGTTTTCGCGCGGCTGCGGCCCGCTGCTGCCGCTGCCCGCAAACAAAGCGTGCGGCGGGATGACGATGGGTGCGTCCGGGATGTCCCGCCCTTCCTCGGTGTCGGGCAGCATCTGGGGCTGCGCCAGCGTTACCTGCCCGGCAAAGATCTGGATGCCCTCAATGCGCACGGTGCGGTAGCCGGGTTTTGCGGCAGTCAGGCTGACAATGGCGTAAGGACGGGTAGTGTTGTCCTCGTCCAGCGAGAGGGCACAGGCGGGGGCTTCAACGGGGATATCGGCGGCGCTGCCGGTGGCATCAGTAATGCGGTGCAGGGTAAAGCCGTCCCCCTGCACCGCAACGGTCACCCCCTCCACGGGGGCGGACTGGCGTGCCGCAAAGGTCTGGATGCGGAGAGTTCCGGTGTTATTCATGGAGATACGCTCCTTTGTTGGTAAAAGTATGCTTCTGCCCCAGCGTATTCCGTCCGGTGCCCGGGCGTGCATGGCAATGCCCGCAGCAAACAAAAAAGCCGCCCGAAGGCGGCAGGGGAGAAAAGCTTATTTGGCGCTGTCCTTGGCAAGGGCGGCGTCAATATTTTTTTGCAGGGCGGCAAGGTTTTCTTCCTTGTCGATGCCGCCCAGCAGGGGCTGGCCCACAACGTTGCCGTCCCGGTCAAAAACGTAGGTGGTGGGGAAGGCCATGATGTTCAGCGCAAACTTGCCGGCCTCGCTGCCGGAGGCAAAGTAGATGTTGCGGTAGCTTGCGCCCTTTGCAGCCAGCAGCTTTTTGGCAGCTTCGATGCCCTGCTGGTTGCCGTCCAGCGTCTCGGTGTTGATGCCGACCACCTCGCCGCCCTGTGCCTTGACCTTTTCGTTCAGGGCGTTCAGGTCGTCCAGCTCCTCTACGCAGGGCTTGCAGCCGTTGAACCAGAAGTTGACCACCGTAAAGGCGTTGCCCGCAAACAGGCTGTTGTCCACCGGGTTGCCCTCTAAATCGCTGCCCTCAAACTGGGGGAAAGCAGTGCCCTGTGCGGCAGCACTGGAAGCGGCATCCTCTGCGGGGGCAAGGGCAGCGATCTGATTCTCGATGGCACGAATCTTTTCCGCATCGGCGGTCAGGGTCTTGTACTCCTCGTCCGAGAACTGGTCTTTTGCCTTTTCTACGGCACTGAGTAGAAAATCGCCGTAGTTCGTGCTGAGGGTGGTCTCGGTCACGTTTTTGTCCATGGAGGCGAACACCTTCTCCCACAGGGCATCGTTTGCGGAAAGGATCGCGTTTTCCTCGGCCAGCAGCTGCTCCTCGGTCTTGGTTTCCGCTGCCGCAGAGGAAGCGGAAGAAGAGGATGCCGAAGATGCAGAGGATGCGCCCTGCCCGCAGGCGGCAAGGCTGAAGGCCAGCACAAGGCTGAGCGAAAGTGCGGTTACACGGTTAAGCTTCATGGTTTTACTCCTTTGTTGTTTCAGTGTTTGATTGGTCTCCCAGCCCGAATTTATACTGAATGGCGTCCGTAGGGCAGGCTTTCATGCACATCCCGCAGCGGATACATTCGGCGTGGTTGGGGGTCTTGGTAATGTCTACGTCCATCTTGCAGGCCCTTGCACAGGCACCGCAGGAGACGCATTTGTGGGTGTCTACGCGCATCTGGAACAGTGAGACTTTGTTCAGCAGCGCATAGAACGCGCCCAGCGGGCACAGCCACTTGCAGAAGGGGCGGTAGAACACCACGCTGCCCACAATAACCGCCAGCAAGATGCAGGCTTTCCATGTAAACAGCCTGCCCAGCGCGGCGCGGATGCCCGCATTGGTCAGGGAAAGGGGAATGGCACCTTCCAGCACGCCCTGCGGGCAGAGGTATTTGCAGAAGAACGGGTCGCCCATGCCCAGCTCGTTGACCGCCAGCAATGGCAGCAGCACCACCATGACCAGCAGCACCGCATACTTTAAATAGCGCAGCGGCTTTAACTTTTTGGTGGAGAGCTTGGGGGAAGGAATCTTGTGCAAAAGCTCCTGAAACCAGCCGAACGGGCAGAGGAAGCCGCAGATGAACCGTCCCAGCAGCACCCCAAAAAGGATGAGGATGCCGGTGATGTAGTAGGAAAAGCGGAACTTGGAGGAACCCACCACCGCTTGGAACGCCCCCACCGGGCAGGCACCGGCCGCACCCGGGCAGGAATAGCAGTTCAGCCCCGGTACGCAGACGTATTTTCCACTGCCCTGATACAGCGTTCCTTTGGCAAAGTTGGGCAGATGGATATTGGTCAAAAGGGTCGCCCCGGCCTGTATAAAGCCCCGGAACCGGGCAAGGGGATCTAATTTTTTCTTATCCAATGCCCACACACTCCATACATAGCCGGATGGCCTTTGAAAATACGGTGTCTGCCTCGCCCCGCCATACGCCGAAGAGAAGCATCAGTACCCCGGCAGCCAGCAAAAGCAGCTGCGCCTGTTTTTTTGTCATGAACATCATAGCCTCCTGTTGTTTGATGGCACCAGTATACACCATGGGAGATAAAATTTCTGCTAAGAAAATCTTAACACGAATCTTAACACCGTCTGCTATAATCTGTTATAATGAAGAAAAACGCAAGAAACGGAATTTTTACGGGAAGGGTGGAAAACGAAATGCGCCTTTTGGTGGTAGAGGACGAGCACTCCCTGCGGGAGGATATTGCCCGAAAGCTGCGGCTGTCCGGGTACGAGGTGGACGCTTGTGCAGACGGCGAAGCCGCGCTGGAAGCGCTGGCGGCAGAGCGGTACGACCTTGTACTGCTGGACCTCAACCTGCCCAAGGTGGACGGGATGCAGGTGCTGCGCAGCTTACGTCAGCACGACCTTGAGACCTGTGTGCTGATTTTATCGGCGCGCAGCGAAATTGCAGATAAGGTGGAAGGACTGGATGCTGGGGCAAACGATTATCTTTCCAAGCCCTTCCACCTTGCAGAGCTGGAAGCCCGGGTGCGCAGCCTGACCCGGCGCAAGTTCATCCAGCAGGACGTCTGCCTGTGCTGCGGGCGGCTCAGCTTCAACACTCGCAGCCGCGTTGCCACGGTGGACGGTCAGACCCTTGCGCTGACGCGGAAGGAGAGCGGCGTGTTGGAATATCTGCTGCTGCATCAGGGACGCCCGGTCAGTCAGGAAGAGCTCATCGAGCACGTCTGGGACGGCAGCGTGGACAGTTTCAGCAACTCCATCCGGGTGCATATCTCTGCTCTGCGCAAAAAGCTGCGGGCGGCGCTGGGGTACGACCCCATCCGCAACCGTATCGGGGAAGGCTACGAGATCGGAGGAGAGGTACAATGAAGCGTTTGTCCCTGCAATGGCGCATCACCCTGCTGACAGCGCTGCTTATCTCCTGTGCCTGCGTGTGCATGAACCTGCTTTTATACCGCACCGGTGCCACCGGCATGGATGCCCTCAACGGCTTTATGATGCAGTACCAGCCCGGCAGCGCAGATTCCTTGACCATCGAGATCCCGCAGGAGGAAATGTCCAGTCTGTTGGCGCATTTTTCGCAGGAGGTCTACGATGCAAAGGTGGTCTTTGGCCGCAAGGGCTGGTGCATCACCGCCGTGGTAACCATCGTCAGCGCCGCCATTGCTTATTTTGTCAGCGGCAGAGCGCTGAAACCGTTGCAGCAGCTTGCGCAGCAGGCGCAGCGGGTCGATCAGGACAGCATCGCCACCGCCCGTCTGGACGAAGATACCGTGCGGGAATTCGGGCAGCTGAGCCGGTCGGTGAACCGGATGCTGGATGGTCTGGCGCAGTCCTTTGAATTGCAGCGACAGTTTGCAGGTAACGCCGCCCACGAGCTGCGCACCCCGCTGGCTATTTTGCAGACGAAGCTGGAACTGTTTGCAGAGGAGCACCCGGTCATGGATGCAGAGACCGCCGGGCTGGTCAGCTCCCTGCGGGAGCAGCTGGACCGTCTGACTGCCCTTGTGCGCACTTTGCTGGAAATGAGCAATCTGCAATCGGTCTCCCGCACCGACCAGATTGCCCTTGCGCCGCTGGTGGAGGAGATCTTGACCGACTTGACCCCCCTTGCCCAGAAAAACAACATCTCCCTGCAGCAGGACTGCGCGGAACTGGGCATGGTGGGCAGCGATGCGCTGATCTACCGGCTGGTGTTCAATCTGGTGGAAAACGGCATCAAGTATAACCGCCCCGGCGGCGCGGTGTGCGTCACCCTGCGGCAGGAAAAACAGAATGCTGTGCTGCGCGTTGCAGATACCGGATCCGGCATCCCTGCGGACTGCCGGGACAGCATCTTCCAGCCTTTTTTCCGGGTGGATAAGTCCCGCAGCCGGGAGATGGGTGGCGTTGGGCTTGGCCTTGCCCTTGTGCGGGAGATCGCCGTACTGCACGGCGGCAGTGTGACCGTGGAGCGCAGCAGCGAAAACGGCACTACCTTTGCCGTCACCCTGCCGCTGGCACAGCCCTGCTGAAACCGGGCGGACTGGGGCTTTATTTTTGGCACACAGGGGAGTATACTGGAAACAGCAGGCCCCGGAAAATAAGAAGGACAAAGGAGATACTGAAAATGCAGGCAACCATTCACAACGAATTCCTGACCCTGACCGTGGACACCCACGGTGCAGAGGCCGTCAGCCTGAAGAACGCCGCAGGCGAAGAGATGCTCTGGCAGGCCGACCCCGCCATCTGGAAGCGCCACGCACCCATCCTGTTCCCGTGGACAGGCAAGCTGGTGGACGGCACCTTTGCAGCCAAGGGCAAAACTTGGAAGGGCGGTCAGCACGGCTTTGCCCGGGATCTGGAGCACACCCTGCTGCGGGCAGAAGGGGACACCATCCAGCTGGAGCTGCGGGCAGACGATGCCATCAAGGCAGAGCGCTTCCCCTATGACTTTGTGCTCACCAGCACCTTCCGTCTGGAGGGCAAGACCGTGCACCATACCCTGCAGGTGACGAACCCCGGCACGGAGGAGCTGCGCTTCGGCATCGGCTTCCACCCGGCGTTCAATGTGCCGTTCGATGAAAAGCACACCACCACCGACTACGAGTTCCGTTTTGACCGGCCGGAAAGCCCGGTCATCCTCGATGCCCGCCCCAACGGCCTGCTGAGCGGCAAGAGTTATTACCAGTGGAAGAACCAGCAGGCCATCCCGCTGACCGATGACCTGTTTGCCAACGACAGTTTCTGCATGGCAGGTCTGCGCACGGGCACCATCGGCATCTGCGAGAAGGACACCGGCCGCAATATCACCTGCAAGGTGGAGGGCTACCCCTATTCGCTCATCTGGTCGGCTCCTGCAAAACCGGTGCGCTTTGTGTGCATCGAGCCGTGGCACAGCCTGCCTGCCGCTGCCACCGACCCGCAGGATTGGGAGCAGCGCGCCGCAGC
>OQVR01000742.1_pt1 | contig 14623 bp, 9 predicted proteins | sample 1691521 | NCBI WGS metagenome assembly OQVR01 (sample SAMN03418256, study PRJEB22391) | human gut metagenome | biome: human-gut; feature: organic feature; material: feces | host: Homo sapiens | place: Tanzania | collected 2013-01
GAGGTCGTGGCGAGCGATAGGGCGGTTGGTAGGAATCTCTACGACATCGAGTTTGTAGATGTCCCAGAATTCGCCAGCCTCTGTGCTTGCGGTACCGGTCATACCAGCCAACTTGTGGTACATACGGAAATAGTTCTGAAGGGTGATGGTAGCGAAGGTCTGAGTGGCAGCCTCGATACGCACATGCTCCTTGGCCTCGATAGCCTGGTGCAAGCCGTCGCTCCAACGACGACCATCCATGATACGGCCAGTCTGTTCGTCGACAATCTTTACCTCGCCATCCATAACGACATATTCGTCGTCTTTGTTGAACATGGTGTAAGCCTTGAGCAACTGCTGGAGAGTGTGTACACGTTCGCTCTGCACGGCATAATAAGCCAAGAGCTCATCCTTCTTCTGAAGTTTCTCCTCGTCGCTAAGAGCGGTCTCGTTTTCGAGAGCCGACATCTGAGTGGTGATATCAGGCAACACGAAGAGGTCTTTATCGTTGACCTGCTTAGCCAACCAGTCGGTACCCTTGTCGGTAAGGTCGCACGACTTCTGCTTCTCGTCGACAACGAAGTAGAGAGGCTCAACAGCCTCAGGCATACGACGGTTGTTGTTCTCCATGTAAATCTCCTCGGTCTTGAGCATACCAGCCTTGATACCTTCTTCAGAGAGATACTTGATGAGAGGTTTGTTTTTAGGCAAACACTTGTATGAACGATATAGCGAGAGGAAACCCTCGTCTTGTAGTTTCTGGTCGTTGTTCTTTGTGCCCTCGGTAATCTTCTGCTTGGCGTCAGCAAGGAATTCGGTAGCCAACTTGCGCTGCACTTCATACAAGCGCTCTACCAAAGGCTGATACTGCTCGAACATCTGGTCGTCGCCCTTAGGAATAGGACCAGAGATGATCAATGGAGTACGGGCATCATCAATCAAGACGGAGTCGACCTCATCGACGATGGCGTAGTTGTGCTGGCGCTGTACCAAGTCGCTAGGGTTGGTAGCCATGTTGTCACGCAAGTAGTCGAAACCAAACTCGTTGTTGGTACCGAAGGTGATATCTGCCATATATGCCTTGCGACGCTCATCAGAGTTAGGACGATGTTTGTCGATGCAGTCTACAGAGAGACCATTGAACATATAAAGAGGTCCCATCCACTCAGAGTCACGCTTAGCCAAGTAGTCGTTCACGGTTACTACGTGGACACCGTTACCTGTCAAGGCGTTCAAGAATACTGGGCAGGTACCTACGAGAGTCTTACCCTCACCAGTAGCCATCTCGGCAATCTTACCCTGATGCAAAACGACACCACCGAAGAGCTGTACGTCGTAGTGAATCATTTCCCACTTCATATCATTGCCACCGGCTGTCCAGTGGTTGTGATAGATAGCCTTATCACCATCGATGGTAACGAAGTCGTTCTTTGGATCAGAAGCCAACTCGCGGTCGAAGTCGGTAGCGGTAACTACAGTCTCCTCGTTCTCAGCGAAACGGCGAGCGGTATCCTTTACGATGCTGAATGCAGTAGGCAATACCTCGTTGAGGGCAACCTCATACTTGTCGAGTGCTTCCTTCTCCAACTTGTCTATCTGGTTGAAGATGCCTTCACGCTCATCGATAGGAGTGTCCTCAATCTTAGCCTTGAGTTCTGCTATCTTAGCTTTCTCCTCCTTGGCGTAATCTTGTACGTACTTCTGGATTTCCTTGGTTTTTGCACGAAGTTCGTCATTGCTCAAGGCCTTGATATTAGGATATTCTGCCTTGATTTTCTCTACGATTGGCTGGATCAACTTCATGTCTCGAGTTGACTTGTTGCCAAACAATGACTGAAGAATTTTGTTTAAATTCATTGTCTTATATTTATTTTATTATTATTCGATGTTTGTTTACTTTGTATAAATTGTTTGCAAAGATACAAAAAATATCTGAAAATCAGCAATCATTCCTTAATAAATGCCTATTCTCTGAGTATATTCTTTGATTTCCCTTGCATTTTGTCCTGTTTTGCCTATGTTTGATAGGCTCAGGCGTTGGGTCCTCGAATAACAATGCTGCCGTATGGCGCACGGTATTTGTGTGCCACTACGGGATAAAAACAAATATAATGCTGGTAATCTGTCAGTATGTCATGCTCCTCGGCAGGTAATGTAGCCGAAGAGAGGTGATGCCGGTTGATGGAATCCTCCTCTTCCGTAGCCTGCTTGATGGCCTTGAGGGCACAGAGAATGTCCTCCTCCAATGCCTTTGCCTCCGGTTGCTGGATGAATTCATCGTAGGATATATCCGTGAGCGCAAACTTCAGCGCCTGCTGATAAGTCTGCGCCTCCATGCCAGTTGCCGCCAAGACAACCAAAAGGGCCGTGATATATCTGTTTACTAACATCTTATGTTTCGTTTTTGTTCAAAAATATTTCTAGTTGAGCCTCTTTCTTTTTCTAGTTGAGTCTCATATTATTTTGTGTTGAGTTTCTTCTTGTTGGCTCTGTATATTTTCTTGAATACGAAAGCCTGAAGTCCAAATTTGCTGTTACCCAAATCGAGTAGGGTAGACTTCACTGCATATCTCGCTAGCAAAGATAATGCCAAAAGGTTCATGCCTTCTGCATAGCTCTGCCATATCTGTAGAAGCAGTCCGGTGATGAGCATCAGTCCCCAAACCTCGTAATAGAGTGGCAGTTTGCCTTTCCTCATCTGCTTGCTAGCCTGCCATACAAAGATGAGGTTGAGCGGATTGAGGATGAGTATCTGGAAGTTGATCTGTACCGTAGGATGCTGCGAGAAGATCATAGCCAAGAGGATAAGTCCTGGCAATCCGGTCAGGGTGAGCAAGATGGTATCTATCCACCAAAGATTCTTTCTGCTGTATATCTCAAAGATGCATACCAAGATAACTATCAGCAAGATACATGCTCCTATCTCATTAGGTGTGATGCAGTCTTCTGCTACCTTGGCTTCGTGCTGAGGCTCTATGAGATAGCAGGTGCTGTCTATCAGCGTGATGTAGTCGCTGGAAGCTACGGTTTGTGCCCCCATAGGTGTTGCTGATTCCACAATGTCCTTTCTGCCTTCAGTCTCAAAGTCTTTGCTCAAGTTGTCGGGCAGAAACTCCCATTCTCTTTTGTCCAAGCTTCTGTCGGCTAGGACACCCAAGAGCAGGTCGTTGCCAAATCTAGCCCAGCGGTGGTCTTGGTTTAGCTTGTGTATCTCCTGTCGATAGGTGCTGTGGGTATTGACATCCGAAAAATTGGTTTTATCGTATCCGATGCTTGTCAGCACCATTTCACGGGCTCTTGTCGTACAGTTGTCATAGAAGAAGTTGTAACGATAAGTCCTGTTTTCAGGCTTGTCGTTTTCGGCGATGGCTCTCAGAATGTTGAGCTTTTCTTCTTTGGAGAGTCTGATGCGCTGCTGGCGAACCCATCTTCCTTCTGCTGCATATTCGGCAAGGAAGTCGCTCATCGGATAGATGCCTATCTGATAATCGGTCAAGCCGAAGACGAAACGGAGAATGAAAAAGCTCTGTCGGAAAGAGAACATGCCCCAGTTGACGGCGACATCGCTATGGTGTGCCTTGTCTTGGATGCGGAGCGCGGTATGTCCATAATACGACCATACCTCTTGACCAGGACCACAGGTCAAGAGGGATATGTCAACGGAGTCTAGCCACTCGGTGGCTTCTTCGTTGGCACGCTGATTCTGTTCAGGGATGTCAGTGCTCGGATTGGCTACTGGTCCCTGTGCCATCACTAAAGTAGTTAAATTGGTTAAAATAACTGCTAAAATGACTCTAAAAATATACTTAAATCGTTTCACGATGCAAAAATACCTTATTATTTTGGATTATCCTTCTTTTTTCTAGATTTTTTTTAATACTTTTGCACTCTGAATACAAAAATGAATAAAAAAGATAGATGAGAAAGCTTATTTTGGCAACCCTCTTGTTGGGTTCGGCTCTTTTTGCAAGTGCCCAGAGTGGCACCAATTCTCCATATAGTCAGTATGGTCTAGGCGTGTTGTCTGACCAGACTTCTGGATTCAATCGCGGCATGAATGGCGTGGGACTTGGTTTTCATGAGCATAACCAGGTCAATTATCTCAACCCTGCCTCTTATGCCTCGCTGGATTCTCTTACCTTCATCTTTGATGCTGGAATCTCCGGACAGATTACCAACTTCAATGAGAATGGAGTGAAGAAGAATGCCAATAACTCCAACTTCGAGTATGCAGTAGCTGGTTTCCGCTTGTTCCGTCATTTGGGAATGAGCTTTGGTGTCGTGCCTTTCACCAATATCGGTTATGATTATTCATCTTCCGATTGGGTGAACAATGATAAGGATGCTTATTATACCAACACTTTCCATGGTGAGGGTGGCTTGCATCAGGCTTATGTGGGTGCTGGTTGGTCGCCTATCGCAGGATTGTCTGTTGGTGCCAACATCTCGTATGTTTGGGGTAGCTATACCAAGTATATCACCAATAGCTATAGCAATTCTTACTATAAGACATTGACCCGTACTTATAATACTCAGGTCAATAGCTATAAGATAGACTTGGGTGTGCAGTATACCTATCAGATAGATAAGAAGAATGCCGTCACAGCCGGTGTTACCTTCTCTCCAGGTCATAACCTCGGAGCCTCTGCTGATATGAACATCATCTCTAATAATACGCAGACCAATACTTCGGATACCATTCCATTCTCTATTGGCAAGGCTTATAAGTTGCCTACTATGATAGGTGTGGGTTTGATGTGGAATCGCGACAATCAGTGGAAGGTGGGCTTCGACTATACCTTGCAGAAGTGGGGCAGTCTGGGCTATCCTACCTTTGAGGATAACAACGGCAAGGGCTCTTACTTCCTGAAGGATGGTGTGTACAAGGATCGCAGCAAGTTCAATCTGGGTGCGCAGTATTGCTACAGCGAGCGCAGCAGATCTTTCCTGAAGCGCGTGGCTTACCGTGCTGGTATCAGCTATGCTACACCTTATTATAAGGTAAATGGAGTAGACGGACCTAAGGAACTCTCAGTGAGTGCTGGTTTCGGTATTCCTATCATCAACTCTTACAACAACCGCTCTCAGCTCAACATCAGCGGTCAGTGGGTAAAGAGTTCTGCCAATGGACTGATCAAGGAGAATACTTTCCGCATCAACATTGGCTTCACATTTAATGAGGATTGGTTTAAGAAGTGGAAGATGCAGTAATCTTGCATCTGTAAGAAAGGTGCATCTACTCTCTTGCGCGTATATATAATAATGTATAGGTTAAGAAACTTTTTTTTCATCGGTGTGTTGATGTCCATGATCTTGGTGGGATGCCAGGACCAGGTGGAGCATACGGCAGCTGCTATCCATGCCAAGGATTCGGTTGCCATGATGACGTCGTATGGTGTCAATACGTTGATTAGCGACTCTGGAGTCATCAAATACCGCATCGTAACGGAGCGTTGGGAGGTAAACACCAACCGCAATCCGTCACGTTGGATTTTCGATAAGGGCGTATTGCTGGAACAGTTTGATGAGAAGTTTCACATCAATAGCTACATCCAGTGCGATACTGCCTATTACTTTGACCAGCAGCGCATTTGGAAGCTCTATGGTAGGGTGAGAATCCTGACCAAGGATGGCTTGCGATTCTCCAGCGAACAGCTCACTTGGGATGAGAACAAGCATGAGATTTCTAGCAATGTGTTCAGCAAGCTGGTTACCCCGGAGCGTACGCTTCAGGGCTCTCACTTCTGGAGTGATGAGCGAATGACTAAGTATTTTGTTAGCAATACCAAGGGTAGTTTTGAGCGTGGCGATCTCTCTGGAGGTGGCGGTGCTACTCCTGCCGCTCCTGGCGATACGGCAGCCCAACAGGCACCTATCCGTCAGCAGGCTACACCTGTGAGGGCTAATACAATCCCGATTATGCATTAATCGTAATATATATTATAAATCATGGATATAGATATAAGTCTTATCGTGGGTATTCTTATCACAATGGTGTTTTCTGCATTCTTTAGTGGAATGGAGATAGCCTTTGTCTCCTCTAACCGCATGTTGGCTGAGATGGATAAGGAAAAGAATGGACTTACTCAGCGGTTGATTTCTTTGTTTTACAATCATCCCAATGGATTTGTCAGCACCATGCTCGTGGGCAACAATATAGCCCTTGTAGTGTATGGTATCTTGATAGCGCGTCTTTTTGACAATACGATATTCCGTGGCATGGATGCTGCCTTTACGGTGCCAGCTGATACTATTTTGTCTACGCTTATCGTCTTGTTTACAGGCGAATTTTTGCCCAAGACGCTCTTTAAGGCTAGTCCTAATCGACTGCTTTCTTTCTTCAGCCCCTTGGCTTACTTGTGTTATGTCATCTTGTGGCCTATCAGTAAGTTCAGTACTTTCTTGAGCAAGATATTGCTGCGCTTGATGGGTATGAAGATGGATGCTGAGGCTGGCGATGAGGGATTCTCCAAGGTAGACTTGGACTATCTGGTGCAGTCGAGCATCGACAATGCTACCAATGAGGAGGATATCAATGACGAAGTGAAAATCTTCCAGAATGCATTGGATTTCTCGGATACGAAGGTGCGCGACTGTATGGTGCCTCGTACGGAGATACAGGCTGTGGAGAAGAATACCTCTTTGGAAGACTTGCGCCAGAAGTTTGTGGAGAGTGGCAATTCCAAGATTATCGTTTATGAGGAGGACATCGACCATATCATCGGCTACATCCATAGCTCCGAACTCTTCCATAATCCTAAGCATTGGCAAGACCATGTGCGCTCTCTGCCTTTCGTGCCAGAGACCATGCAGGCTCAGAAGCTGATGCAAACTTTCTTGCAGCAGAAGAAGTCGCTGGGAGTGGTAGTGGATGAGTTTGGCGGAACCAGCGGACTGGTTAGTTTGGAAGACATCGTGGAGGAAATCTTTGGCGATATAGAAGATGAGCACGACTCGGCTAAATATGTGGCAAAGAAGACCGATGATGGTGATTATCTGCTCTCGGCAAGACTGGAGATAGACAAGGTGAACGAGATGTTCGGCCTGGAGCTGCCGGAGAGTGATGAGTATATGACCGTGGGTGGTTTTATCCTCCATGAATATCAGAGTTTCCCTAAGCTGAATGAGGTGATCAAGGTAGGTAATTTTGAGTTTAAAATCATCAAGTCTACCTCTCGAAAAATAGAGCTAGTTAAGCTCCATATCATCAAATAGATGGGTGGAAAAGAGTGAATAAAGCGCCGTAATCACGCTTTTTTCACTCTTTTTCTTATTATTCACCAAAAAAGATACTGAAAAATTCCCGATTCTCGTATTTTCTTTGTATTTTTGCAGTCAATTGGCTGCATTCTGTCTGTTGAGGTCTGCTACTTCTCCACAGTGTGCATCCTTATCAAGAAAAAAGAAAATAAAAATAATAATAATTAAAACGTAATGGCAGCATTAGGAACAATTAGAAAAAGAGGTGTCATTCTGGTATGTATTATCAGTTTTGGCCTCTTCGCCTTCATTGCCGAGGAAGCTTTCCGCTCTTGCGATTCTGCAAAGAACAATGAGCGCCAGCAGATTGGTGAGGTTTATGGCGAGAAAATCAGCGTGCAGGATTTCCAGAAGCTCGTTGATGAGTACACAGAGGTTATTAAAATGCAACAAGGTCAGGAAAACCTTCCTGAGGAGCAGATGAATCAGGTGAAGGACATGGTATGGAATACATACGTGCAGAACCAGATCATTGCCAAGGAGGCTAGCAAGTTGGGTCTTACCGTAACAGACGCAGAACTTCAGGACATCCTGAAGACAGGTACAAACCCAATGCTTCAGCAGACTCCATTCGTAAATCAGCAGACAGGTCGTTTCGACGCATCTTCTCTCCAGAAGTTCCTGGCTGATTACAAGGCTCAGAAGGCTAACCCATCTGCTAATCCTCAGATGATGGATCAGTACACCAAGATCTTCAACTACTGGTCATTCATCGAGAAGACACTCCGTCAGCAGACTTTGGCTCAGAAGTATCAGTCACTCCTGGCACACTGCTTCCTTTCAAACCCTGTAGAGGCTAAGATGGCTTTCAAGGAGGAGAACGAGGAGAGCCAGATCCAGTTGGCTGCCTTCCCTTATTCTGATGTTCAGGACGACAAGGTGAAGGTAGAGGAGAGTGACCTGAAGGCTAAGTATGACGAGATGAAGGCTCGCTTCAAGCAGCCTGTTGAGAGCAGAGATATCAAGTTCATCGATATCCAGGTTGAGGCTTCCAAGACCGACCGTGCAGCACTCAACAAGGAGTTTGCTGAGTATCATTCACAGCTTGCTGCTGCAGCAGATCCTGCAGAGCTCGTTCGCAAGTCTGCTTCTACCGTAGCTTACCTGGGTATCCCAGTGAGCAAGGAGGCTTTGCCAGCAGACATCGCTTCTACCATCGATTCTATGGCAGTAGGTGCTACTTCTGCAGTTAAGGCTAACGCTTCTGATAACACATTGAACATCGTGAAGCTGATGAGCAAGCAGCAATTGCCAGACTCTATCCAGTATCGTGTTATCCAGGTGGCTGCAGCTTCTCAGGCAGAGGCTAAGACCAAGGCAGATTCAATCCACAGCGCACTTGCTGCTGGTGCAGACTTCGAGGCACTCGCTAAGAAGTATGGTCAGACAGGTGAGAAGGCTTGGATGACAACCAAGCAGTATGAGTATGCTCAGACCATGGATAAGGACAACAAGACCTTCATCAACACATTGAATACTGCTTCTGTGAATGCATTGAACCAGATTCAGTTGGGTCAGGGTTATGTCATCCTCCAGGTTTGCGACCGCAAGGCAATGGTAACCAAGTATGTGGCAGCAGTCATCAAGAAGGAGATTCAGTTCTCTAACGATACATACCGTACAGCATTCAACAAGTTCTCTAGCTATGTAAGTGCTAATCCTAAGTCAGAGGATCTCTTGAAGAATGCAACCAAGAGCGGTTATCGCGTACAGAACTTGAATGATATGACAACAGCTACTCACTATGTAGCCAACATCCATTCTACCCGTGATGCCTTGAAGTGGATCTTCGAGAGCAAGGAGGGTGAGGTTTCTCCTATGTATGAGTGTGGCGACAACAACCACTTGCTCGTAGTAGTATTGGATAAGATTCATCGCATCGGTTACCGCGACTTGAGCGATCCTCAGGTTAAGGAGATGGTAAAGGCTGAGGTCATCAAGGACAAGAAGGCTGAGCTGATTATGGCTAAGGTAGCTGGTGTGAAGAGCATCGCTGCTGCTAAGGCTAAGGGTGCTAAGATTGCTACCGTTAATCAGATTACTTTTGCAGCTCCTACCTTCATCTCTGCTACAGGTGCCAGCGAGCCAGCTGTTTCTGGTGCTGTTTCTGCTACCAAGAAGGGTGCTTTCGTAGCTAACGCGGTAAAGGGTAACGCAGGTGTTTATCTCTTCCAGGTTACTGGCAAGACCAACCGTCCTGTCAAGTTCGATGAGAAGGCTTACGAGCAGAAGTGCCGCCAGAAGGCTATGCAGTATGCCGGCAACTTCATGAACGAGCTTTATATGAAGGCTCACGTAGTGGATAACCGCTACTTGTTCTTCTAAAAACATATTTAAAATTAAATAATTGGGGTGTGTTTCTCTTGTAGGGACCACCCCTTTTTTCGTGTCTCTTTGTACTGTTTTGTATGTCTTTAAGGGTAGAAGTACCTCACTGGTGAATTATAGCCTAGAATAGTAGTTGTAGTACATTCTGGCAGTTGTTGGACCCATTTGGACGTTCTGTTGCTAACCTTCGTTGTATAACATAAAAAAAGGTGTATCGCTCATTTGGCGATACCCCTTTTTTCTTTAGTATGTTTTGTGAAGTTATCCTCAACTGGGATTATCCACGGCTCCACCAATGCTTTTTCTTTGGTGGTTCTTGTGTTGACATCAACTTCTGCTTGATAAGACGACGATAGCTTGTGTGCTTTGTGATAATCTGGTAAATCTCTCCCCAGTCAGGGAGGCCACCGATACCACGGTCGTCAATAAACCAGTCAGCCTTGAGCTTACGTGAGAAATGGTTGTTGCTCTCTACGCTTTCTTCCGGGTAGTCTTTATTGACTGCCCAGAATTCCACACCGCGTTCTCTGCACCATTCTACGGCTTCATCCAGAAGCTTTCCTTCGCGCACACTCCAAAGAATGAGACGGTGATGATCTTTGATGAGCATCTTGAGTGTCTCTGTGGCAAAAGGCAGCTCTGTACCAATTTTAGGGTACTCGTGAGTTACGATAGTACCATCAAAATCAACAGCAATTGTTGCCATATTTAAATTCCTTTCTCGTTTAATGATTTATAATTGTCGATTACTACTTCTTGATACTTGTATCATTGGCATTGCCATAGTGGCTGTTGCTATAGTTGCCGTAACTGCCATACTGACCGTATGAACCATACTTGCCATAGTTGCCGTAGTTGCCATAGTTACCATACTTGCCATATTTGCCATACTTACCCACACCATAGTAGAAGCTGTGCTTCTTCTTGGAGAGATCCACACCATTCAGTACCAGGCACATGTTAGGCAACTTCTTCTCGGCATTCAATCCGTTGATCATGCCGAAACTTGTCTTTGCGGTATAGTCTGCACGACAAACATAGATACAGAGGTTTGCCAGTCTGCCGAGCTGCAAGCTATCGTTAACCAATCCTACCGGTGCTGTATCAAGCACGATGTAGTCGTAATGGTTCTTCAGTTCCTTGATGATGGCATCGAGGCTTGGACGGGTAATCAACTCACCTGGGTTAGGAGGTACAGGACCAGCCATCAGCAGGTCGAGGTTGCTGTTGACGCCCGAAGAGAGAATCTGCTTCTGGATATCCTCCCAAGTGTTGTTCTCGTGAACCATCAGGTTGGTGATACCAGTATGATGGTTGTTGATTTCGAACAACTCTGCCAGACGAGGCTTACGGATATCCAGACCTACTACGATGACCTTCTTGCCTAGCAGAGCCAGAGAGATGGCTACGTTAGAGGCAACGAATGTCTTACCCTCACCAGAGGTGGATGATGTAAACATCAGTACCTTTTCGCCTTCCTTCATCATGAACTGGATATTGGTACGCAATCCACGGAAGATCTCTTCCATAAGGTTGTTGACGTTCTGGTGAACCACGATGTCGGCTCTACCCTTGGCAATATCGCTAGCCACTGGGATGTCGGAGATGATAGGGATGGTGGTCAACTTCATCACGTCCTCATGGCCCTCAATCTTGTACTTGAAGAACTCGATCAAGAAGAGGATGCCGGCTGGGATAGCCAAGCCGAGTACCAAGGCGATGAGCATGATGATAGGTGTCTTAGGACTCACCTTGCCCACCAATGATGGAGCGTCGATGACCTTACCCTTGTCGGCTGTAGCTGCCAGGGAGATGGAGTTCTCCTCTCGCTTCTCCAGCAACATGAGGTAAAGACCAGACTTTACTTCCTGCTGGCGGCCTATCTGTGTCAATACGCGCTCTTGCTCTGGTGAGCTACCTATCTGGTTGGCATACATCGCAGCCTGCTTGGCTATGCTATTGCGCTGGATCTCCTGACCCAGACGAGCCTGGCGCATGGCACGCTTGATAGATGCAGTCAAGTCGTCCAACTGGGCCGTCAATGGAGTGACGGTAGGAGAGGACTCGCTGGCGCTATGCAAAAGCTGATTGCGCTGCAAGGCTATCTTGTTATACTCATTGATGAGAGAAGTAGAGCTCTCATCGGTCAATCCTACATTGGATGGGATAGGCTGATACTTGTTGCCTGGCTCGTTCATGTACTTGCCAAGTTCCTTGAGCAATTCCACCTGGGTGTTAGCCTCGTTCAACTTCTGCTCAAATTCGTCAGCGTTCTGCACAGAGGCTGTGGCATTGATCTTCATCTCCACCATGCGGTTGCGCTTCTTGTAGCTTTCCAGCTGGCCTTCGGTGTTGCCCAATTCGGCGTTAATCTTCTCCAAGCGGTTGTTGATAAACTGCTCGGTGCGATAAGCTATCTCGTTCTTATCCTCATTGGCCTGACGGTTGTATACCTTGATCAAGGTCTTGAGGTAGTCTACCGAGCGCTGAGGGTCTTCATCATTCAATACCAATTCTGCGATGGTAGTAGTCTTGGAAGTCTGGCTCACGGTGAGGTTCTTCACATACTTGTTGGCTGCCATCTCTGGAGATACGATGACAGCCTTGATGCCCTCGCCATCTTCTAGCTTGAAGCCCTTGTTGGCAGTGAGCTGGATGTTACCCACGCGGGTGTTGATGGTGGCAGGCAGCCCCGTGATGGTCTTTTCAAAATTCACTGGGTCCTTCTCGTATATGAAGGCATCGATAGGCACAAAGTAAGAACCTGTTACCTTATATGAGTTACCATCTCGCTTGATGATCATCTTGATAGGGGCGTTCAGTCTCTTGAGGTGCTTGAGATCCAAGTCTACGTTGATCTCCTGCTCCTTATATACCAATGGGTCCTTGAATGTACCCTTGTGGTAGTAGCTTACGTATGCCTTCATATCGTAAACTGCCTGTTGAGCCAAGTCGTGGGCAGAGAGAATCTCTATCTCATTGTCGATACCATTAGAGTTAGAGATAAAACCAAGGTTAGCCGCATTCTGAATCATGCTGCTACCCATGCCTCGACGCTTGCTGTCATCATCGTCCTTAATCAAAACTTTGGTTGTAGACTGGAACTGTGGTCTTGCGTATCTCAGATAGACATAGCCCATTCCGAGACATACAATGAGCGAGAGCAGAAACCACTTCCAGTTAAGGATGAGTGTGGCATAAATCAGCTGGAAGTCAATGGATGACTTCTCTTCCTGCTCCTGTACTGCACCTTCCAATTCTAAGTTCTTGTTTTCTTCCATTATTCTAATGTTGTTTTTTACTACGCTTTATTAATATAAATATGTAAGTATAAATGATAGATATCTTCTTATTTGCCCTCAGCCAATGCCATGAGGTACTGACCATAGCCATTCTTAAGCATTGGCTGGGCTAGCTCTTTCAGTTGTTCCTTGTTGATCCATCCTTGCTTATACGCTATTTCTTCGAGGCAAGCCACCTTCAGTCCCTGTCGCTTCTCGATGACTTCGATGAATGTGCTGGCTTCCGAGAGACTATCGTGAGTGCCCGTGTCGAGCCAAGCGAATCCTCTCTGCAGGGTTCTCACCTTCAGGGTCTTCTCCTGGAGATAGTGCTGGTTCACGCTCGTGATTTCCAGTTCACCTCTGGCACTAGGCTTGATGCTCTTAGCCACCTTCACCACACTGTTAGGGTAGAAGTAGAGCCCCACTACTGCATAATTGCTCTTAGGGTGCTCAGGCTTCTCCTCGATGCTGAGGCAGTTGCCATCCTTGTCAAATTCAGCCACGCCGTATCGCTCAGGGTCGTTGACATAGTAGCCAAATACGCTGGCTTGTCCCTCTTCGGCAGCTTTGACGCTTTCCTTGAGCAGACCGGTAAATCCAGCTCCGTAGAATATGTTGTCGCCTAAAACCAGGCATGCGTTGTCGTCTCCGATAAACTTCTCACCGATGATGAAAGCCTGTGCCAATCCGTCGGGTGATGGCTGTTCGGCATATTCAAAGTGTACTCCCAGCTCACTTCCGTCTCCTAGGAGACGTTTGAACCCAGGCAAATCGTATGGTGTGGAGATAATCAAAATCTCCTTGATACCAGCCAGCATCAATACAGATACAGGATAGTATATCATAGGTTTGTCAAATATCGGAATCAGTTGCTTACTGATACCTTTTGTGATAGGGTAGAGTCGCGTACCCGAACCACCGGCTAAAACGATTCCTTTCATATCTTCTCGTTATATTATATATTATAATGTATACATTCAAAAACAGTCTGTCTTGTCGACGAGTCCTGCCATTAGATTATCTAATTCTTTGATTGGAACTCAAAAATTTACTAATTAATCGGGGCAAAGGTACTAAAAATAATTGAATATGGGAAAGAAAAGGCATAAAATCTGTGTTTTTACAAGAAAAAAAATGTTTTCGGCGAAAAAATCACCCTTTCGTTTTGATATTTTGTGAATTTATTGTATTTTTGCAGAACATTTGAGAACATTAAAGAATTAAATTAAAAATAGGAATGGGAATATTTTCAAAACTATTCGGCAAGAAAGCCGATGATAAGAAGGTAGGCGGTATGGAAGATTACATGACTTTGGTGCGTGTATATTTTCAGGCTGCCTTGGCTTCACAATTAGGTATCACCAATCTTGCCATGTTGCCAGACTTGCGTGTGTTCAAGACTAGCTTGCATGTGCCTACTGTCAACAACCGATTGGGTATTGGTGAGAAGGCTCACGTGAAGAAAATGATGAAGAACTTGTATCAGACAGAGGACAACTTCTTCAAGGAAATCGACTCTAGCATTCGCAAAAATTGCCAGAAGTTGCAGGATGTCAACATCTATCTCATCCAGTTCCAGAACTTCACTCAGGACTTGATGATGCTCATGGGCAACTTGATGAAGTTTAAGCTCCGCTTGCCTAGCTTCATGAAGAAGTCTTTGTATAAATTGACTGCTCAGACCGTGGACGATATCTTCAATAAGAATGACTTCAGCGATGCCAGTGTGCTGAAAACCGTGCTTCAGTTGCGCCAGTTCAACAAGCGCTTGG
>OQVR01000756.1_pt1 | contig 14446 bp, 8 predicted proteins | sample 1691521 | NCBI WGS metagenome assembly OQVR01 (sample SAMN03418256, study PRJEB22391) | human gut metagenome | biome: human-gut; feature: organic feature; material: feces | host: Homo sapiens | place: Tanzania | collected 2013-01
CGACAGCATCACCTTTGGCGCATGGGCTATGTCTCGTAGCACAGTTCGGAGCCAGATTGTGGAATCGCTCGTCAAGAGTGTAATCAAGGTGCCAGATACATTCGCACCATTTACTGCTGCGCTTGGACTGAACGGCTCTGGTACGGAGGCTGACCCTTATTTGGTGACCAACGCTCAAGACCTTGAAGCACTTGCCAATGCCGTTAACCATAATGCATCGTACAAAGATGCCAATAGCAATGTGTTCACAGGCGTTTACTTCAAGCAGACAGCCGACATTGATATGGCATCGGTGCTCAATCACGAGCCTATCGGCGTGGACAAAGTGGCATTCAATGGCCGCTATGATGGACAAAACCACACTATCAGCAACCTCTCCCAAGACCGTCGCGATGAGTTCAACGCAGGTTTGTTCGGATCTACAGGCGAAAATGCTGAGGTGGTCAACATCAAGTTTGTGAACTCATCGGTGCGCACCAATAAATCGAGAATCGGCACCGTGGTGGGTGAAAACAGCGGCAAGGTGAGCGGCATTACCGTCACTGGCGGTTATGTTGGCTCCGACGCATTCTATAATGGTGGTATTGTGGGTATAAACGATGGCACTGGTGTGGTAGAAAACTCTGCATACTCCGGCACCGTGGAAGGCGAAAGCATGGACGGTGGTGTGGTAGGCGTGAACTACGGCACAGTGAACTCATCATGGAGCGATGCCACAATCAATGTCACTGCCAAGAAGGGTAGTGCTGGTGGCATTTGCGGTTCGGCATCACGCGCCACCTCATCAATCAACGACTGCTACTTCACTGGCGTAATCACCGACACATACGGTGAAGGCGACCTCGGCGGTATTGTGGGCTACTTCTATTTGGGTACCATCAACCGCTGCTGGAATGGCGGTCAGGTGAATGCCTCATTCACACAAGCACACACTGGCGCCACTGGTGGTATTGTGGGCCGTGGTATAGGCATTAAGGTGAACGATTCCTACAATTCAGGTATCGTGCGCAGTTATAAGAGTGATGTTGTAGGTGGTTTGGCTGGTAAGTTCGAAATGGGCAAGGCTGGCACCACCACCGAAAGCGATGCGCCCGAATTTAACGGCTGTTTGAATACAGGCATGCTATTCTGCTCTCCATCAGCACAGAACAACGAACTTGCAGGCTCATTCGTGGGCGATACTGCCATTATCAGTAACACTTACTTCGACGGTCAGGCTTGCTTCAACGGCTCAACCGAGCACAGCTTGCCTACCGCCACTCTCGTATCAGGCGATGCGCCAGCTGGTTTCAACGCTTCAGCGTGGGCACTCGCAGCAGGCCACTATCCACAGTTGGCAAAATGCGTAGCCACAGAAAAGTCGAAACTCGATGCGGCACCATTCACACTTGCTGCTGGCGAAACCGTGAAGCGCCTCAAGAGCGCATTCACCGTGTGCACCGACAATAATGTGAAATGGCAATTCTTCAACGGAGGCAAGTTGACCTCAACAGGTCATGGCTTGAAACTCAATGGCAACAACGTGACCGTGACTGCCACCGCAGCTGTGAGCGACACCCTCACCGCCACTTTGGGCAACGAGTTCCGTATTTATATCTTAAAGGTGGTTCCTGACGAGTTTGAAGGTCAGGGTACTGCCGCAAGTCCTTATCTGATTAAGACCAAGGACGACCTCCTCAAAATCAAGAATGCTGTGGATGTGCAGCTTTACGATTACACAGGCGTTTATTTCAAACTTGCCAATGACATTGATATGGGTGGCAAAACCGACTTCTTCGGCTTTAGCGTGTACGGAGTGGACTATGCGTTCAATGGCACCCTCGACGGCGACGGCTATGCTATCAAGAATTGGAAAGTGAACCGCAGTTTCGCTGCTGACGGTGGCTATGTCAACGACATGGAATCTGCTATGGCTGGTTTGATGATTTACACTGGTCATAAGTCTGTAATCAAGAATTTGAATATCGCAGCCGACTGCCAAATCGAGGCAGGCAGTTATGTGGCAGGTGTGGCAAGCTATAATGGTGGCCGCATTGAGAATTGCCGCAACTATGCCTCTGTAAAGGCTGTGAAGACAGGCGCGGCTGGCGTTGTGGCTTACAATGCTGAAGGCTCTGCCGTGATTGGTTGCTACAATGCCGGCACAGTGCTCACTGGCCAGTCGGTGGCTGGTGGTGTAGTGGGTGCAAACTTCGGCATCGTTGACTGCTGCCAGAACGATGGCGTGGTGGGTGCTGCTGTGCTCACTTCTTTCGAATCCGACAGCACCAAACTTGAAAATGTGGGTGGTGTGATTGGTGTGAACAACGCCATCGTCACCAACTCGCTCAACCAGGGCTACGTGAGTGGCGGTAACAGCGTGGGTGGCGTGATTGGTTATAACAACTACCGCACCACTAACAAGCAACTGCTCTCTACTGGCGTGGTTTATTCATTTGCAAACCTCGATAAGTTAGGCACCGTATTCGGCAGTTACAATGCCAGCAACACGGTGACCGCAGATTGCTATTACGATTCACAACTCGCTGGCAAAAACGCTGGCAATGCCCTTGCCGTAGATGGCGTGAGCAAACTCCCAACCGCATCGTTCGTTTCGGGCGATGCGCTCAAGGGACTTGATGCCGAACAATGGGATTATGTGAAAGGTCAATATCCTGTTTTGAAGGCGTTTGCAAGCGAACCTGCCGCACAATTCAACCGTGGCAACTACATTCTCTTCGCATCTGAAGGAAAAACCGACACTCGATTCTCGGTGCGCTACGCTTCAGAAGTGGTGGCACAGAAGGGCGTGACTTTCGCTTTGAAGAATGCTAAAAACTTCACCCTTAGCGGCACCACTTTGAATATTGCTGCTATCACCGAGGTTGAGCGCGACACGCTCACTTTCACAAGTGGCAACTACACGAAGCAATACCCTCTGTTTGCTGCTCCAAAGATGCTCCCTAATGGCGAAGGCACCAAGGCCAACCCATGGCGAATTGCATCTGTTGCCGACTGGCAAACTGTGGCACGCTACTCTAAGAATTATGAGGCTTCGTTCGACGGCGAATATCTGCTCTTGGTCAACGACCTCGACTTCGGTAGCGACGCCGAAGCATCGCTGATGCTCGTTGACGATGGCGCTACTCGTTTCCAAGGCCATTTCGACGGCAACGGCAAGACTATCGACGGTTTCAAATACTACAATGAAGATCAGAAAACCGGTAGCAACAAGGGCCTGTTCGGACTCGTTGGCGACAATGGCGTGATTGAAAACCTCACTCTTGGCGCAAACAGCTCAATTGGCGGTTACTGGTACATCGGCGGTTTCGCAGGTCGTTCATCAGGCACCATGCGCAACTGTGTGAACCGTGCACAGGTGGCAACGCTGAAGATGGGCTTCGTGGGTGGCTTTGTAGGCACCGCTAATCCTAAGGCTCGCTTCATCAACTGCCGCAACTATGGTATGATTACCTCTGCTAATGGTCAGGCTGGTGGTATCGCTGGCTCTACTGATACTGATGTGGAATTCGACAGCTGCTATAATGCAGGTGCCATTGAAGGTAAGTATTCTAATGGTGGTATCGTGGGCTCAAGCAAGGGCAATATCACCAATTCGCTCAATGAGGGCACGGTATATTCAAGCCAATACTATTCAGGCGGTATCGCAGGCTTCCAGTCAAATGAGGCTTGTGGTGTGACCGACTGTGTGAACCGCGCAAAAATCGTGACCAACACCTATGGCGCAGGTGGTATTATCGGTGATGTCTCTAAAGCCGATGCCATTAAGCGCAATGTGAACTATGGTGAAGTGGAGTCGGGCACATACGGTGCTGGCGGTATCGTAGGTAACTGCGGTGGCACTCCATTCAATCTGCTCGACAGCTGCTACAACTATGGTGCTGTGCTTGCCAAGACAAATGGCGCTGGCGGTATCGTGGGCATTGTGGGTCGTGGCACCGAAGAGATTCCTACTTTGATTACTTATTGCGCTAACTATGGCGAAGTGATTGCCACCAAGAACAACGCTGGTGGTATCGTGGGTTCTACTGGTTCTGGCGCAAATGTTGTGGCTGACGTGAACTATGGCCATGTGGTAGCCGACTATCAGGCTGGTGGCGTGGTTGGTAACCACTCTGGTAATGTGGTTGGTTGCTACAATGTGGGTAGCGTAGAGGCTCGTTACAATCTTGGTGGCGTGTGCGGCAATAGTGCCTCTGGCGCAATCATCAAAGAGAGTGGTAATGCCGGCGAAGTTTGGTCGTTAGGCTCATCTGCTTCCACAGCCTACAATGTAGGTGGTGTGATGGGTACTGGTAAGGCCACCCTCACCAATGTGTTTAATCACGGTTTGGTGCATGGCTACAAGCAAGTGGGCGGCATCATTGGTCTGCCAGTGAAATATTACACTGAAGTGACCAACGCCTACAACACTGGTAATGTGGATTGTGCATCGGCTGCCGATTCAGCATCTTGTGGTAATATCTACGGTGGCAAGGACATTGCAAGCACCGTTTACACCAACGTGTACTACGACCGTCAGACCGTAACATCGGTTTACGCCAACGATGCCGACAGCATGGCTCTGCCAACCGTGGCAATCACCACCTTGAACCTCGACAGCACTTGGACCAAGCGCAGCAACTGCTATCCAGTGATGAGCTTGCTCGCCGATACTGCTGTGGTGAAGTTCTATTCGGCTGCTCTCGTGCTCGATTCTCTCGACACACGCAGTCAGGTATCGAAGGGCTTCTATGTGGGTGTTCCTGAAGGCGTGACCTGGACAGTGTCAAGCAACCTGCTTTTGGGCAACGAAGGTCAAGTGCTCTTGGCAAATGCCAATGGCGGCGAAACTGCCACCTTGAAGGTATCGCTCGACGGCAACGATGCATTTAGCCGTGAATACGAAATCACGCTCATGCAGCCAAGCGGCACAGAGCAGATAGATGCAGAGAAGGAAATCGACCACGTTGACTACATCACCGTGAACGGTATGGTGCTCTCTCAACCAACAATGGGTGTAAACATCGTGCGCACCTACTACAAAGACGGCACCACCTCCACTCAAAAAGTGCTCATCAGCCCCAAACGCTGATTCCCGTCCCCCTCACCGCCCCTTAGGCGGTAAATAAAACCCAGCTGCGGAAGCATCCCCCAGATGCTCCCGCAGCTTTATTTCATCCCTCACCCCAAAGAATTAAACCACAAATCCCCCAAATCCCACGAATAATTTTTGTTGAATCTGTTGAATCTGTGTGAGCCTTTGGCACTCAGAGCACTCGGATCACTCGGAGCACTCCGACAACCCCACACGCCCTTTCCACCAACTTCCGTGAGATTTCCCACCCACAAAAAAATCAGTGAGATCCGTGGGATCCGTGTGAGCCCCAGTTTCTATCAGAGCAATATCCGTGTGAAGCCTTTTTTTGGGGAATTATTTGCAGTTTGCGGTAGGTTTGATTAATTTTGTATGATAAAATTACTATTATGGACAACAAGGAACTTTTGGAAAAGGTTTCAGAAAATCTGGGACGAAGTAAAGCTGATGTGGCTAAACTGATGGAGGCATTCGCAGAAGTGGTGAAAACTCGCTGCGGTGCGCTCGACAGCGTGGCTATACCGGGTTTCGGAAATTTTGAGGCTAAAAAGAAGAACGAACGTGTGGTGGTAAACCCCAGTAATGGAAAGCGTATGCTCGTTCCACCAAAAGTGGTGTTGGCCTTCAAGGTGAGTAACGTGTTGAAAAACCGCTTGAAGTAATTTCGTTGAACTTGAATATTCTGTAACGACATGAACAATAAGGTAACATTTCCCGAACTTGTTGAGCAAGTGGCACAATATGCCAATACTTCAAAGCGCATGAGCGAACTGTTTCTAAAAGAACTGTTTGCCACTATTTCACAGTCGCTTATCGATGGCGAGAGTGTGAAGGTGAAGGGTATTGGCACATTTAAACTCACCGAGGTGAGTCCTCGAAAAAGCGTGGACGTGAACACGGGCGAAGAAATTGAGATACCGGGGCATAAAAAACTGTCGTTTGCCCCCGATAAAGATATGGCAGAGGCTATCAATCAGCCTTTTATGCACTTTGAAACGGAAATCCTCGACGATGATGTGACCGACGACCAACTCGCCGCTATCGATGCCGGTGTGCCAACCGAAGCACCAGCCGCCGACACCCCAACCGAGGAAGAAACCGACGACACCGCTGCCGCTGAGGCACCAGCCGCCGAAGCACCCGTAGCCGCAGAGGAAGAAGTGGAGATGCCTCCTGTGTTCGTTGCTCCTGTGGAAGAACCTGAACCAGAAGAAGCAGAAGCAGAGGCTGAGGCACCAGTTGAGCCATCGGAAGAAGCGCCAGCAGAGGAAGAAACTCCTGCCGAAGTGCCTGCCCAAGAGCCTATCGACGAGCCGGAAGAAGCCGTTTCGGAAGAAGAATCGGAAATCGAGGAAGAAACCGAGCCAGTTGCCGTTGCCGAGCCTGAAGATGAGGCGGAGGTAGCCGAAGCAGAAGGTGAGCCCGAAGCCGAATCCGAAATGGTGAGCGAGGAATTGGCAGATGAGCGTGTGGGGCAGGAGATTGACAAACGCCGCATCACTCGCCGCTCGCTGTTGGAGGGCTTTGTTGTGGGTGTGGTGACCACGCTGATTGTCACGCTGTTTGCCTATCGTCTGTATTTGATGAAGGGCTACGAGGCTACGCCAGCCGACGAGGAACCTTTCACCGAACATGTTGCGACCGATTCGGTAGCAACTCCCGAACAAGCATTAGCCAAAAACTCTACCGAAGCAGATGCCGACAAGCAGAAGGCTGACGAGGAACAAAAGAAGGCAGACGAAGAAAAGAAAAAGGCGGAAGAGGAAAAGAAGAAAGCCGAGGAAGAAAAGCAAAAAGCCGAGGCTGCAAAACCAACCACGGCGAATGTGGCTGCCGGAACCACCGACACCATTAAGCCGGGCACCAACCTCTATCGCATGAGCCGCAAACACTATGGCTCCGATAAATTCTGGGTTTACATCTACGAAGAAAACAAGGCAAAATATCCTAACCCCAACACCATCCCAGTGGGTGCTGTGCTCCGCATCCCACAACTGGAAAAATACGGCGCAAAAGCAGGCGACCCAGCCAGCATAGCCACCGCCAAGAAAAAACAAGGCGAAATCTTCAACCACCTAAACAAAAAGTAAGTGTTGGTGATAACCAACAGTTTGAGAGTTGATACATACAAAACAAAAATCCATATATGGCAAATAACAACATCAACCTACAAAATGCCAAAAATCTTAAAGATGATGAGTTCTATACAACTTATGAGTGTATAGCAGAAGAACTTATTCATTATAAAAGGCACTTTAGAGGAAAATGTGTTCTTTGTAACTGCGATGACCCACTGGAGTCCAATTTCAGTAAATATTTTCTAAAAAATTTCAATGCACTTGGTCTTTCAAGATTAATATGCACTTCATACAAAGATTCGAAAGTCTCTTCTTCTAGGTATAAACAGTTGGGAATTGAAGCATCAATGAAAGGTGAGAGAAGTGCTTATATTCTGGATGTGAGTTTTATATCAGGCGGTGTTGAAATATTTTCTGATGAATTTATCAATTATTGGCTGAAAGAGAACAAACCAATTAGAAGGTTGAAAGGTAATGGCGATTTTCAATCTGAAGAATGCTTAAAATATCTGAATCAAGCAGATATCATTGTGACAAATCCACCATTTTCCTTATTTAAGAAAATGGTGACCTTGCTAATTTCTGCTAAAAAACAATTTCTTCTCATAGGAAATCAAAATGCACTCACATACAAAGAAATATTTCCACTAATACGGGAAAACCTCGTATGGACGGGGTACCACTTTGGAGATATGAAATTTCGTGTACCGAATGACTCTCCGCCAAGAAACACTAGGTTTTGGGTAGATTCAACTGGTCAAAAATGGAGAAGTCTAGGTAATGCCATGTGGCTGACAAACATGGATATAGAGCGAAGGCATCTGCGATTAAAACTCTCAAAGCGATTTAATGTTATGGAGTACCCCTTATATGACGACTTTGAGGCTATAAATGTAAAGAGGGTCATGGACATTCCCATGGATTACTCTGGGATAATGGGGGTTCCTATTACAATTATTAACAAGTATAACCCAGAACAGTTTGAGATAATAGGTGAGGCGAACCATGGTTCAGACAGTGAGTTTGATTTGTTTAAACCCATGGTTAACGGTAAGTTACTATTTAAGCGTATTTTAATAAGGAATAAAGAGATTGGAAATGGGAATTGAGCAATTTTATATTCTTGACCTTTTTTGTGGTGCAGGAGGTTTTTCTTATGGAATGGAGAAGAACAGACATTTTAAAACTGTTATTTCTCTTGACAATGATCCATATGTAGGCGAAACATTTAAAAAAAACATGCCATGGTGCGATGTCGTTGTTGGCGACATTACAAGTTCTGATATAAAAGACAAAATCATGAGTAAGGCTTTAAGTATGGGTGTGAATATGATTATTGGTGGTCCACCATGTCAAGGTTTTTCCAATAAAGGGAAAAAAAAAGGGTTAGAGGATCCGCGTAATTTTCTATTTAGAGAATACCTTGCTTTTGTTGAACGACTTCAACCTAAAGTTTTTGTAATAGAGAATGTTAAAACTTTACTCTCTGCGTCAAATGGATGGTTCAGAAAAGAGATACTCAGTTCGATTAGCAAACTTGGTTATCAGGTTGATTTTGGTGTGTTGAATGCCTCTTGTTTTGGAGTGCCACAAGCAAGGGAAAGGACTGTGTTTATATGTTGCAAAGACAAAAAGATAATGCTTCCTAAAGCCTCTGTAAGTCAAATTACCACGGTAAGAGATGCTATTGGTGACCTAGCTTATCTTGAGTCTGGTGAAGGAACATTTGAGGACCGATACCGTACCGAGGCTACAAGCGACTACCAAATGTTAATGAGGTCTGGTTCTATTTACTTATACAATCATGTGGCATCTAAGCATAAACAAATCGCTATTGAAAAATTAAAGATGATACCTCCAGAAAAGGGGAAAGAGTGTCTGCCCCGAAATCTATTAGGAAATCAGAAATATAAAACAACATGGGGGAGACTAAAGTGGAATGAGTTGTCTCCTACTATAGATACGCGTTTTGACGCCGCATCAAATGGTACAAACAACCATCCTTTTCTCAATAGAGCTATAACACCAAGAGAGGCTGCTCGCTTACAGTCCTTTGATGACAAGTTTGTTTTTTTCGGATCAAAGATAAGAGTGCGAAAACAAATAGGAAATGCCGTTCCTCCCCTCATGGCAAAGGCTATCGCTGATACTATTTACAAAGAATTAAAAGAAAAGAATTAAACAAAATAAACTTCATGAATATAGAAATGGCTTATCTGGTCGGGCTCGTTCTCGGCAATGGTGAAATTCAAAGAGGAAGAAAGGAAACTACAATAACTGTAGACATTCCTTATAAAAACCTTTACACTGACGATTTTAAGGATGTGGCGATTTATGTCAAAGCAAGTGTCGTCGACATCCGCAATATTATAGAACCTCTGGTTGGACGAGAACTTGTTGTAACGCAATCGACGCACTCTACGAAATTGTCTTTTGTGAAAGCTAATGAGGAATATGCCCTGAGGGAAATTTTACGTCTAATTGATAGGGGTGTCCATCATACAACGATGAAAATGAATCCAGAACTCTTTAATCTGAACACAGAGGAGAAAAAATCTCTAATCAGAGGTATTGCTGACGCTACAGGCTATATTCGTAAGAGTAATAGGGCTTATGGAGAGGAAGGTGCCCATAGGGTTTATATTGAGATTCCAGCCAATTGGTATATGGTCATTGATATTGCAAATATGTTAAGAGATGTAGACGTACCTGTACACACCATTGATTTCGGACATCCGAATTTCAGGGATGGCAACTTAAAAAAATATAATGAAGGGAAAGTGAATTATTGGAAAAAAGAACATCAAATTAAGGTTTTCGCCAATGAATTCCTTCCAATAGGCTTTAATATTAAACACAAAGAAGATGCATTAGAAAAATACAGTGAGGAATTATTGGAATTTTTAGACCCTGCTAAAACTCACAAGTTTTACTGGGAGAGAAGAAAATCTTCAGAAAGAGTAAAGAAAACACATCCAGGAGAAAACGACCCTTCTCTTCCGAAAGAGATTAGGGGACTTCATTTCAACTCATGGATAGAACTTGCAAAATTACTAGGTTATGTCGAGAAACGTTAAACTTGAAATAGAACTATATGAGCCTATGCGTTGCTGGTTGCACAAATATCTTCAAGAAACTAATAAGAGCGCAACTGTAACGACTATCGACTCCCATGCTCGCACGTTAGACTCTATATTAGAAGAATCTGGAATTATAGACTTATACCCTCAAGTTGTTGGACTTGACATACAAATTGATGTTCTTGGGATTATACAAACCAAACATGAGACCAATCTCGTTTTTATAGAGGCAAAGAAAACTCAACTAAACTTGCATGATCTTGGACAACTATGGGCTTATTGTAAATTATGCAATCCCAGAGAAGCTTTTTTGTTGTCATCTGCAGGTTTGGGAAGCCTTGATAAGATAATAAACAACCTAAACCGTACAGATCTTCTTGATTTTGGCTATGGGCAGAAGATTCAAAAGATGCAAATAGCAAAATGGGATATAGCTAAAGGTACGCCTGATTACAGAACGCTTATACCGAAAATCTGAAGCAAAAATGTGCCTCATTATGGCCAATGACAAAACAAAGAAAGACCATGATTTCTAATCGTGGTCTTTCTTCGTGTAAATGTTATCTGAGTTACTTTTTTAGGGTTACTTTTTCGTAAACGTTGGCGTCGATTACAGCCATGGTGGTGAGGTTTACGATGTCGCGTACCGAGGTGTCAATGCTGGTGAAGTGGATTGGCTTGTTCAAACCGATTTGGATTGGACCCACGATTTCGGCGGCGCCCATTTCAAGGAGCATCTGGAACACGGTGTTGGCTGCGCTCAAGTTAGGGAATATGAGCGTGTTCACATCCTTACCCACGAGTTTGTTGAATGGGAATTGCTTGTCGCGCAACTCCTTGTTGAGGGCGTATTGCACCTGCATTTCGCCTTCCACCAGTATTTCGGGATAGTCGCGGTGCAAGATGTCGATGGCGTTGTGGATTTCGATAGGGCCGTGTTCGGGGTTTGAACCGAAGTTGCTGTACGAAACCATTGCCATCACAGGATAGTGCGCGAAATATCTCACAGCGTCGTAGGTGAGGCGTGCGATGTCAACCAGTTCCTCGGTAGAGTTCTCGTGGTTGATAGAAGTGTCGGCAAGGAAGAAAGTGCCACGCTTGGTGTTGAGAATGTGGAGAGTGGCGAAATGCTTGAATCCAGGCTTGATGCCAATCACCTCTTTTGCAATCTTCACGGTGTTGCCGCTGCCGGCGAAAGTGCCAGTGATGAAAGCGTCGGCCTCGCCAGTTTCCACCATCATCATACCGAAATAGTTGCGGTCGTACATCTTTTCGTAGGCTTCGGTCAGGTTGATGCCATCGCGCTGATGCTTATTCATGTGCAACTTGGCATAACGTGCGCGGCGGCGTTCCTCGCGGTCGTGGCGAGGGTTCACGATGGTGATGCCCTTCAGTTCGAGGTCGAGTTTCTTAGCACGCTTTGCAATCATTTCCTCGTTGCCCAGCAAAATAGGGAAGCAGATGCCACTCTTGTAAGCCTCCACGGCTGCTTGGAGCATATTGTCGGTATTGGCTTGCGCAAACACCACACGCTTTGGCGAGTTCTTCGCTGTGTCGGTAAAGCGGCGGAGCAACTTGTTGTCGTAGCCCAGCACCTTGCGCAGTTCGGAGCGGTAAGCGTCGAGGTCGTCGATAGGACGGCGTGCCACGCCCGATTCCATGGCCGCTTTAGCCACGGCGGTAGAAACGGTCTCGATCAAGCGAGGGTCGAGAGCCTTTGGAAGAATGTATTTCGGACCGAATTTCAAGTTGTTCATCTTGTAGGCGGCGTTCACCACAGGTGGCACGTTCTTTTTTGCCAAATCGGCAATAGCGCGCACAGCCGCCAGCTCCATTGCAGAGTTGATTTCGGTGGCAGAGCAGTCGATAGCACCACGGAAGATGTAGGGGAAGCCCAGCACATTGTTGATTTGGTTGGGGTAGTCGCTTCGTCCGGTGGCAAAAATGAGGTCGGAGCGTGAAGCCACGGCCTTGTCGTAGGCGATTTCGGGGTCGGGATTAGCCAGCGCAAACACGATAGGCTTGGCAGCCATCGACTTAATCATTTCGGGCGTAACCACATCTTTCACCGAAAGCCCCAGAAACACATCAGCGCCCACCATAGCCTCTTCAAGCGTGTTGATTTCGCGGTCGGTGGCAAATTCCTTCTTCTGCTCGGTGAGTTTATCGCGGCGATTGGAAATCACGCCACGACTGTCGCACATCACGATATTTTCCTTCTTCACACCGAGTTGCATATACAGGCGTGTGCAGCAAATGGCGGCAGCACCGGCACCATTGACCACGAGTTTCACATCTTTGGCTTTTTTGCCCTGAATTTCAAGCGCATTGATCAGTCCCGCGCCAGAGATGATGGCAGTGCCGTGCTGGTCGTCGTGCATCACAGGAATGTCGCATTCCTCCTTCAGGCGGCGTTCGATTTCAAAACATTCAGGTGCTTTGATGTCCTCAAGGTTGATGCCACCGAAAGTGGGAGAAATCGCCTTAACGGCAGCGATAAACTTTTCGGGGTCTTTTTCGTCGAGCTCAATGTCGAAGCTGTCGAGGCCTGCGAAAATCTTAAACAGCAGCGCCTTACCTTCCATCACAGGCTTGCCAGCCAGCGGGCCGATGTCGCCCAGACCGAGCACGGCGGTGCAGTTTGAGATTACTGCCACAAGGTTGCCCTTGTTGGTGTATTTATACACATCGTCGGCGTTGTCTTTGATTTCGAGGCAGGGGAATCCCACGCCAGGAGAATATGCGAGTGAAAGGTCGTTTTGAGATTGGTATGGCTTGGTGGGTACCACGCAAATTTTTCCAGGCTTATCATCTAAATGGTGATAGTCGAGGGCCATTTTTTTCGTGATTTTTGACATAATTTTGTAATACTATAATATGTTAATGTTTTCAGATTTCTTGTGTCGTAAAAAGGCACACACAAAGTTAAACTATTTTTTCAGTCAATCCAAGATAGGGCACACCTTGTTAATGAGATTTAATATTCAAACGATTGCATAAGGAGAGATTAGAAGTTAGAAATTAGAAGTTAGAAGTCAGATATTAGATGTTAGAGATTGGATTTTTTGGAAGTTAGGACGAATTTTTGGGAGGTTAAGACGATAGTTTTTAGGGGTGGTTTGTCGTGTAGTGTGGTTGATATTCAAAAAATTAGTGTAAATTTGCAGTGAATTAGGATTAAACGATTTTTCGTTTCGCAAGTCATATCATTGATAGTGGAATTTAAAATTTTGTGACTATGAAAAAAACTTTACTTACTATATTATGTGGCTCATTGTTGATGGGCTCTACCACCAGTTGTGGTTTGGCTGAGTGGGCAGTGATGTCGGACCCCGACGCAAGCAATTCTACTAAGGGCGCCGTGGTGGGTGCCACTTCGGGCGCAAGCGCAGGCTCTTTCATCGGTTCGCTGATGGGCAATGGTTACTACTCAAGCCGCAACAACTCGATTATAGGTGCGGCTGTGGGTGCTGTGGCAGGCGCGGCTATCGGTTCTGCAATCGGTAGCGACATGGACAAAAAAGCTGAGCAAAGGCAGCAAAATGCAAGCGGAAACTACTATGGAGGCGATGAACTGTATCAAAGCCAACCACAATATACCTATCGCTCCAGCGCTCCACGCCGTGGCGACAACTGCATTTACTACGCACAAAGCAAAACCAAGCTCGACGGTGGCGCAAAGAAGGCTCTCGACCGTGTGGCTCGCAAACTCATCAACGACCCAACGGCGTGCGCCGAAATCTACGGTTACACCGACAATACCGGCACCTACAATCAGCGTTGCCGCCTCTCGGTGGAGCGTGCCCAAGTGGTGAAGGCGTATTTGATGAAGAAGGGTGTGCCATCGAGCCAAATTTTCTGCAAAGGTATGGCTGACCAGCGTCCGGTGGGCGACAACCGCACCGCCGACGGGCGTGCGCTCAACCGCCGTGTGGAAGTGGTGATTACCCATAATGCCGACAGCGGGAATGACGCTTCGGCAAATGGATGGCACTTCAGCGCACCTCAATCTGGCAAGCCACAGTCCTATGGTAACTCTAATGCGATAGAGTGACGAAAGTCGGAGCAATAAAACATGGTTATGTGTGCATGAAGTGGAGAAGTGGAGATTTTCTGCAGGAATACAAGTTTTTTGGCCAAAAAACTTGTATTTTTTTTTTTTTTGAGTAATTTTGGGGCACTGATTAATAAAACCATTAACTGACAACGAA
>OQVR01000757.1_pt1 | contig 14442 bp, 16 predicted proteins | sample 1691521 | NCBI WGS metagenome assembly OQVR01 (sample SAMN03418256, study PRJEB22391) | human gut metagenome | biome: human-gut; feature: organic feature; material: feces | host: Homo sapiens | place: Tanzania | collected 2013-01
ACTTCATCCTTCTTCCAGTTATAAATGTTTGTCACTTTGCTATTCCAGTTGTTGCCAGCATCAGAAAGGAATAATGTTTTATACTTGCATCTTGTTTTGTTGCTATCTCCACGACCTGCCTCCTTGATTATTCTGAGGATGGTCTTGTTTGTAATAGCCAAGAGTTCGTTTTCGGTAAGAGCGTTGATAATCTCCAATTTCTTCTTTGGAGCGTATCTTTTGAATAGCTCGATATTGATATTTACTGCCATTGTTGTTTACTTTTTAATGAAATACTCAATAGCGGAATGAACTAAGATATAATACTCTCGATTCACCCCACACTTATTCTCATAGGGATTATAGTAGTCAAGTGCTAATGCCTCGTATAGCTGAGGAATATGCTTCTTGATTTTATTTACCAACCACTTGTAATTGATGGGCTTAATCCCCTTCATCTTCTTCTGCCATTCCGAAAGAGTAATGTTGGAACAGCAACATTCGTAAGTCATAGGCTAAATGAATGGTAAGTAAATGTCATCCAAAATGCCAGACTCAATCATCTTCTTTGCAGCTTCATGTGTACTGCGGTTTCTGTCATCATAGCCGTAATCATCACTTGCCATCACACGGATAGTAGCTACAAATGACTTCATCAACGACTGCTGTAATGTCCTGTGTTGCATACTAACAGCAAGTCCAAACTTCTTAGGATTCCATGACATTGAGTTGATGGAATCTGTCAAAGCTTCAGCCGCTTTATATTCTCGGCTCTCTTTCAATATTACAGTTTCCTGATAATTCATATTTTTTGAGTTTTAATGTTGTGAAACAAAAAAGCCAGGGAGAAAATCTATTGTATTTGATAATCTCCCCAGCTCTGTAAATACTGGTTGTTATATGGCAATGCTTAAAGACCCTGCCACATCGGAGGTCTTCATGTAGGCAGACAAATCTATATTAGGATTATCTGCCTTAAATGCTTTCAAGTCAAAACTGCTGCGAGTTGTCGGGAGCTTACGAGTAATTCTCATTGTCTCTGTTACCCAACTCCTCACATCCTTCTCTTCCATGTCAGAGAGGAGCTTGCCCTTGATAATATTCAACTGCTCTTCTGCTGATTTCTTGGCTTCGATAAGTTCTCGGATTGTCTCTTCTTGTGATCGCCACTCATAGGGGATAGCATAAGGATTCTTGAATTGCTCACCTCGAAGGTCTGTGTCGAGAAGATCTTTTGCAATCTCAGAGGGAATACGACTGAGGAAGATGATTTCAGATATGTGGTCGAAATTTCCATCTTTCTTCGGTTTGTTACGAAGATGAATGATGAAGAGTTTATCGACTTTTGCCTTCTTATTCTGAAGTTCAAAGAGATAAGCATAAATTGAAAGTTGCCAGCGAGCCTTTTGAAGCTTATCTGCTGTCATCTGTCCGTAAGTCTTGATGTCGCCCAAAGAAAAGGTATCGTCTGAAACTCTATATACCTTGTCAATATTAGATGACCATGATTTGCCATCTGTCACGTTATACTCGGATGCTTCATGCGTCAATCCATAGTCCTTGCAGATTTGGATATAATCGACAGTCTCTTGTTTTCCATCATTTATCCAGTTCTTATCGAAGTCCTCTATCGACGTGTGAACACCTGTACCATATTCTGCTGCTGCATTAAGAGTAGCCTCACTGATACCGTTAAATTCATCAGGGAATAGCTGTCTTTGAAGCATCCCTGTGATTCCACTTAGCTGTTTATCGCCAAGCCAATACTCGTGCGCCTCTTCATTGAAGAATACACCAGAGTTCTTTAGTTCTATTCGTTTTGCCATAGTTACGCTGCTTGTTGAAGTTGAAGTTTACGTTGGGTAAAGATAGCTTTGACCTCCTCATTACAATTTACTTCATTCTGATGCTGATAGTAAAGGCTTGCAAGTTGGTCTTGGCTAATGCAAGAGTTTACGGCTGCTCTAATTCCAGCATACTTGTCGAGGGATTTCTGTTGTGCCGTAGTAGTTGTCTTAGTGGCAGTTCTTCTTGTTGCCGCTTTCTTCGTTGTGTTGGCAGTAGATGTTGTATTATCATTCTGTCCGTCTGATGTGTTGTCTGTTGGAATATCCTCACCAGCATAGACATACAGCCCAAGTCCGAACATAGCAAGATTCTTCACTAAGCACCTCATGAGTGTTTTGTTGATGTCAAACATTGTAGCGGCTTGAACCGTCTTTTCGATGTAAGCCTTCTTGTAGCTGTCCCATACTTGATATGAATAGGGAGTTAGTTTCATGGCTTTGTTTTTTGAATCCATGACCGGGAGCCACATAGAATGGGTTAGGTTATCAACAGTAACCTCAGTAAACACCATAATACCTACATTCGGATCTGTGAAGTAAGGTAAATTGTTTTCGGGATTTTTGATTACTTGATAGGTAGCACTTGGGTATGCGGATTTAAATTCAGCCCAGGCGTTTGCCCAAGATAAGTAACTGAGCTTGTCGTTATCTCTCTTTTCCAATTTGTCGTTAAGGTCAAGAGAAGATAAAGCGTTGAACATAAGAGATCTACGCTCATCTGCTGTTATATTAGCAGGAATTTCTGGTTTCTTAAATTTACACATTGCGGTATTTTTTAAGTTGTGAATACTAATGATAAACAAAAAGAGAGATACACAAATACCTTCTTTCGTTGATAAATGTATATCTCTCAAACATCCAGGTCTATTAGTTTCCAGACTTTTAGAGCGAAGGATGTTAGTTGATGAACCAAGAATAGCCCTCAGTATCTTTACCTGTTAGGGCTTTTTGGATTCCTAATGCAAAATCAGTACAGTTCTGGTTTCGATCTAACCACTTATCTATATAAGCGGATTTTACAGATTCGTTAGCGAGCTGTAGTAGATTCCATGTAGTAATATCTTCTCCCTCTTTCTTACCGAAATTGGGATTAGACACATAGTTTTTTACCATAGCATTTACGGCTTGATCACCGATAGTTAGCTGTGGTAGCTGTTTCTGTTCAGATAGCGAAAGAAACTGGTAAAGTCTCATTCGACCGATAATCTTACAGAATAACTCTTCGGAGATAGCGGTTGATTGCAAATTCTCCAAGAGTTGTAATGTTTCTTCCTTGTGTGGGTTAAAACCATTGAATAGTTCCAATGACTTTTGCATTATGTCTGCTTCCGTCATGCAATCTATTGTCCCAGAATTTCCATCACACGTTAGCATTAAGTTTGAACACACTCTTACTTGCCAACCAACAAAGATTTTGAATTTTAATGCGGTTGGTCTGTTATAGAGTTTGTCTTCGTTGTAAGCTCTCACTCCACCAATACAAAGGTGAACCGATTGCCCATTGATAGTTTTTGTAAGGTTCTTGACGTGGCAGCAAAAAGCCAATCTTTGATAAAAAACGGTCTTGTCTGCATCTGTCAATTCACTTGCTTTCTTGTGTTGAGCTGATGGTATTCTTCCAATAATAGGATGAGACACCCTGCACTCAACTTGTGTTAGTTCTCCAAATACTTTCTCGGCAACACTTTTTACTGCACCAATAAAATTCTGGTGTGAAAGAGTAAGTGTTCCGTCAACGAAAGTAGGAATTACGTTCTTTGTTTGCAACTCTTCAAGCGTGATAGCCTGAGTGTTACTTTCAATGAAGTTAGGATGGTTGTCACCCCAATCTTCTTCAATAACTTCAGCCTCGATTATATCATCTGATTTTTCGAGACCCAAGGTTATGTCTGATGTGATAGTCCCTGCTGTAGGAACAATCACGGCTGTAGTTGCTTCTTTCTTCTTCATGTTGTTATTGTTTTGAAGTTGTTAGCAAACTGTAAAGTAACTTGGTCGTGGGAAGAAAGGAAAGCGTATAATCTTTGCCTTCATGTTTCTCACGAGCTTAACAGAGCCATTCTTATTGATCGCTCTGATGATAAGTTCTGATTTTTTCTTGTTCATATTTATTACATTTTGAACAGTTAGAACTATGGGAGCCACCAGACTTAATTTTACTGGTTGCTCCCGATAACTTTTTATACCCTTTGAAGAAAAATGTTATTGCTTCCAATAGGGTAATTATTGTGTCGAGCCTTTCGTTTTTAGTCACATATAGTCTCGACTTTGTTTGTTGTGTCGGTAGGCGTTGTTGTTGGCTTTACCGACTTCTTGTTTTTGTACTTGCTCCAGAGACTTTTCGTCAAATCTGTAGCTTCGATGATGGTGACAGCTATTGTTAATACTCGGTAGCTGACAACCAATGTTTGTTTGATTTTGTTCATATTTTTTGATATTTTACGTTATTAAAATGTTTTGTTTTTTTCTATATATAAGGCTTTTAAGCGATAACAGAAAAGACAAAAAAAGAGGTTCAAAAAACACTTTGTTTTTGACCTCATAAATAAAACTTCAAGCATCAGCCCGACCTGTAGAATAGTAGCTCCTTGAGTACCATAATCCCAGCCGAAGCCAAAGTTCATGTTGTTCCAAATTCATCATCTGGCAATCCCTTCTTTATGCTTTGAAGTTTGTCAAGAATTCTATCTTGACTTTATCTTCAACTATAAGGGTATTAAGTCTTTACAAACGGTGAAGAATAAAATGACGAAAAACGCTATAAAACTCACTTCCACGACCTTGATTATCTTAACTATGGATTTCAACACATTATGAGAAATGTTTAAGAATCTATTTCAAATAGTCACTGGGGAGCGAAGTATAGTAACTTCCAGTGAACAGGTTAAGACTACTGCCGAGGAACATAAAGTAGTCAAGTCAAAGTTCATGCACGATATACAGGCATTGAAAGATGCTGGCTACTCGTTGGTTGCAGGAGAGGCTATCGTGTTGGACTTGAAATCAGCATTAGATCTTATGCCTCGTGACCGAAAGAGGGTGGATGCGTATAATAGCCTGACAGACTATCTTAATAAAGAGTTCGATTGTACTCTTTATGTAACTTCACAAAAAACTAAAATCAAGGAGGACAAGCAATGAAACTTACGATTATGAATTACGACATTAATACGGATGTTGAGAAGGACTATCAAGAATTGTCTGACAAATTATCATTCTTGGCGATTGCTTTATATCCCAAGATAGACATTAAGGGTGTTGCGTATGACTATAATCCATGCACCAATACAGCCACCATCCTATTCAAGAGAAATTCAGTAAGCTATCTGGATTGTGGTTGGATAAAGAACGAAGACTGCCAACTTATAACAGGACTGACGGAGGAGTGCTTCTTTCCGAAGGTATTTGGCGGATTGGATGATGGCTATTGGGGATTGATAGCATACAATGGAAGTTGGTATGCTGCTGATGACAACATTAAAAGGCACTTCCTTAAACGCCTGTCTGAGGGAGCTAAAGACATAAAGATAAACTTTGGCAAACATTATCTGGAGATTAAGATTATTGGAGCAAACTCATAATGCCTTTTACCTAAAAACAAAATAATGGCATATATGGGGTTTGAGTGATTTATAGGGGGTATGGCATTTTTTGAGAATAGGTGAAAGTGGTATAAATAGACTGAATATCAATAAGTTTTGCGTTTTACCTTTTTACAATAGGTAAATGATATAAGCACACTAAGTGACATAAGGTAAAACCACAAGAGATTAAGCATTATAGCTTGGTCTCTTTCTTCTTTGTCAAGAGTAAAAAGTCAAAAAACGCCATTTCTAACCGTCAAAATCTTTATTGTTGGAAGTTGATAGCCCTCTATACTTCCGATTTAACAATACGAGGGATTTTAAATAATATGGAAAAAGTAAAAAATACTATTATTACTTTATCAGATAAGATAACAATAATCAATCCGAAAGACAACAAAGCAGCAGAGACTGATGTGTCAACCGTACTCTTTAACATTATGAATAGTGACGAATACAGAAACTATAAAGAGAAAGGTGAAAATATTTCTGGTGTTGATAAATGGAATTATATCCATAGCGGTATACCAAAGGTCAACTACTCAGGTGTCATCAAAAACAACTGCTTCCTGTCGTACTCAAATATGGTTGCAGTTACAGTTCCGAATTTCTGTAATGGCTATCTTGCTGATGGCAATGAAACGAGAGACGAGTTCGCAAAGAAGATACCATTTGTGTATGCAGCTTATGCTGATATTTACAACGAATGTGCATTACTTATTTGCAAGCACGACAATACAGATCCAAGCAAGCACAAAACACTTTGCACACATATTGAAAAAGAAATAGCAAATATGGCAGAGTCATATCGCTCATGGGATATATGCGCATATAGTGAAAGCACCTATTGCTCTGCTACTATATCGTTTGACGACAAGCTGATTATAAATGACAAATGTGGAACTTTTCATTTCAGACCAGAAATCAAGAATCTCAAAACAACAACAAAATTAACCAAAGATTCTTATAACGCAATGAAACCTGATTTTTCAGCGTTTACGACACTTGATGATTTGAAAGAAGATGTAATGCAACATTTCAATTTAAGGCGAAGTAACTCAATTATTGCGGCAGCAAGATTCTTTGCGTACAGAGCCAAAGAAAACGGAATAGAAGGACATGAGGCTTACAAGTCTTTTGTTGATTGCTTTAACTGGCATCGGTGTAATGAACAAGGTGCAAACATCTATTATGAGTTTTATGAAGTGTTTGATTTGGGCTTGTAAAATAGCCCAAATCTTTACTAATTGCAATACTAAGCGTTATGTTTACCCCTCCTACGGAGGATTGCAAGGAAAGATAGATAGAGTCCTTTTTTATCCTTACCTGTCCCTTTTTTCTTTTATATAGCTTCTAAGGGATTTACAGTAAAAATAGGACACCTAAAATTCTTATCCTTGTATCTGTCACGAAGTGGCATTAATCATAACACATTACAAATAATAAAAGATGAAAAAGAAGATTATTCATGTACCCAATAATGTAAATTATATTTCTGATTGGGTAGGATTTGAAAATGAAATTCCACAAGGGCAGGTTATCATCAACAAAAAATATCCTGGTTGTGGACTTACTTACTGGGCACTTCACAATAACATTCCAACCGTTTTGTGTGTCCCAAGAAAGTATTTGGCAGAGAATAAGGTTGAACAGATGGAGAAGGAACATGAATCATGCTTTTACTTCCGACCGAGTAGTAAGACCGACAGGGAAAAGCAAAAAGAAGAAAATGAGAAAACATTTATGAGTTTGCGTAACTACATAACTTGGCAAAATCCATTCAGTCCATGCCAAACTGTACCAAAGGTTATCGTAACGTATGATTCTTTACCTACGATATATCCTATTCTTAAAGACTCAGGCATTGACTTTCTGTATGTAGTAGATGAACATCAAGCCTGTTTTCAAGACTACACACTAAAGCCAGATGTCATAGAAAGGGTGTCATCGCTCCTTTATAAACTGCGCAATGTATGGTATATATCAGCAACACCCATATTGGAAGAATATCTTGACAGAATGGAGTTCCTACAAAATTTGCCTTATATAGAATTGGAGTGGTCAGAAGACAAGATAATGAAAGTACAGACACAATACCTTCCGATGACTTCAACTGTTGACGAGATAGGCAAGATTATAAGCCGTTACAGGAATGATGGTTTCTTTGACACCATCATTGAGAATGAAATTTGTTATGAAAGCACGGAAGCTATATTCTTCGTAAACAATGTTAGGGATATAGCAAAGATCATAACCGAAAACAAGTTGCAAGCACCCGAGGTGAATATTCTTGTTGCCAATGACAGCAAAAACAAAAAGATAATCAAAGGACTTGGAAATGGTTTCGGTTTTGGCAAGATACCGTTGAGAGGCAAGCCGCATTGTACCTACACGTTTTGCTCCAAATGTTCATATTTCGGAGTGGACTTCTATTCAACATCTGCCAGTACCTATGTGTTTGCGGATTCAAATGTTAAGTCTATGTGTACTGATTTGTCCTTGGACTTGGTTCAGATTGTAGGACGGCAGCGGTTAGCGGAAAACCTTTTCAGAAAAAGATGTACGATTTATGTAAAGACAACTATCGGCACTACAACAAGTAGGGAACAGTTCTATGCCGACCAAGAAATGAAATGGCAACAATCTGAAGCCATCTGCAACGAATGGAACAAACTGTCACAAGGCGCACTTGCAGCAACGGAAGTGAAGCGTGATATATGTCCGTATGGTGTAATCTATGAAGACCCTTTGACAAGAGAGCGAATTGCCAAGAACTGTGTGAATGCCTTGATAGCGGAACAACACGCATGGGAAATGAGGGACAGAATCTATGTAAGACATGAGAGCGTGCAAAGTGTCATTGTCAGGAATGGCTTTGAAATGGCAGACAATTCTGATTTGCCACCGATGCTGTTGTCGTTTATTGACGAGTTTTACAGACTTGAAGATGACAACACAAGGATGATGTACTTTGCACAGTTCTTTGATACATATCCCGATTTGCTCGCTTACTCTAATGGCATACACAACATTTCAAGTAAGTACTACAACTATTACTATATTTATGGCTCGGATGGTCTGAGAGTCTTCAACTATGATATGGCTGCATTAGAACAATATTACGAGCGATACAAAGAATTGTACTTACTAACGCCAGAGATAACCCAATCTTTTGTCATTGGCGAAAGATACTCTAAGAAATACATTAAAGATACTCTGACAGAGATATACAGGCGTTGTCATATAAACAAGACTGCAAAGGCTATTGACTTGCAGGAATATTTCAACCTTGAAGATGTCAAAATATCGTCAGGACTTAACAAAAGAACAAACGGATTTTTAATCAAAGCAAAATGAATTTCAGCATTTACCCTAACATTTGGACTACAGCATCTAATACAACTGTGTCCTTTGAGCAATTAAGAGAACTTATAGCCTCTAATGAAATGAAGTCGAAGATTGACGCTTTACGCAGTACATCGGATGAAAAGCAGAGGCTACATATAAAAAGTAGCTTGCCCAACATTACAGTGAATGGAGTATTTCCATACCGTTGTGATGATGGCATAGCTGTATATAACCAAGTTACGGCATTGGACTTTGACCATATACCGACAAGCGAAATGTTGCAAGTAAGAGAAATGCTTATTCGCAATCCTCTGACACATTATCTTTTCACTTCACCATCGGGAAATGGCTATAAGGTATTGATTAAACATGACAATATGCACCCAGAGCTGCATTGGAATCTATATGCCCAACTTCTACAAGTATTTGGCAACATTCCTTATACAGACAAAGGTGTGCATGACTTGTCTCGTGCAACATTTCTCTCTTATGATGGTGATAGTTACTACAATCCACAATCAGAGAACTTCCACTTTGAGTATGCACCCAATATAATACAGCAGACGAAAATCAAGAAGCCTATAACGACCAAAGGTTACAAAGGTGCTTTCCCGATGACTCAGAATATGGTAATGATGAACAGTTTGTTTCAAACGACATGGAAAGACAAGGCTCTTATGGATTACATCGACAAGTATAGTTGGAGTAAACATCCAGAGGATTACATGGTAGGGAACAGAAACAACTCGTTAATAAAAAAGGCAACCATACTATGCCTATGTGGGGTACATTATGACGCAGCGTTATGGAAACTGACATATCTCTATACCCGTGACCCTGCGATTGCCGTTTCTGAATCAGACATCGAAAACCGAGTACTATATGCTTATCGCAATAATGCTGACAGATTCGGAACAGAACGTCAAACATGGATTGATTTCAGAAACAGAAGAAAGTGGCTGAATAGATAACAAAAGCGAACCTTCATAGTGAGGTTCGCTTTTGCCTCTCATTACAGTTTAAGTTTGCCGTATATCGTTTTCCCTGAGACATTGAATTCTTTAGCAATATCTTCAACTGCGATTCCTTCAGCTTTCATTTCTTTTATACGCTCAACATCTTCATTATAGATTTTTTGTTTCTTGTTAATTTTTGGGGGAGTGGCTTTTCTGACAGCTTTTGGCTTTAGAGCAAGCACATCCAATTCTTTCGCATCCTCTAAATATTCGTAGTGCAGATATGGAGTTTCAACCAATTTTACCAAAGACACCATCGGGTCTTTAGCATTCTTACGGTCTTTAATGTTCTTGATTATCTTTATGTTATCAGCAATTCTTGTTGGCTCTATAGCTGTCAAAGTAGTTGCGCAGCGTGCCACTTGAACAGACCCTGCAAAAGTATTATCTGTAATAGGTTCCCACATTTCCCCAGATTTTGTGTGAACAACAACCAAGAATGTAACCGAAAAGCCCATCTGTTTTGCTTCTTTCTGGATTTGTTTCAGATCACGATGGAACTCATTCATCTTGGTAGGCTGAATGGTTGGTACAATACTGGTCAGATTGTCAATGATTACAGCACAGTCCTTATTGTTAGTCATTACTCGTGCCTTTATGTCTTTCAACAACATAGACTCATCGGGAAAACCACAATCAGTTACTCTCTTGAAACTTTCTGGAAATGTGAAGTCGTGCTGGAAATAGCGGCGATAAATATCATCATCGTCAAGTTCGACATCATACCAGAAAACTTGAATTGGTTCAAAGGCTGTGCCATTGCCATGAGGGACAAGAAGGGAAACGCCTCCTGTTGCAGCCTCAATTCCCAACTGAGCGGCTATGATAGATTTCCCTTGACCTGAGCGACTGGTAAGCCAATTCACCCCATTGTTATGAAGGATGTTCTCTGTCCAAAAAGTTTCGTTTTGGATAGTTGAAACACGGGAAAGTATATCATTCGGATTCTCTTCGATTGGAATAGCCAAAGAGGTGTCAACACCTATAACTTGTTTTATAGGCTCATTCTCTTCACCAAAAGCGCACAGATTCTTTTCCTTGTCTGTTTGCATAGAAGTACTTGGATGCTTTATTATTGCAAGTCTTTCTTCATGCTCATATTTTGCCTTGGTGTCCTTTCGATCTTCATTTTTTGTATAATACCAGATAAGACCCAAAGCAACTGTCCCAATACAACCTGCGGCAATCTTTGCTGGAGATTTTTCTGAAATCTGATGTGTTGTATAAATGACACCGCCTATTGCAGCATAGCCTACAGCACTGTTAACATCGTTAACTTTGAGGTTTACAGAACCTCGCAATATAGGTATTAAATCCATGTTATTTTTTTTGAACATTTAATTGTACTATTTTTACAATATACAGAAAGGAAGTCGAATGACTTTACTACATCCATAAAATCACGTATTTGCTGCGGTGAGTATTTCTTTTTGCCTGACAGAATTCCTACCTTGTAGTGGTCGCAACAGTTAACGGTATGTGCAATCATACAAAGACTTCTATGAGGGTCAATGATAGGCTCGATGCTTGCCCATGTGCTGATTCCTGCAAAGTGAAGAAAATTGATGGCACTGATACGTTCAGCATTAGGACTTGCTCCAGGTTCAAGAGCATCGCAACCTGTAAGCGAAAAGCCAACCTTAATCAAGTCTTTATGGCAGAGGGCATTCTGAACCGCAGGATGATTAAGCCAGTCTGCTCTTTTAGTCAAAACCTGAACAGGTACGCCTTGACTGATAGCATAGTCAATACACTTCCAATTCAGCTCAATCGTCTCACTTAAACATGGGTCGCTTACAAATGAGAAATGAAGTGGACTACCTGAAGAAATAATCTCACTACGATAACGAGCGAGTTCCTTACAGAAAATCTCATACGCAGTGTCTTCGTCAACGAGCTGCTTTTTGAGGCGTACTGTTTTACCACCCAATGTCTTTGACATCGAGCTGTGGTTATTATGGCAATAGCTACACTCGTGAGGGCAACCATTGTAAAGGTCGCAGGCAAAAGGCGAGTATTTCGCTGCCTTGCCGTTAGTCTTGTAAATTGTTTTCATATTTACTTATTTTGTATGTTATGTTTTACGGCTGCAAAATTAAAGTAAAAAGAAGAGGTAAAGATTTACAAGCGTAATTCAAGGTGAAGAATTACGCTACAAGCATAAAAAAAGCATCCAAGTCAGAAACTCAGATGCTTATATCTTAAAATAAAATTAATTTTTCAATGTCCCATAGGCAATGTTTTAATTTGTTTAGCTTTTCGATGTCCTTAATGTATGTACTTATTGTAGCTTCACGTAAGCCAAAGATTTTACAATAATCTTTCTGTGTTATTCTCTTTTTGCCAAATTTAAAATTGTATTGCAAAAGAACCTTTAAAACCATTGCGTGATAATAGAATTTTGGTACCTTTTTCTTTATTTCAGAGGCAATTTTATCTTCATAACAACATTGATATTGCATAATCATATTTTTGGTAGTTTCTGTAAATGTATAATGGCGTGCTACCTCACATTCAGCATTAATACGTTTTAGATATTTATTCTCTTTGCATATTATTCTTGTTAAACCGCTAAGAAAATTTTCAATTTCTTTTGGGGGTGCATTGCAAAAATCAATACTGTCTAATTGATATTTATCTATAACATCCCCATTTATAAAATTCATAAATTTTAGAAGACAACGCATTGCGTCTAATAAATTATAATTTCTCTTAGCTTATAGTCTAATTTCTATATAACAAATTTAAAGTTAAACAATCCGTTAATAACACACCGTTGCGACTGTTATTGCACAGTACACAACTCACCGCCTTTTGGTTAATCAGGTAGGCTACACCCAAATATAAAAAGCAGTACTGCCTTTCCATATAACTATAACAATACAAAATGTGTACCATTATAGGTATATGACAGAAAGGCAGAACTCAAATGTTTATCAGAATGTGTCAGCTATCTTATCCATCTGTTCACCTATCGCTTTGTCAATCAACTTTGCGTAACGACTGGTCATGCGAGTATTGGTATGCCCCATCATTTTTGATATGACTTCAAGCGATATGTTGTTGGCGAGCGTAACGGTACTTGCGAAAGTATGGCGACTTGTGTGGAAAGTCACTCGCTTGTTAATACCACACAATGTTGCTATATCTTTTAGATTCTCGTTCACATCTGTACTGTCCTGAATCGGCATAACAATATCGCTGTTTGGGTCGTTGTATTTATCCAACAAAAGTTTCGCCATAGGAAGTAGAGGAATGCGTGAGAGAACGCCTGTCTTTATGCGTTTCTTCTTAATCCAGATACGCCCCTCGTCATCTGTCTCAAAATGTTCTTTACGCAATGTCTTGATGTCGATATAGGCAAGACCTGTGAAACAACCGAAAAGGAAAGCGTCTCGTGTACGCTCAAAACGCTTGATAGGAGTAGTAAAATTGATAATCTTACGCAACTCCACATCGTCAAGAAAGTCTATATCTACATGCTCACGCTCCACCTTATATATATTAAGTGGATTGAACTGGATATATCCATTTGCTACAGCTATGTTCATCAGTTGTTTCAAGAACTTCAGATGCTTTGAGCATGAGTTTTGGCAGTTGTTCTTCTCTGTAAGTAGATAGGTATGAAAGCCCTGTATAAAGCCCAACTTTACCTCATGCAAGTAAATATCCTCACGATGATACTTAGCCCCTATAAACTCCTTGATATAACGACCTGTAAGTTCATTGGCTTCGTAGGTGTCCTGGGAGATTTTCTTACCGACAAGTGGTTTGCGCATCGCTTGAAAATCTTTGAACACATCTAACAATGTCTTTTGGTTTATGGCATCCACATGGTCGTTTACTGCTTCTTTCAGTAGGTTGGCAGTAATCATAAAACCTTTTTCCATCAACTCAATCTCCTTTTGAAAGATTTTGTTGCGGAGCTGATACAGATACTCGTTTAGCTGTTTAGCCTCTTCACTTCTGCCACGAACCAACTGCTTTTCATCGTCCCAGTCAGATACTTTAATCTTTTTGCCTGTGTAATAAGATACACGCACGGCATTAACGCTGATGTAAGCTACGATAGGGGATAACCCATTTTTGTCTTTTCTGGTTTTCTTTACCATGAAATAGACCGATGTACAATGCTTTTCCATTGCTTTTCAAACAAGTTTTTAAAGACTTATCTGCTTAATATACAATGGTTTATTCCATGTTGTGATGCCACTTTTTACAGATACCCAAAAGTGGCATCAGTATGTACCTCGGAAAAGCGATAAAAGAGGTGTTTTAGTGCTTTTATATAACCTGTTACATTAGTGTCCCGTTAAAATCGGGACCAGTTAAATATTAATCAAATAACCCCGGAAAGAGGGGACAATCGAGTTCTTTGACATTATTGAAATCAGTCCTTTCGAAGAGATCTACGAGTGGTGTCTTATCCATAAGAGAAATGCTTAGAATCTGAAGAACCTCATAAGTCGATCGCTTAAGTTGCAAATCATGTTGTACGATAGCAACAAGGCAATAGGCTATGATTGCCGATGAGATTTGGATTCTCACAGCATTCTCTGTAGTACCCCAAAACTTCTTGATCTTGAGGTGCTGCTTTAGCCATTTGAAGAACAGCTCTATCTGCCATCTGTTCTTGTAAAGGTTGGCGATTTCAGGAGCTGTTAGATG
>OQVR01000758.1_pt1 | contig 14436 bp, 14 predicted proteins | sample 1691521 | NCBI WGS metagenome assembly OQVR01 (sample SAMN03418256, study PRJEB22391) | human gut metagenome | biome: human-gut; feature: organic feature; material: feces | host: Homo sapiens | place: Tanzania | collected 2013-01
CAGATTCCACCTCACGATGGACACCCTTGCCTTCGGCTAACGCTTCCTGCTACCGGGCGCGTAGTGGACTTTCACCACCTAGTTATCGCCCATGCTGGGCGCACAGAAAAAAGCAGACTCTGAGTTTTTACTCAAAATCTGCTTAGTCTATCATTCAGTTTTAGATAATTTAATTATTCCCCATTCATCATTTTGATAGCTGTCTTTTCTAATTCCTCCAAGCACTCTTCAAGTGTTGGCGGGTCTGGACATCCTTTTACTTTTACATCTTCCATCTAATGTGCCCTCCCTTGATTAACGCAAGTAACACCTTTTTGGCAACTTCTGTTTTGCTTATTTTCATATTGCCTTTCACATCAGATATAACATTAAAGATTATTTTTCCTGTTACAATCCTATCACAGTTAATAGTTTTTTGCAATGTTTCTGCATGCCAAGAATTAGTAATCAGCAAAACCCCTTGTACTTTTTTGTATTTCATTTGTTTAATTTCAGTTTTTCTATTTTTGCCTTGTGTTTCAGAAAGTATGCTCTTGAACACACTCACGCCATTATATCTTGACAATATCCCTGCCACTTCTTGCCAGACTTCCACGCCTTCAAGCACTCCCCTGCACGAATACCGCACTATTTTTTCTCTCCGTTGTCAGCTTCTTCTTATCCACCAGTATAAAATCAATATACCACTAGCTAAACCATGAGCCCATATAACCCACTCATGTAGGCTCATTTGGGGAAAATTTCTTACAGCTTCAACTAGGATGCTAATAGTGAATAACCAAATTAGTATTTTTATTTTTGTTAAAACGTGGTAGAATATAGGCAGGAGGACGATTGCTCGTCCTACCTGCTGCCCTCTTTATTTACGCTTTCTGGACTTGCGATTTACAGGGGGCTTCTTTTTTTGCTGCTTTTTAATTTATACAGCAACATTCAACATTATATTTTCCAACTGAAGAATAAACTACCATGGAGTAATACGAGAATGCCATAAATAAAGCCTGCTATTTCATTGAGTTGAAAAGCAGGCTTTTTCTAACACATTCTAAAGTGTTTTAAATAGGCAGTTGGAACAAATATTGCATAAATATTGCATGAATGGCCTTTTGCCCCCTTTTCCTTTCGCACTTTAAACCTTTAACAAACAAAAAGAACCGCATTCTCATGCGGTTCCTGAAGTTTTTAATTTGGTCGGGGCGGCGAGATTCGAACTCACGGCCTCTTGTACCCGAAACAAGCGCGCTACCAAACTGCGCCACGCCCCGACATTTGTTGTTGCTGTTCATCAGCAACGAATGTAATTATAAAGCATCTTTAAGCTTTTGTCAACACTTTTTTTGAAAAATTTTATCCTTGAGTAACAACGCGGATGCTGGTAACCTCAAAAGCCTCAGCAATAGCCGGTAAAATCTCTCTTTCAATGTTGGTACGGTGCAGTTCGCTTTCAGCAACAAGCATGATACGGGTATCAGCATAGTTGATGTTGTGTACCTTGCTTACCAGGCGCTTGAAGGTTTCCTCACCGATAATCTCCTTCAGCTTTTGCAGACGTGCAAAAACCTCCGGTTTTTCCTTCTGCATACGTTCTTCCAAGGGAGAGAACGGTACAGTCACAACTCTGGCATCACGGGCCAGGACATAATTCTCCTCACCTTCGCCAGGTACTACTAAATCGTCACGCATATTTCTTCCTCCATCTCTATATCCAATTAAATGAACCTGCATAACGCAGAATTTATTCCCTTTTATTATATGTCACCAGCACTTTTTCGTCAAGCAGCAGGAATTTTGGCATTTAACGAGAATACTATAAAAAACACATTTAACGAGGGGTGTTCATATATGTCTATGAAAGAAGATTTCAAGAAATTTGCAATGCGCGGTAATGTTATGGATATGGCTGTCGGCGTTATCATCGGCGGTGCTTTCGGCAAAATCGTCAGCTCGCTGGTAAACGATGTTGTTATGCCTCCTTTGGGCATGGCGCTAGGCAAGATGGATTTTTCCAATCTGTTTATCAGCCTCAACGGCAAGGAATATGCTACACTGGAGGCAGCAAAAAAGGCCGGCGCACCTGTGCTTGCTTACGGTAGCTTCTTTAATTCCGTACTGGATTTTCTGATTCTCGCTTTTGTCATCTTTATGATGATTCGCCAGATCAACAAGCTCACTCCGGAACCGGAGCCTGCACCGGAGCCGCGTCTGTGCCCTTACTGCAAATCCGAAATTGCCGATGACGCAACCCGTTGCCCGCATTGCACATCTCATTTGGAGTAAAACTTTACACTTTCGGCTGATATCTAGGTTTTTTCCCCGGATATCAGTTTTTTTGCTTTAAAAAAGCTTTTTTGTTTGCTAAAAACATGCTTCTATTGTATAATGAAGATTATGTATATCGCCTAGGCTGCTAATCACAGCTTAAACTTTAAGGAGGTTATCTGATGTCTGTTTTTGACGTACTTATGGAACGTGGCTTTATTAAGCAAATGTCCCATGAAGACGAGATTAAAGAATTATTGGAGAAGGAAAAAATCACCTTTTATATCGGTTTTGACCCCACCGCGGACAGCCTGCATGTAGGCCACTTCATCGCCCTGATGATGATGAGCCATATGCAACGCGCAGGCCATCGTCCTATCGTACTTTTGGGCGGCGGCACCGGCATGGTAGGCGACCCGAGCGGCAAGGACGAGATGCGCAAAATGCTCACTCCGGAATTCATCGCTCACAACATCGCCTGCTTCAAAAAGCAAATGAGCCGTTTCATTGATTTCGGTGAAGACAAGGCCATTATTGTCAACAATGCTGACTGGCTGTTAGACCTGAACTATGTTCAGCTGCTGCGCGAGGTTGGCGTACACTTTACCGTTAACCGTATGCTGGCTGCAGAATGCTTCAAGAAACGTTGGGAAAAAGGCCTGACCTTCTTTGAGTTCAACTATATGATTATGCAGGGCTACGACTTCTGGAAGCTGCACCATGACCATAACTGCATTATGGAGCTGGGTGGCGACGACCAATGGTCCAACATGCTTGCCGGCGTAGAGTTAATCCGCCGCAAGGATCAAAAACCTGCTTACTGCATGACCTGCAAGCTTTTGACCACCAGCGATGGCCGCAAGATGGGCAAAACCGAAAAGGGTGCTCTGTGGCTTGACCCGGAAAAAACTTCTCCATATGATTTCTATCAATACTGGCGTAATGTTGCCGACAGCGACGTAGAAAACTGCCTGTCCCTGCTGACATTCCTGCCGATGGATGAAGTTCGCCGTCTGAGCGCACTGAAGGATGCAGCTATCAACGAAGCTAAAAAAGTACTGGCCTATGAGGTTACCAAACTTGTTCATGGCGAAGATGCAGCACGTCAGGCGCAGGAAGCTACCGAAGCACTCTTCGGCGGCAATGCCAAAGACATGAGCAATGTACCGGCAATTGAAATTACCCCGGAAGATATGACTGCCAAGATCATCGACGTACTGACTGCCGCTAAGGTTTTCAGCAGCAAGCGTGAAGCTCGTCAGTTAATCGCCCAGGGCGGCCTGACTGTAGCAGATACTGTTCTGCAGGATGCGGAAGCATGCCTGAGCGCAGACATGTTTGACGCAGACAAGAGCCTGTTAATCCGTAAGGGTAAAAAGAAATATTTCCGTCTGCTGGTAAAATAAGCCTTTAAAAGCCATCTATGCTCCTGACGGACTAGGTGGCTTTTTCTATGATTGCAAAATACAGACTACTCTTTTAATTAAGGTAGTAAAAAAAGGAGCACTTAATGCAAAACGATAAGATAAACCTTTCTTTAATCATTCCCATCGGCCTGATGTTATTTTCCTTTTTCTTCGGTGCCGGCAACTTAATTTTCCCGCCTGTTTTAGGACAGATGGCAGGTGAAAACATTTCCTGGGGCATGCTCGGCTTCTGCCTGAGCGGCGTCGGCTTCCCACTTTTGGGCGTACTCGCTATGGCTATGAAGCAAAGCGACAACCCGGACGCCATTGCTATGCCTATGCATCCCCTGTATGCACGCGCCGTAACCATTCTCTGCGCGCTGGCTATCGGCCCGCTGTTCGCTATTCCGCGTACCGCTGCCGTTTCCTTTGACACCGGTATTCACAGCCTGCTGCCTGCTTCCTGCGAAGCTCTCGGCCTGCCGGTATACACAGTGTTCTTTTTCGTTCTTACCTATTTCTTTTCTATTAATCCGTCAAAAATTATCGGTCATATCGGTAAATTTTTGTCCCCCATGCTTTTGATTTGTCTGGCAGTTCTCGTGGTCTGCGTTTTCGTAAATCCTACCGGCAGCCTGAAAATGCCTAATCCGGATTTCGCTGCATCTCCGTTCTTCCGCGGCTTCCAGGAAGGCTACAACACCATGGATCTTCTGGCAGCAATTCTGTTCGGCTCTATTACTATCAAGGCTATTGAAGCTCAAGGCATTACCGATAAAAAGGTTCTGACCAAGCTCTGCTCTTATGCCGGCCTAATTGCAGCCTTCTTCCTCGCTATTATCTATGCAGCACTGGCTTACACCGGCGCACTGAGCATCAATGTTTTCGGTGTTATCCCCAATGGTGCAACTCTGCTCAGCAAAATCTGTACCTATTACATGGGCTTCGGCGGTCAGGTTGTATTGGCCTTGATTATCTTCTTCGCCTGCCTCACCACCAGCATCGGTCTGACAACTGCTATCTCCGGTTATTTCTCCGAGCTTAGCAATAATCGTATACAATACGAGCGACTGGTATTCTTCATCTCTGCTTTCAGTCTGATAGTAGCAAACTTCGGTCTGGAAAACATTATTAGATTCTCCATTCCTGTTATCTGCATGCTCTATCCGATTATTATCGCTCTGGTAATTCTCAACATCGGTCGTGTAATTATCCATGATGATCAGCTAACCTTCCGCATCTGCCTGACACTGACAACTATTTTCGCTGTTTTCGACGGTCTGCGCGTTGCCAACATCCGCTTCATGGCCTTGGATAACTTCCTGGCGCAGAACCTGCCGCTGTTTGACATCGGCTTCGGCTGGGTTGTTCCCTGCTTCGGCGGTATCGCTGTAGGCCTGCTGCTGAAGGCTGTAAGAAAAGCTAACTAATAAATTTATTCATAATCATTAGAGAGTAAGGTGTAATTTATGTCTAACGAACAACAATGCAGCAGTGCATCTTCCTGCGGCCGCAGCAGCTGTGAAGGCTGCCCCTCCGCAGCAGCTGCAGAAAAAACACAGGCAACTGATTTCCGTGCGCAGCTCAACCCGATGAGCAGCGTCAAAAAGGTTATCGCCGTAGTCAGCGGTAAGGGCGGTGTAGGCAAATCCCTGATTACCGGTCTTTTAGCAAGTAGCATGCAGCGCCGCGGTAAGCGCTGTGCTGTTTTGGACGCTGATATCACAGGTCCTTCCATGGGACACAACCTGGGCGTTAACGGCAAGGCTAAAGCCAACGAAATCGGTATTCTGCCTCTTACTGCTCCCAGCGGTCTGGAGGTACTTTCTGCCAATATGTTTTTGAAGAATGATTCTGACCCTGTTGTTTGGCGCGGGCCTCTGCTCGCCGGTATGGTAAAGCAATTTTGGAGCGATGCCATCTGGACAGATATAGACTTTATGTTTGTTGATATGCCGCCGGGAACCGGTGACGTACCGCTGACCGTCTTCCAATCCCTGCCTGTTGACGGCATCATCATCGTCACCTCTCCGCAAGAGCTTGTTTCCATGATTGTTGCCAAGGCAGTAAAAATGGCGCGTATGATGAACATTCCGATTCTCGGTCTGATTGAAAACTACGCTTACTTCCATTGCCCCGATAACGGCAAGGATTACGAAATCTTCGGCCCCAGCCATCTGGCAGAAACAGCCGATGCCTACGGTCTGAAGGTGCTCGCCCGCCTGCCGATTAACCCGTCCTTAGCAGCAGCCTGCGACGCAGGCAAACTGGCAGACTGCCAGGTAGCAGAGCTGGATGACTGCTGTGATTTTTTAGCTGATAATTTTCAGTAAGCATTTTTAAAGGGAGGCTTTTGTTATGTCTATTGAAAAGGTTCGTACATACTTGAAACAATTTAATGCAGATAATCGTATCATAGAGTTTGCAACCTCCAGCGCTACTGTAGAGCTGGCAGCACAAGCAGCAGGCTGCGAGCCTGCGCGCATTGCCAAAACCCTTTCCTTTAAGCTGCATGATGACAGCGTTATCCTCATCGTCACTGCCGGCGATGCCAAAGTCGATAATGCCAAGTACAAGCATTTCTTCGGCTGCAAGGCCAAGATGCTGACTGCTGATGAAGTAGAGCCTGATATCGGCCATGCTATCGGCGGTGTTTGCCCCTTCGGCATCAATGACGGCGTTAAGGTTTATCTTGACGTTTCTCTCAAACGCTTTGTAACCTTCTTCCCTGCCTGCGGCAGCCACAACAGCGCTATTGAACTCACTCCGGACGAGCTGGAGCAGTACAGCGCCAACTGTCAGGGCTGGGTAGATTTGTGCAAGGGCTGGCAGGAATAAGCCTCGATAAAACAACAAATTTAACCTTTAATACGCAACAGCTTCAGTGTCTGCTGCGTATTTTATTTTGCGCATAAAAAACCTCCCGCAAGCAGATTTTTACATCTGCTTACAGGAGGTCATTTTTCATATACTTGTAAATTTTTCGCAAGCTATTTTTTCATTTTGCAAATCATCTGCGTCATAGTACCCATCGGGCAAAAGGTACACCAGGTTCTAGGCTTGAATAGCGCCATTACCACTAAGCCAAGCAGCATAGAGGTGAGCATTACGCTGTAAAAGCCAAAGGCATACTGTGCAACCCACGCCGAAGAGCTACCGGAGGTATAGGCCCACGCCCAGGGAACCTTAAACGTCCAGAGCAGCGTCACTACCTCGCGCAAAGATTGGGCTTGCGTTGCTACAAGATAGGTCTGCCACAGCATGTTGCCGAACATCGCTATAAAGAAGCACAAGAAGCTGAAGCGGAACCATTTTGCAACAAGAAGCTCCGGCGTAGCGTGGTTGCGTGAGCATTTCCACTCGCCGCCCAGCTTTGCCAAAAGCAGTCCGCGTCCGCAGTAACGGTTGCAGAACAGCTTGTTGCCGCCAAACAGCGCCAACAAAACAGGCACCATAAAATCAATCATGCCAAGCCAGGCAAAAAGGATATTGAAAAAGCCCAGGACAAAATAAACTATCGGCCATAGCCAAAGATAATCATACCAATGCTGCATTTTCTTAGCCATCTGTTGCCACCCTGATGCTGCCTGCTGGACAGGTCCTGGCGCAGAGACCGCAGCCAACGCAGCGCTCCCTGTCCACCTGCGCAAAGCATCCCTTATATACACTTATCGCCTGACGCGGGCACACCTGCGTACAGGCACCGCAGGAAACGCATCTGTCCTCGTTCACCACTGCAAATCTTTTCATAAAGCTCCACGTCCTTTACCGCAAATACTTCAATGCGCTCTGAGCCGCAATTGCGCCGTCATTAGTAGCCGTAACAACCTGACGCAGCACCTTGTCGCACACATCACCTGCGCCATACACCCCGGGAACCGCAGTCGACATATCGCTGTTCACCACAAGATAGCCCTTGTCATTAGTAATGCCCAGATCACGGCAGAACTCCGTTACAGGATCCGCCCCGATATAGGGAAAGACGCCTCTTGCAAGCATTATCTCCACCTCTCCCGTCTGCTTGTTGAGCACCTTGAGGCCCGCAACGCGATTATTTTCAATAATAACCTCCTGCGGTACACGCCAGGTCAGCACCTCAATCTTCGGATTGGCTGCTACCTTTTCCTGCGTAATCTGCTCCGCACTGATAACATCGCGACGCGCCAGAATCGTAACCTTCGAAGCAAATTCCGCAAGATACAACGATTCCTCAAAGGCAGCATTGCCTGCGCCCACGATAAGCACCGGCTTATTGCGGTAGAACGCCGCATCGCAGACAGCACAGAAGCTGATGCCGCGGCCAATCATCTCCTGCTCGCCCGGAATGTTCAGCAAGCGCTCCACAGTGCCGGTAGCGATAATCACAGCCGGTGCCGTAAACACCACGCCGCTCGCACAGCGCACACGGCGCTCCGCTCCTTCTACCTCCAGCGCAGCAACCTTCTCATAAAGATAGGTCGTGCCTAAGGCCATCGCCTGCTCGTAAATATCGTAGGCCAGCTGTGAGCCGTTGACGTTCTTGATACCGGGCCAGTTTTCTATCTCAAAGGTTTTAATCAGCTTACCGCCGGGAGCAAAGGATTCCAGCACCAAAGTCTTTAATCCCGCACGACGTGCGTAAATGGCTGCCGTCAGGCCGGCAGCACCGCCGCCGATAATAATCAGGTCATAGCTTCTATCGGGAGCCTGCTCCACCGGAGGCTCGTTGCCCAAGAGCTTTTCCAGCCTTGCCTGCAGGCGTTCCTTCGGCAAAAAGCCTGCGTAACGCGAAGCAACCTCGCCGTTTTTGATAAAGAACAGGCCGGGGATAATGGTTATGTCCATCTCCTCAGTCAGCTCCGGCTCCTTATCTATATCAATCTTCACGATATCTATACGCTCGCCCATTTCCCTGGAAATATCCTCCAGCACGTAGCTGAGCATCTTGCAGGGACCGCACCAGGTCGCATAAAAATCTGCCAGAAAGGTTTTCTTTTCAGCCAACATCTGCTTGAACTCTGCATCTGTCGGGTTTACAATAATCGCCATTTACATCAGGCCTCCTTTGCAATGAAGTATTCGTAGTTTATCTTATATTAGTGATGACCGCCGCAGCCATGCTCGCCACAGGTGTGACCTTCGCCGTGGTGATTGCATTTAACAGCGGGATTGTAGTCCAAATTACCTGCCAGCAAAGCCTCTACCGCTGCGTCTGCGCTGCCGCTTACGCCGCCGTACAGCTTAATGTCTGCAGCAGCCAGCGCCATCTGCGCACCGCCGCCGATTCCGCCGCAAATCAGAACGTCTGCCTTCAGCGCCGTCAAAACGCCTGCCAAAGCACCATGACCTTGGCCGTTGGTATTAACAACCTCGGACGCAACAACTTTGCCGTCCTGCACGTCATAAACCTTAAACTCCTCAGTATGTCCGAAATGTTGAAAAATCTCGCCGTTTTCATAGGTTACTGCAATTCTCATAATATCTTCTCCCTTTTCCTTGTATTTTTCATATAATCTTTGCTTAAAGCAATCAACACAGCCGCAGCCTGTACTGCTGCCGTTACAGAGCCGGAAATCTCCGCCTTCAATACGCAGCGGCCGTCCTTCTACGACAAAATCCGCCAGCTTCTTGCGTGCCGTTTCGTAAATGCGCTGCACCGTTGTCCGCGCAATCTGCATAAAGGCCGCACACTGCTCCTGACTCATGCCACGCCTGTCAATCAGGCGAATCGTTTCGTATTCGTCAACAGTCAGAACAATCGGCTCCTGCTCTGCATTATTGTTTTGCGGCAAAAACTCCAGCGTTTGCGGGTAATGGCAAACCTTTCTGCATTTCACTTTTCTTGGCATCTGATTTCCTCCTCTCTAAGTCCATTATAAAGATGAAACGGGCATATGTCAATTATATTTTTGACATATGCCCATTTTAATTTTATAACAGCAAATATTCTACTCTTCTTCCAGATAAAATTCCCACGCACAGCCATCAGGACTTTCCGTACAATCTGGGAAGCAGCTAAGGCAACGGCATTTAATGCGCGCGTCAATCGTGGCAGCAAAGCCGCTGTATTCGTAAATGCCGACCGATTTGCAGGGATGATACGGCATACCCTTGCGGCTGCGCGCCGTCTGCACACGGCAGTCGCGGTTGCGGTAAACGAGCCTGTTGCCTTCATGAATACATTCATGCTCGTTCAGATTGCCGTAAAAGCGATAGTGCAACGCCTGCTCCAAACCCTCTAAGCCGGGATTCTCCGGCAGCTTGAGGAATTCCTTAATGCGCTTGGCTTCGATCACGGTAAAGCGCTTCCAAGCCTCCTCATCATGGTATATGGCCTCCGCCATGCCGAATTTGCCTTCAATCGACTGGAACCAGACGCCGTCATGCGCCAGCCAGTTTTTCGCATAAAGCTCAATCAGCTCCAACAGCTGCTCTTTGCTCAGCTCCGCAAGATATTTGTTGAACATGATGCATAACCTCCTTGGTGGGGGAATTGGATGATAAAAGAAATGCACAAAACTCACTGCCATCAACCCCAAGCTTCAAAGGCAATAAATTCTTTTAATTATATTCTAATTAACGTTTTTCTTTTATTCATACTCTATTTTCTTAAAGATTAATTTTCCAGTAACCTTTACGATTGGAACCAATTCTTTCTATAATGCCTTTATCCTTTAGTTTTCGCATTAACCTAGATACAGCAGATCGACTAAAATCAAGTTGCTGTGCTATATCTCTAACAATAATTTGAGGACTGGTTTGCAAAACTTTTAATACAGTTTTTTCATCCGATGACAACTTTAAAAGTTCTTCCTGTATATTTTCTTCAGGAGTTTGTCCCGCACTTTGTCCCGATGCTTGTTCTATTTCATGAGTTTGTCCCGCGTTTTGTCCCGATATTTGTTCTGTTTCAGAAGTTTGTCCCGCGTTTTGTCCCGACACTTGCTCTGCTTTAGGAGTTTGTCCCGCATCGTGCTTCCTGTAAATATTAAAGCGCAGTTCTGTCCCACCATCAATAATTTCCAGTTCACCCAAGCCTGCTTCACGAATCATCTCTGCAATGCGCAGCATTCCCGTACCCCAACGCTCAATCAAATGCATATAGCTAAACGACATAGCCAGCGCCTCATTACGCACTTTGGAATACCCTTCCCGCATCTTTTTGACGGTCTGACCAACAGGCAGTTTTCCTGGAGACGTAATCTCTAAACGATTATCAAAAATCGCCACTTGTACATTTCCATTATCAAGATAGCTGCGATGCACTGCTGCATTGATAATCAGTTCACGAATAGCAGCAGGAGGGATTTCATAAACATCCTGTCTATACAAGCCTTCAATTACAGCACCAAGATGAATATTACGCAGTACAAAATGATAAGCATCTTCAATAATATCCTGCACCGGTCCTGTAAATTCACGCCTATCTACAAAAACAATACGCCTATTATCTTTAAACACAGCACATTGGAAAGTGCAATGCAAAACATCTGCACCTGTAAGGATAGCGTAAGCGTTTGTCGGCACAAGCTTTCCTTCATGCTCAACCAAAACACCCCAAGACACAAGCTGCTTTGCTGTAACGTCCTTCACCAAAGCCTTTTCCTCATCGCTGTGGCAGTTGCGCAAAGCCACCTGCTTCATTTGTCGGCAAAGCTTTTCTATATCAGCATCGCTTGCCTGCAAACCAAGACAAACAGTTTTATCAAAAAAGCGATTGTTACCTTCAAATAGCAATTCCTTTACCATTGCTTCATCCGCTAATCTGGTAGTTCCTGCAACACGCACATAAACACCATGTTGTAACCCTTCAGCAGCAAGATAATATGGCCTTTGGCGAACTGCTTCTATATCCACAATAATAATAGTTGCACCATCAATTGTCTGCATATAAATATCGGGGATAATCGCAGGCTTGCAACTATCCGAAATAGCGTTAGCTACGGCATCCATAATTTGAAACGCTTCATTCTTGTCAATACCGACAATTTTTCTCGTATCATCTTCAACACCGATAATAAGCTTGCCACCCTGTCCATTCGCAAAAGCAACTATTGTTTTCATGTATTTACTACTTTTAACCGGCAAGCTTTCTTTGAACTCCACGTTTTTAGATTCACCTGCAAAAATTTCTTCTATTTTCATTCTCTCACCATCCCATCCCAACTCACTCCAAGCATCTCTCCACCATCTCTTTCAGCGTATACTCTTCAAGATGCTCAAAGAAAAATGCCCGCTTAGGATGCAGCGGCAGCGACTTGCTCACCGCCACATTATACTCCGCACCCTTGGCAAAATCTGTTGGCAAAAGCTCCGCTTTATCACTGACGCTCGCCAGCAATTCCGCCCCGGCTTCACTGTTCACCAGCACCAGCGTAACGCCCTTATCATCATCAAATTCCGGGAACTGCTTATCAATGCCCCAATAATCGGCAATCGTAATATCCGCCAGGTTACGTTTATTATTAAACGCACACTCGCCGCAAGACGGACGGATGCTGATGTTATTCAGGAAAAGGCGCATATAGGTTTCCTGCCGCTTGCTCGCACCAAAGCGCTGATGCGCTGTGAAAAACAAGGTTTCTCCCTGCTTCCACCCCTTCGCCTTATCGCGAAACTTCACCTGCACAACAGGCTCGCCTGCCTCCTGCGCCAGCTCCCGCAAATGCTTTTGATAAACCTTTGGACTAGGCACACCATGGCAGACAACATCAACCGTCAAAAGATTCTCCGACGGCTTTACCAAATATTTCTTTAACCCGGCAATCTGGCAAGGCGTACCGCTGAACAGAACTTTTCTGCCTGCACGCAAAATTTGCCGTACCTCGCTGTAAATCCTGCCGATTTTACTCTGCACATATTTCGAACCACGCAGCTTGGGCAAATCGTCAAGGTTATCCACCAGCACATGCTGCACATTAAGCTGTTCATCCAGCGCCGCGCCGACCACAACGCCGCCCTGCTGCAAAATTCCTTCAGCAAAAAGCGTGAACATTCCCCCGCTGGAGCTGTTAAAGCGCACAGAATTATCATTGTTCTTGGCGCCATAAACAGCAAGCAGCTCATGCTGCTGCGGCTTGTGCAGCATAGGGCAGACATTTTCGCATAAACCGCAGTCCATGCACATTTCTTCGTTAACCACCGGATATAAAAAGCCTTCCTCGTCCGCAGTCATTTTTATACAGCCACGCGGGCAGATATTGGCGCAGGCACTGCAGCCTGTACAGTTTTGCTCGCTGCTCAGCTCAATCATGTCTTTAACCTCCCTGTTGCCATAGCTTGTTGTAGCTTTTATTTCAGCATAATACTCTGCTTAAGTGATTTTTCTTTTATTATATCACAAATAGGCTTTCTTGCTTACACTATCTGCGAGTTTGTCACTATGCTCTGACGCTGCTTAACAGCATAAAAAATAGCTCTTCTAGCGCACACCAACAGAGCTGACTTTCGCAATTCGCCAAAGTCAGCTCTTATTTTATACGTAAAGCAATTCTATATACGCCAGCATAATAAATCATCAGTGCAAGCCGCCGAGCACTTTTTACATAGAAGCTCTCCCGAGCGCTTCTATCTCCGGATAAATATAGTCTTCCAGAACACCTTGCAAATGCCTGGTAATAAATTGCTGATACCCGGGAACAAAAGAGAGCAGTTTGATAAAGAGATTTTCATCATTCTTCTCTTCATCAACATTGAATCGGTCCGGATACAAAGCCCATACAGAAACAACTGGCCTCATACGTAAGCTGCTCATTTCATTTCTATTGGAAATATTTTTTGAACGAGTATCATTAACATAGCTCATCAGCTGATGACGACAATTTTCCCTGTAATTATTCCAAAAAGCATATTTAGAGCGATATTTAAAGTCAACTATCAGCGAACCCATATAAAGCTTCCTGTCTTCAAGATTATAAAAATAGTCAATCTTACAATCTGGTGTAACATGCTTGCCAACCGTATATACAGGATCAGACTCTATGCCAGATTTATCCTCAGCAGCTAAAAGCGTCGGTTCATAGCTAACTTTTATCTCCAGGCTATCCCTTTTCAGTATAAATGAATTGCCTGAAGCAAGACCTGATATTTTCAACTCATAGCCTATTCTATCTACATTTAAGCCCTCAACAAGCTCAAAGCCAAGATTCTGTAACGCTTCTACAAGCTTTATAACACCCCATAGCTCATAAAGCTTGGCAGAATTATGCCAGATAAAAGATAGCCTGTTATCCATGTCATATTTTATAGTCAATCCTTCAAGCTCTTTGCTTACCCTACTCAATATAGCATATCGTGGGTCAAGCATACTTTGGCTGGGAACTCGCTGGATAATATTAGCATTAACCTCTTTGAACCACAGAGCTTCCTTGAGCTTATTGATAATGCTGATGATTTTTCTTGCTTTTGAATAATACAGCTCTAAAAAATTAAGACTTCTGCAATTACGATTATATTCATAGGTATTTTTATCTTTACCATAGAAATCATTCGCAACTTTTGCTTCTAAAAAAATCTTTTTTTCATTAATTTCCTTAATGAACAACCGCATAACCTTGTCTAAAGAAAGCACCATACGCTTCACATACGCGTTTTCAGTAAGCTGGTAGTCAGTATATCTCAGCGGTATATAACCCCTGTCAATATTAATCTTCATCGAATTCAGCTTATTGCACTGAAAATCTATTGAATGCTGCTCAGCCTTACTTGAAAGCACATATTTTTTTGATATTTTACTGTGAGGGTTAAGCCGCAAATCATCTAAAGCTGCTATCACTTTATGAAAATATTGGTC
>OQVR01000760.1_pt1 | contig 14394 bp, 14 predicted proteins | sample 1691521 | NCBI WGS metagenome assembly OQVR01 (sample SAMN03418256, study PRJEB22391) | human gut metagenome | biome: human-gut; feature: organic feature; material: feces | host: Homo sapiens | place: Tanzania | collected 2013-01
GGCGCAACGGTTCCAGCCGGCAACGTTCCAGCATGGCACGGCCTGCGCTGGCTGTGCTCCATCCGGTGCGTTTTTGCCGTTTGCCGGAGGGGTCAGATTCTCCACTTTACCGGGTAGTGCTTTAGGTGTAGGGCTAGAACTTAGCGAGTTATATCCTCCCCAGTAACCCCCTATAATCCCCCTTCTTCCCCGGATTCCGCCGGGGTGAATCCGTCGCGGGTCATTCTTTCGGCACAAGCCTGCAAGATATAGGCCTGCACACTCTGCCCAGCTGCGGCGGCCGCTGCCCTGATTTCTCCGCCCCGATCTTTCGAGGGTCGAATCTGGATTGAATCGCATTTTGCAATATATCGGCTATTCGTGATCTTCTTTTTCTCCGAGATTGGCATTATATCACCTCTTTCCGCGCCTGTGTTTATTATATTATAGCAGATTCCACGGCATTCCGCCATGCAAAAAGCAGCAAGCATTCCGTCATGCTAAGATTTAGCCACAGCAAACAAGCCGGAGCGGTTGCGAGTAAGCCGAAAGGAGAACCGACACATGAACGCAAATTTCTTCAAGTTGCCCGAATCCGTCAAGTGGAAAATCTGGGCGGCGCTGGTTGCCGACTGGCAAAAGAAAAAGGCCGCCAACCGCACCACCGGTTGACAGCCTTGCCCAGCGGCAAAGCCACATGAGCGCAGAGTTCTTCAAGCTCCGTGCCTATTGTAGCACATGAATTGACGGAAGTCAATTCAGCGGATACCCCGGCAGGGTCGCACCGCTCAAGCAAAGCGGCCCCACCCCAGCCCGAAAGGGTAAATCAAACCAGAAAAGAGGTGAAAAGGCTATGAATAAGCACTTTTTCGAGCTGCCGAAAGCTGTAAAGCTGGCAGTGTGGGCTGCTCTTCTTGCCGAATGGCAAAAGAAAAAGCCCGCCACCCGGTAAAGGGTAACAGGCTTGCAAGATAGGTTTTCGAGTTCCAATCTTGCAATGATTTTACCACCGGCAGGCGGTAAAGTCAAGCGGATGCCCTGGCAGGGTCGCACCGCTCAAACAAAGCGGCCCCGCCCCACTACCCCGGCAGCCCGCCGGGTGAAACTGAAAAGCAAAGGAGATTTGAACCATGAAACTACTGAAAAAGATCACCACCGCCGCCGCTGCTCTGGCACTGTCCGCCGGGCTGCTGGTGCCCACCGCTTCCGCCGCCTGCCCCTACACCGTCGGCCCTCTGGGGCGGTACATCGTCCCGGCTCAAGTGCTTGGGATGTACGCCGATCGCAAACAGCGTGGTCGAAACCCAGACCGCCGAGCTGAACCTGCCCAACCCGGAGAAGGACGCGCTGGAACATGAGCTTGCCGACGTGCAGCGCAAGGCAAAGAATCTGCTGTCCGCTTTGGAGAACGGCACCGCCGGGGCTATGCTGACCAACCGCCTTGCTGAGCTGGAACAGCAGGTCAACACTCTGTCCTATCAGCTGTCGTCTCTGGAATCCAAGCCGAAGTTCCCGGTCTTTTCCAAAGAAGAAGTTCTGTACCTGCTGGAACAGTTCCTCATTGCCCCCGCCGAAGAAACCAAAGCATACCGCCGCCGTCTGATTGACACTTTCGTAAGTAAGATCGAGGTGAACAACACGGAACTGACCATCTATTTCAACATTGCCGAAGAAGATTATGGAAAAATGAAAAAAGCTCCCCAGTCGAACCAGCCCGAAGGCTGTTCGACTGAGAAGCGAATGGTCCGAGTGGCGAGAATCGAACTCACGGCCTCTTGAACCCCATTCAAGCGCGCTACCAAAACTGCGCTACACCCGGATATCGACCGCCGCTTCCCTACCGAAGCGTGGCGACAAGAGATATTATACTCAGGCAAGGCCGTTTTGTCAACAGATTTTTTGATTATTTTTGGTTTTTTCCGAGAAAAGTCTGATTTTTACACGGATACGCGCTTTTTCGTTTTTGCTGTTTTTTGTCAGTGTTTTTCCGCTTCTGCGGCGCGCTGCGCGCGGTCGCGTTCCAGCAGCGGGCGCAGGTACTGGCCGGTAAAGCTGCCGGGCACGGAGGCCACCTGCTCCGGGGTGCCCTCGGCCACAATCAAACCACCGGCGCTGCCGCCCTCCGGGCCAAGGTCGATGATATGGTCGGCGCACTTGATGAGATCCAGATTGTGCTCAATGACGATGACCGTATTGCCCACGTCCACCAGCTTTTGCAGCACCTCGATCAGGCGGTGTACGTCTGCAATATGCAGGCCGGTGGTAGGCTCGTCCAGAATATACACCGTTTTGCCGGTGCCACGGCGGGCAAGCTCGTTGGCCAGCTTCACACGCTGTGCCTCGCCGCCGGACAGGGTGGTGGCGCTCTGCCCCAAGGTGACATAGCCAAGGCCAACGTCCAGCAGCGTTTGCAGCTTGCGGGCGATCTTGGGCTGGTTGGCAAAGAACACCACCGCTTCCTCCACGGTCATGTTCAGCACGTCCGCAATGGTCTTTTCCTTATACTTTACTTCCAGCGTTTCGCGGTTGTAGCGTGCGCCCTTGCACACCTCGCAGGGCACATAGACGTCCGGCAGAAAGTGCATTTCGATCTGCAGAATGCCGTTGCCCTCGCAGGCTTCGCAGCGGCCGCCCTTAACGTTGAAGCTGAACCGTCCCGGGCCGTAACCGCGCATCTTGGCATCCTGCGTTTGGGAGAACACGGTGCGGATATCGTTGAATACGCCAGTATAGGTGGCGGGGTTGGAGCGCGGGGTGCGGCCGATGGGCTGCTGGTCGATGCCAATGACCTTATCCACAAATTCCAGCCCCTCTACCCCATCGCACTTGCCGGCGCGGGAGCGGGCACCGTTCAGTTCGCTGGCCAGCGTTTTGTATAGAATCTCATTGATAAGGCTGGACTTGCCCGAGCCGGAAATACCGGTGACGCAGATGAATTCCCCCAGCGGGAAGCTGACGTCGATGTTGCGCAGGTTGTTTTCCCGCGCACCCTTTACGGTCAGGCAGTGGCCGTTGCCGGTGCGGCGGGTCTGGGGCGCCGCAATGCGCTTGCGGCCGGAGAGGTAGTCGCCGGTAATGCTGCGCTTGGCCTTGCAGATATCCTTTACGCTGCCTGCGGCTACGATCTCTCCGCCGTGCACACCGGCACCGGGGCCTACGTCCACGATATAATCCGCGCTGCGCATGGTGTCCTCATCGTGCTCCACCACGATGACCGTGTTGCCCAGATCCCGCAGGTTTTTCAGGGTGGCGATAAGCTTATCGTTGTCCCGCTGATGCAGGCCGATGGAAGGCTCGTCCAGCACATAGAGCACGCCGGACAGGGCGCTGCCGATCTGGGTGGTCAGGCGGATGCGCTGGCTCTCGCCGCCGGACAGTGTGCCCGCCGCCCGGGCCAGCGTGAGGTAATCCAGACCCACACTCTGCAAAAATTCCAGGCGGTTCTTGATCTCCTTCATGATCTGGCCGCCGATCTGCTGCTGCTTTTCGGTGAGGTTCGGCTCGTTTTGCCTGATAAATTCCAGCTCGTCCCGGATGGACATCTCACAGAACTGGCTGATGTTCTTATCCCCGATGGTCACAGCAAGCACCACCGGCTTCAGGCGTTGACCGTGGCAGTCCGGGCACTCCACACCGGACATAAAGCTGCCGATTTCTTCCTTCATCCATTCGCTGCTAGTCTCGCGGAAGCGGCGCTCCAGATTTTCCACGATGCCCTCAAAGGTGTTGTAGTACACCCCGCTGCCGAACTCGTTGGTGCGGTGCATTTCAATTTTTTCGCCGTTGGTGCCGTACAGCAACGCATTGACAGCCTCGGTGCTCATCTCCTTGATGGGCGTATCCAGCGTAAAGCCGTATTTTTTGCCAAGACCGAGGTAGTACATCTCGCTCACAGAGCCTTCGGCGTAGTACCAGCCGCTGGCCTTGATGGCACCCTCCCGGATGGAAAGGCTGCGGTTGGGCAAAATGCGGTCCTCGTCCACCCGCATAAAAGTTCCAAGACCGGTGCATTTTTCGCAGGCTCCCAGCGGGTTATTGAAGGAGAACAGCCGGGGCGAGAGGTCGCTGATGGAGATGCCGTGCTCCGGGCAGGCAAAGTTCTGGCTGAAGGTCATGCACTCGCCGCCGATGACATCCACCTCAGCTACGCCGCCGGTGAGCGCAGTCTCCAGCGAATCCGCCAGACGGCCCCGGATGCCCTTGCGCAGGGCAAGGCGGTCCACCACGATCTCCACCGTGTGCTTGATGTTCTTTTCCAGACTGATCTCCTCGTCCAGATCATACAGGTTGCCGTCGATTTTCACGCGGGCGTAACCGGCGCGGCGGGCGGCGTCCAGCTCCTTCTGCTGGGTGCCCTTGCGCTGACGCACCACCGGGGCAAGGATCTGGAACTTGGTGCCTTCTTCCAGCTTGAGGACGGCGTCCACCATCTCGTCTACGGTCTGCTGGCTGATGACCCGCCCGCATACCGGGCAGTGCGGTACGCCGATGCGGGCGTACAGCAGGCGCAGATAATCGTAAATTTCAGTCACAGTGCCCACGGTAGAGCGGGGGTTGTGGCTGGTGGTCTTTTGGTCGATGGAGATAGCCGGCGAAAGACCGGTGATCTCGTCCACGTCCGGCTTATCCATCCGGCCCAGAAACATCCGGGCGTAGCTGGAAAGGCTTTCCACATAGCGGCGCTGACCGTCGGCATAGATGGTGTCGAAAGCCAGACTGGACTTTCCCGAGCCGGAAAGGCCGGTCATGACGATCAGCTTTTCCCGCGGGAGAGTCAGGTTGATATTTTTCAGGTTGTGCTCGCGGGCACCCTTGATGATGATCTTATCGTTTGCCAAGGTATTTTCTCCCTTTTCGTTGTGTCTGTGCATGGTTCTGTTTGCGCTCGGTCTCGGCAGCGGAGTCCACGGTAGGGTTCTCGCCCCGGCGCAGGCGGTCGATCTGATCCCGCAGGAAGGCTGCGTGCTCAAATTCCAGCAGCTTCGCGGCCTCCTTCATCTCCCGGGTCAGGCGCTCGATGGCGGCTTCCCGCTCCATTTTGCCCATGCGGCGGGTGTTGCGCTTGGCGTTTTCGGCCTTATCGCTGATCTCGATGCTGTCCGCAATGGCTTTTACGATGGTCTTGGGCACGATGCCGTGTTCCTCATTATAGGCCATCTGGATGGCGCGGCGGCGCTCGGTCTCGGTGATGGCGCGCTCCATGCTGTCGGTCACCACATCGGCATACATGATGACCATGCCCTCCGCGTTGCGGGCGGCGCGGCCGATGGTCTGGATCAGGCTGGTCTCGCTGCGCAGAAAGCCCTCCTTGTCGGCATCCAGAATAGCCACAAGGCTCACCTCCGGCAGGTCCAGACCCTCGCGCAGCAGGTTGATGCCCACCACCACGTCGATACTGCCCAGACGCAGATCCTTGATGATCTCCATCCGCTCAAAGGTATCCACCTCGTGGTGCATATACTTGACCTTGATTCCCTGTTCGGTAAGGTAATCGGTGAGATCCTCGGCCATCTTTTTGGTCAGGGTAGTCACCAGTACCCGCTCCTGCCGCTGGATGCGGGCGTTGATCTCGCCCAGCAGATCCACCACCTGCCCTTCCACCGGGCGCACCGAGATGACCGGATCCAAAAGCCCCGTGGGACGGATGACCTGCTGCGCCACCTGCGAGCTGTTCCGGCGCTCGTACTCGCCGGGGGTGGCGGAGACAAAGATCATCTGGTTGAGCTTGGACTCCACCTCCTCAAATTTCAGGGGGCGGTTATCGAAGGCGGACGGCAGACGGAAGCCGTACTCCACCAGCGTTTTTTTGCGGGCGTAGTCGCCGCCGTACATGGCGCGCACCTGCGGCAGAGTGACGTGGCTCTCGTCCACGAAGAGCAGAAAATCCTCCGGGAAATAATCCAGCAGCGTGGTAGGCATACTGCCCGGCGCACGGCCGGACAACACTGCCGAGTAGTTCTCGATGCCCTTGCAGATGCCCACCTCGTTCAGCATCTCGATGTCGTAGTTGGTGCGCTGGGCGATACGCTGCGCTTCGATGAGCTTGCCCTCGGCGGTGAACTGCCTGACCTGCGCGTCGCACTCGGCGCGGATCTTTTCCAGCGCAGCGGCCTTTTTTTCAGCGCTGACGATATAGTGGCTGGCCGGGAAGATGGCAACGTGCTTGACCACGTTCTGCTTGGAGCCGGTCAGGGGGTTGAACTCGGTAATGCGGTCGATCTCGTCCCCGAAAAACTCCACCCGGATGGCAAGCTCGCTCATATAGGCCAGATAGATATCTACCGTGTCGCCGTGCACCCGGAACTTATTGCGCACAAAATTCACGTCGTTGCGCTCGTATTGCAGGGTGACCAGCTTTTTGCACAGCTCGTCCCGCTCCATCTGCATTCCGGGGCGCAGGCTGATGACCATGCTGCGGTAGTCGATAGGGTCGCCCAGCGAGTAGATGCAGGACACCGATGCCACAATAATGACGTCCCGCCGCTCGGAAAGCGCCGCCGTAGCCGAGTGGCGCAAGCGGTCGATCTCGTCGTTGATGGCGCTGTCCTTTTCAATATAGGTATCCGTGCTGGGGATGTAGGCCTCCGGCTGGTAGTAATCGTAGTAGCTGACGAAGTATTCCACCGCGTTGTTGGGGAAAAACGAGCGAAACTCGGTACACAGCTGCGCTGCCAGCGTTTTGTTGTGCGCCAGCACCAGCGTGGGACGGTTGCACTGAGCAATGACATTTGCCATGGTAAAGGTCTTGCCGCTGCCGGTCACGCCCAGCAGGGTCTGGCAGCGGTCGCCCCGCTGCACCCCATCCACCAGCTGCGCGATCGCCTGAGGCTGGTCGCCAGTGGGGGCGTAGTTCGACACCAGCTCAAATTTTTCCTCTGCCATCGTTTTCTCCCTTCTGCACATATAACCACAATCCGTTGTTGTTTCAAGTTGTATTATAGCACGCACATTTTATAATGTAAACAGTTTTTTGTTTTAAGGCCAGAACAGCGTACCGGTCTTGAAATCGTAGATGGGCAGGCGGTTGGCGTCCCGCATGGAAAAATACTCGGTATCGGTCAGGATGAAGTGATCCAGCAGGTGCACATTTACCAGCCCCAGCGCCCGGGCAATACTGCCGGTAGCGTCCATGTCCTCCAGCGAGGGCAGCGCCACGCCGTTGGGGTGGTTGTGGCAGAGCACCACGGCATCTGTACCGCCCTTGATGGCGGCCGCCACCACATTTTTGATATCCAGACTGACCCGGTCGGAAGTACCCTCCCGCAGCCAGACGGCGGCGCGCACCCGCTTGCGGCTGTCCAGACTGACCAGCATGGCGCGCTCGTAGTCCGACCACGCAAACTTTGCCATCAGGTAGCTGCCCATCTGCTCGGTGGTCTTGATGCAGCGGGTGGTGCTGGTGCGGCTGCGGCCATAGTACCGGCTGATCTGGGGCAGCAGATGCAGCATCCGGGCGGTAGAGGGGCCTACGCCCTCTACGGTGCACAGTTCTTCCTCGCTGGCTTCCAGCACCGCCGCAAAATCCCCGAACCGGTCGATCAGGTCATGGGCGATGCCGTTGGTGTCCTTTTGGGCGTTGGTCAGGTAAAGCACGTATTCCAGCGCCTCGTGCTCGGCCAAGCTGTCCAGCCCGTAGCTTTGCACCCGCTCCCGCATCCGCTGGCGATGTCCCTTGTGCCGTTTATTCTCTGCCATGGCGGTACTCCTTTTTTCTATGTTCTCTCCTTATAGTACCCATTTTGCGGCGCAAACACAAGCGTTCTGCAAAAATAACCCGGATTTTGCACCGGAATGCGCGTTGACTTCCCGCCCCGCCTGTATTACTATAAAAGCATGATTCTGACAAAAACGATGAGGATAGCTTTATGAAACAATTTACTGCCACCGCCAACGACGACGGCGTGCGTCTTTCGCGCTTTGTGCAGAGCGTGACCCGCGATCTTCCCACCAGCCTGCTGTACAAGAGTTTCCGCAACAAACGGGTAAAGGTGAACGGCAAAAAGGCCGCGCCGGAGTACCGTTTGCAGGCGGGGGATCTGATCGAGCTGTACATCAACGACGAGTTCTTCCCGCCCGAGGGCGCAAAGCCGGTGCAGAAGGCTGCCCCCAAAAAGCAGCCCAATCAGCCCAAGGTGACGGTCATCTATGAGGACGAAAACCTTGCGGTGCTGTACAAGCCCACTCACCTGCTGTGCCACAGCGACCGCACCGGCGATGCCAATCTGGTGGACGCCTTTACCCAGTACCTGACCCAGAAGGGCGAGTACGACCCCCACGGCGAGAACCGCTTCAAGCCCGGCATCTGCAACCGGCTGGACCGCGGCACCGAGGGGCTGGTGATCGCTGCCAAGAACTACGCCGCCCTGCGGGACATGAACGAGATCATCCGCACCGACCTGCTGAAAAAGGAGTACTACACCATCACGGTGGGCATCCCGCAGTCCGGGCGGTTCACCGCGTGGTGGGAGCACGACGAGAAAAACAACAAGGTCAGCATCCACGCCCATCAATCGCAGGACGAGCGCCGCAAGCAGATCATCACGGACGTGGACGTTCTGCGCACCGCAGGCCCCTTTGCCCTGTGCAAGATCGGCCTTGTCACCGGGCGCACCCATCAGATCCGTGCACATCTGGCCTATCTGGGCAAGCCGGTGCTGGGCGATATCAAATACGGAAACCGCAAAATGAACGAGCGCACCGGCACCAAAACACAGGCGCTGTGCGCGGTGCGCATCAGCTTTCTGGATGTGCCGGAGGAAAACACCCTGCACTACCTTTCCGGCAAGGTCATCAAGCTGAAAGACCCCCAGATCCTGCAGCAGTTCGATGCACTGGATAAAAGCAAGGAAGCATAACGGGATAATAAACATCGTTGTGCCCCACACTTTTTGTGAAAATTGGCTCTTGCAGAAGTCTGCAAAAAAAGGTAAAATGAGAACCGGAAAAGGCAGTGTAGCCCCAGTGGGCTGCGCTGCCTTTTTGTTTTTTATAAATGATAGGAGTATTTACACGATGCAGGAAAAAACTAAAACCACCGCACAGGTTCTGGTGGACTGTCTGGAAGCAGAAGGCGTAGATGTGATGTTCGGCATCCCCGGCGAGGAGACGCTGGACCTGATGTTTGCCATCCGGGACAGCCATATCCGCTTTATCCCGGTGCGCCACGAGCAGGGCGCTGCCTTTATGGCAGATGTCTATGGCCGTCTGACCGGCCGGGCGGGCGTGTGCCTTTCCACCCTTGGCCCCGGTGCTACCAACCTTGTTACCGGCGTAGCCGATGCCTATCTGGACGGCGCACCGCTGGTTGCCATCACCGGGCAGGTAGGCACCGACCGGATGCAGCTGACCAGCCACCAGTATCTCGACCTGACCGCCATGTTCGAGCCCATCACCAAGCGCTCCAAGCAGATCATCCGGCCGGACACGGTGGGCGAGATCGTGCGGCTGGCCTTCAAGCACGCCGAAAAAGGCAAGCCCGGTGCCACCCACATCGACCTGCCCCAGAACATTGCCAAAATGCCCGCCGATGCTGTGCCGCTCAAGCGTCAGCAGCTGCACGAGCTTTACGCCGACCCCACCCACATTGCCGCCGCCGGGCAGCTCATCAGCGAAGCAAGGATCTCGTAAAGGCTTTCGGAGATATCGCCCCCCACCTCTACAGCGGGCTGGTACCGCTTGTTCACATCTGCCGGGGCAGTGTCGATGTGCAGGATGGTCATATCCGGCCGTGCGCCCCACTTGGCGGGAGCACACTCCACGATGTCGTAGCCGATGGCAATAATAAGATCGGCACGGTCGAACAGCTGATTCACATAGTCCTTCTGCGGCGTCGCCATGGCGGCAGACGACAGCTGCCCCATGAAGCCTGCCCGCATCCTTGCGGATGTGCGCAAGGTGATGGGACGGGAGGATATCCTTGTCAGTGACGTGGGCGCGCACAAAATGTGGATCGCACGCCACTACGACTGCTACGCACCCAACACCTGCCTGATCTCCAACGGCTTTGCCAGCATGGGCTTCTCCATCCCGGGGGCGTTCGCGGCAAAACTTCTCTATCCGGAGAAGAAGGTGCTGGCGGTCTGCGGCGACGGCGGATTCATGATGAACAGTCAGGAGCTGGAGACCGCCGTGCGCGAGAAGGTGCCCTTTGTCACCCTGATCTGGGAGGATTACAGCTACGGTCTGATCAAATGGAAAGAGCAGGAGCAGTTTGACGGAGAGCACTGCTATGTGGACTTTACAAACCCGGACTTCAAGCTGCTGGCCGAAGCTATGCACTGCAAGGGCTACCGGGTGGAAAAAGCCGCCGACCTGATCCCCACGTTGGAGGAGGCTTTCCGGCAGACGGTGCCCAGCGTGATCGTAGTCCCTGTGGATTACAGCGAAAACATGAAGCTTTCTGCCCACCTGAAGGAGGTATACCGGCAAAGCGAGACCTGAGCTTTGCGCTTATAGCAGAACACCCCCGGCAGCTGCAGCCGCTGCCGGGGGTGTTCTTTTTGTAGGGAGATCAGGCGGCTTTCTGCGGCCTGTCAGGTCTTATTTGCACCACTTGGCAAATTCTTCGTCCGTGCACTTGACGTAATGGCTGCCCTCCACATGGTGGCTGGTGCCCTTGGAATAGTCGATGCCGGAAGTGGCGTAGTCGTAAGTCTCTGCCACGCGGCGCTTTTCGACCACCGGGTTCGGCAGCGGAATGGCCGACAGCAGGCTCCGGGTATAGGGGTGGATGGGGTGCTCGAAGATCTCCTCGGTGGTGCCGGTCTCCAGCAGATGCCCCAGATGCAGCACACCAATGCGGTCAGAGATGTACTTGACCATGGACAGGTCGTGGGCGATGAACAGATACGCCGTACCGGTCTCCTGCTGAATATCCTTCATCAGGTTGACCACCTGTGCCTGAATGGACACATCCAGTGCCGAGATGCACTCGTCCGCAATGATGAGCTTGGGGTTCATGATGAGGGCGCGGGCAATGCCAACGCGCTGGCGCTGACCGCCGGAGAACTGGTGGGGGTAGCGCTCGGCGTGCTCCGGGGCAAGGCCGACCTTGGCAAGGATCTTTTCCACCTTTTCGCGGCGCTCGGCCTGCGTTTTGCATAGATGGTGGATATCCAGCCCCTCGCCAATGATATCCTCCACCTTTTTGCGGGGGTTCAGAGATGCCATGGGATCCTGAAAGATCATCTGCATCTGGGTGCGCAGGGTGTTATTCTGCGCATGGGTCAGACGGCCGCTGATATCCTGCCCGTCAAAGGTGATCTTGCCCGCAGTGGGGTCGTACAGGCGGATGATGCTGCGGCCGATGGTGGATTTGCCCGAGCCGGACTCGCCCACCAGACCGTAGGTCTCGCCGGGGTAGATCTCAAAACTGACATCATCCACCGCCTTGACCGTAAAATTCTTGTTGACGCGGAAATACTGCTTCAGTCCCTCGACCTTCAGCAGCGGGGTCGTGCTCTGTGCTGCCATTTATTCCGCCTCCTCGATCTTTTTTGCTTCTGCTTTCATGCGGGCAATGCGCTCCTTGAGCTCCGGCGGCATCTCCACCTTGGGGGCGCGGGGGTCCAGCAGCCATGTTGCCGCATAGTGGGTCTCGCTGATCTTGAACATGGGCGGGTCGATCTCATCGTCGATGTTCAGCGCAAAGCGGTTGCGGGGTGCAAAGGCATCGCCGGGCTTCTCGTGCAGCAGGTTCGGCGGCGAGCCGGGAATGGTATACAGACGGTCGTCGGCGGTGTCAAGGTCGGGCATGGCCGACAGCAGACCCCATGTGTAGGGGTGCTTGGGGTCGTAGAAAATTTCGTCGATGGTGCCGGTCTCCACGATCTTGCCGGCGTACATCACATCCACATAGTCTGCCACCTTTGCCACAACACCAAGGTCGTGGGTGATGTAGATGACCGAAATGCCGCGCTCCTTCTGGATGCGGCGGATGAGCTCCAGAATTTTTGCCTGAATGGTCACATCCAGCGCGGTGGTGGGTTCGTCACAGATGAGCAGGTCGGGGTCGCAGGAAAGCGCAATGGCAATGACCACGCGCTGGCGCATACCGCCGGACAGCTGGTGCGGGTAGTTTTTCATCCGCTTCTCGGCATCGGTGATGCCCACCTCTTCCAGCAGTTCCAGTGCCTTTTTGTAGGCTTCTGCCTTGGGCATTTTGAAGTGCCAGAGCATTCCCTCCATGATCTGCTTGCCGATGGTCATGGTGGGGTCAAGGCTGGTCATGGGGTCCTGGAACACCATGGCGATGCGCTTGCCGTTGATGTGGCGGCGGATCCACTTTTTGTCCTTTTGCAGCAGGTCCACGGTCTCCGGGCTGCCGTCGGCGTGGTGGTAGCTGAACTGGATGCTGCCGCTGTTCACGGTAGCGTTCTTGGCCAGAATGCCCATGGCGGCTTTCATGGTGACAGACTTGCCGGAACCGGACTCGCCCACCAGCGCGACCGTCTCGCCCTTGTACAGGTCGATGTTCACGCCGCGGATGGCGTGTACCGGGCCTGCGGTGGTCTTAAAGGTGATATCAAGGTCTCGCACCGACAAGACCTGTTCTTTTTTTGTTTCAGGCATGGGGTGTTCCTCCTTACATACTCTTCATCTTGGGGTCCAGCGCCTCGCGCAGACCGTCCGCCACAAGGTTGAAGCTGAGCATCAGCAGGCTCATGACTACAATGGGCGGAATGATCTGATACGGATGGGTGGTAAAGCTGTTGTACAGCTCGCTGATTAGAGAACCCAGCGAGCACTGCGGCACCGGGATGCCCAGACCCACGAAGGAGAGGAACGCCTCGGTGAAGATAGCGGTCGGGATGCTGAACATGACCTGCGTGATGATGGGTCCGATGATGTTGGGCAGCACTTCCTTGAAGATGATGAAGAAACTGCCTGCGCCCAGCGTACGGGACGCCAGAACGAACTCCTGATCCTTCAGCTTGAGCATCTCGGCGCGGGCGATGCGGCTCATGCCCACCCACTCGGTCAGCATCAGGGCAAAGATGATGGTCACCATGCCGGGCTGCAGTACCAGCAGCAGCAGCGTAACGATGACCAGACGCGGGATGCCGTTGGCTACTTCCAGAAAACGCTGCATCACCATATCCACCCTGCCGCCAAAGTAGCCCGAGATCAGGCCGTAGCTCATGCCGATGACCATATCAATGATCGCCGCAGCCACCGCGATGATCAGGGAGACCCGGGCGCCTTCCCATGTACGGGTCCAGATGTCGCGGCCGTACAAATCGCTGCCGAACCAGTAGTAGACGTCCAGTTTGTCTTTTTCCTGATAGGCGTTGGTCAGCTTGGAGCCTGTGGTGGTGCTCATCTTTTCGCTGCCGTCCAGAATGCCGAACTGCTCAATGCCCGGCACACGGGGCGCAAAGTTTTTCTGGCTCAGATCCTGCCCGGAGTAGGTATAGCTGTTCATGCCCGGGCCCAAAACGGCCAGCAACACGATGATCACAATGAGCACAAGCCCCAGCACGGCGCTCTTTTTGCCGAAGAATCGGATGAGCGCTTCCTTCCAGAAGTTCTGCGCCGCAAAGTTGGTATCCACGGCGATTTCATCATCGTTGTGCTTGAGGGCAAAATCCTTTTCCGCAAAGGTGTGCTCCGTGTACATTGCATCCACGGCGCTGACAATGGCATCGGCGGAGGATTCGCCGCCCAGCCGGATCGCTTTTTCTGCCATTTAGTCGTCCCCCTTTGCCAAACGAATGCGCGGGTCGAATGTCCACATATAAAAATTAAATGTTCCTTTAATGACAATTCTTTTGCGATTTGTTGATTAAATGTTTTGCCTTGAGGTGTCAATAAGATCACTGTGCTATTTTCTGTACGAATCGATTCTAATGCATCTAATATTGGTTGGCACATCAAAACCATTCCGGCTCCACCACCATAAGGCGTATCATCTACATGTCCATGTTTTTCCTTTGTAAATTTTCGAAAATCAATCGTTTCAAATTCAAACAAATCTTTTTCTTTGGCACGCTTAAGAATACTTGTCGTCATTAATGGTTCAAAATATTCTGGGAATAATGTTAATACTGAAATTTTCATCGTAAACCATCCATTTCACGAATTGTGATTTCATGTGCATCTTTATTTACATCTATAATAAAGGCTGGTACAAAAGGCAATAAGAAACTATTTCCCTTTGATTTAACGCGAAGTACTAAATTGGCACCTGTTTCTAATATATCTACAACTTCACCAAGATTTTCTTTTTCCTCATTATATACAGTACAATGCATCAATTCATGATAATAATATTGGCCTTCATCAAGTTCTGGTAAATCTTCTTGAGCAATAAATAGATTCTTTGTCTTTAATTGTTCTGCTTTTTCAATGGAATCAATACCTTCAAAATAACAATAACCAAAGCCTTTTTGTTCGCGATAACGCACTACAGTTAAA
>OQVR01000765.1_pt1 | contig 14344 bp, 11 predicted proteins | sample 1691521 | NCBI WGS metagenome assembly OQVR01 (sample SAMN03418256, study PRJEB22391) | human gut metagenome | biome: human-gut; feature: organic feature; material: feces | host: Homo sapiens | place: Tanzania | collected 2013-01
GTGTTGGCGACATCGTATTGCTCGACGTTACTCCATTGACTCTCGGTATCGAGACTATGGGTGGTGTAATGACAAAGCTTATCGATGCTAACACTACTATCCCTTGCAAGAAGAGCGAGGTATTCTCTACAGCTGCTGATAACCAGACAGAGGTTACCATCCACGTATTGCAGGGTGAGCGCCCAATGGCAGCTCAGAACAAGAGCATCGGTCAGTTCAACCTGACAGGTATCGCTCCAGCTCGTCGTGGTGTTCCTCAGATTGAGGTTACCTTCGATATCGATGCCAACGGTATCTTGAACGTATCAGCTAAGGATAAGGCTACCGGTAAGGAGCAGAGCATCCGCATCGAGGCTTCATCTGGCTTGAGCGAGGACGAGATCAACCGCATGAAGGCTGAGGCAGAGCAGAACGCTGCTGCTGATAAGGCTGAGCGCGAGAAGATTGACAAGATGAACCAGGCTGACAGCATGATCTTCACCACCGAGAACTTCCTGAAGGATAACGGTGATAAGATTCCTGCAGACAAGAAGCCAGGCATCGAGCAGGCATTGCAGCAGTTGAAGGATGCTCATAAGGCAGGTGATGTTGCAGCCATCGATTCAGCTATCAACAACTTGAACACCGTAATGCAGGCAGCTTCTCAGCAGATGTACCAGGGCGGCCAGCAGGCAGGTCCTCAGGGTGCACAGGGTGGCCAGCAGGCACAGCAGGGTGCTAACGATGGCGCTCAGGATGTTCAGGATGCAGATTTCGAGGAGGTTAAGTAATCTCTCTCATCATAGAGATATTAGATTAGCATAAAGATCAAAGGCGTGTAAGGCTCTGAAAATGAGTTTTACACGCCTTTTTTCGTGTCTTTATGTTTTTTTATATATCTGCTTATGGCTTTATCGCAGAAAAATATGTATATTTGCAGGTTATGAAGGGGCGGAAGTTCCTGCAAGAGAAGAAAAAGACAAGTTCTAGTAAAAGAAGGAAAGGAAACGGGATATGGCAAAGAAAAGACCGCAGGTAGCACTGGTTTATGATTTTGACGGGACATTATCTCCCGGCAACATGCAGGAGTTCGGATTCATCCAGGCAACCGGAAAGACGAAGGAGGAATTCTGGGATAAGAACCGGAAACTGGCCGTGGGCAAGGATGCCAACGGCATTCTCACCTATATGTATATGATGCTGGATGAAGCCAAGAAGAGCCATATCTCACTCACCCGCGAATCCTTCCAGAACTTCGGCAGGAATGTGGAGCTCTTCCGTGGCGTGAAGCAGTGGTTCTCGTTCATCAACGAATATGGTGCAAGCATCGGATTGGAGATCAAGCACTACATCAACTCCTCGGGATTGAAGGAGATGATAGAGGGCACCCCCATCGCCCAGGAATTCGAGAACATCTATGCCTGCTCGTTTCTCTATGACGATGACGGCATCGCCTACTGGCCAGCCGTGGCCGTGGATTACACCACCAAGACGCAGTTTCTCTTCAAGATCAACAAGGGCATCCGTCAGGTGAGCGACAACAGCAGGGTGAACCAGTATATTCCTGATAATAAGCGTCCTATCCCTTTTCCGCGAATGATCTATTTCGGGGATGGAGAAACCGATGTGCCCTGCATGAAGATGGTAAAGGAGCACGGCGGTCATTCCATTGCCGTATATGATACGCCCCAGAAGGAGGCGATGGCTTGCCAGCTGGTAAAGGAGGGGCGCGTGAACTTCATGTGCACGGCAAACTACAGCAAGGGCAGCGTGATGAACATCATCGTGAAGCGAATACTGGATAAGATCAAGGCGGATTTCGAATTCGACAGATTGATAGAGGTGAACCAGAAGAAGGCGTGGAAGTAGAGGCGGAAATATAGCTGAAACGCAGGAAAGAAAAAGAAAGAAATATAATATTAATAAATAATTAATGGGAAGAAACAAATACTCAGCAGGAGAAATCAAGGAAATCGGAAAGTTGCTGCGCCTGAAGAATGCCGGCAACCGTTTGCAACAGAAATTGATACGCCACGACCTTCGCGTGGATTATGAATTCAACATCTCTGACTTCAATGAGCCGGGCAAGGCTTTCGGCGAGGAGGAACTGCAGGATGCCATCAAGCGTGGCGCCATCCAGATTCTCGACGATGCCACCATCGAAGCCATGAAGGCGAAACGTGCAAGAGACAAGGCACGTGATGAGGCAGAGAAGCTGAAGGATGCCATCGCCAGCGGTGAGCAAACCGACTGGCAGGAGGCTATGAAGGAGTGGAACGAATGGGAAAGTTCTAAAGAAAAATAAATGTTAGAATCGAATTCCGAAGGAGATTCCGAGATAATGAATTCCGAAAGAAATTCCGAGGATTTATTGAATTATAACTAAAATAGAAACAAAAAAGAAATATGGCTAAAGTATTGATCAAGACTTCAGAGGGCGACATCAAGGTGCGCCTCTATGACGAGACTCCTCAACATCGTGACAACTTCTTGAAGTTGGCAAAGGAGGGATATTTTGACGGCACTCTCTTCCACCGTGTCATCAAGGATTTCATGATCCAGGGCGGCGACCCTGACAGCAAGGGTGCTCCTAAGGGCAAGATGCTGGGCACGGGCGGACCTGATTACACCATCCCTGCCGAGTTCGTTTATCCACAGCTCTTCCACAAGCGTGGTGCCTTGAGCGCTGCCCGCTTGGGAGATGAAGTGAACCCTGAGCGTGAGAGCAGCGGCAGCCAGTTCTATATCGTCTGGGGTAAGACCTACAAGCAGAACGAGCTGAAGCAGATGGAGAAGCAGATGGGCATGCAGATGGAGCAGAACATCTTCAACCAGCTTGCCAAGGAGCATCATGATGAGATTATGAACTTCCGCCGCAGCCGCGACCGCGAGGGCTTGATGAAGCTTCAGGATGAGCTGGTGGATGAAACCAAGAAGCGCTACAAGGAGCAGGGTTACCCTAAGTTTACCGAGGAGCAGCAGAAGGCTTACACCGAGGTGGGCGGCACCCCATTCCTCGACAACCAGTACACCGTTTTCGGTGAGGTAGAGGAAGGTCTTGACGTAGTAGAGAAGATTCAGAACTGCGAAACCATGCGTGGTGACCGCCCAAAGGAGGATATCAGCATGGAAATCTCCGTTATAGAAGAATAAAAGACATTTCTCGCAGTTTCGTAGAAAAGCTGCGAGAAATTTTTATTCAGTATCAACAACTATTCATTCGTATTAAATAAAAAACAAACAAATCAAAATGAAAAAGATTCATGGAAAAATGATGAAGAGCATCACGGCCAGAAGCCTGATGATGCTCATGGCGCTGGCAGGTTCTAGCTACTGCCATGCTCAGCAAGCCACCATCGTGGTAAGCAATCCAACTTCCACCCCCCGCACGGAACTCATCTCTCTCAGCATGAGCGAGGTGAAGGCGAAGCTGGGCAATGCCAACCCCAAGAAGGGCGAGGCCTATATCGTGAAGAACAAGCGAGGACAGCAGATTGGTTCGCAGATTACCCACGATGATCTTCTGCTCATAGATGCCAGCGTGCGTCCTCACGGCTCTGCCACTTACTACGTAAGCTTCGGCAAGCCTTACCAGCAGAAGACTTGGACCACCGGTGCTCTCTATAAGATAAGAAAAGACGATATTGCATGGGAGAACGACAGATGCGCCTACCGCGTATATGGCCCTGCCCTGCAGAAGACCGGCGAGCGTTCCTTCGGTACCGACATTTGGGTGAAAAATACTCCGGACACCGTGGTTTACGAGCGATACATCAAGGATATGAACGGCAATATTAATGGCGACAAGATTGATGCCAGGGTAAGAGCTATGCAAAAGCAGGAAAAGGCAGAGAAAAACACAGCAAAGGCTGCTGCTCTTGCCAAGCAAATCAAGGCTCTGCAGGCAGAATCGCGCGAAATGGATATCACCACTTCCTTCCATCTAGACCATGGCAACGGATTGGATCCTTATCGTGTGGGCGCCACATTGGGGCTTGGTGCACCAAGCCTGATGGTGGGCAAGAACCAGGTTCTGCCTTACTGCTATAAGAATTATAAGATTCTGGATAATGGTCCGCTCCGCTTCACCGTAGAACTGACTTACAACCCATCTACCGTAGGCGATATGAAGAACGTGGTGGAGCACCGCATCATCTCGCTCGACAAGGGCAGCAACTTCAACAAGATGACCGTATGGTATGACGGCTTGACCACTCCTACCGATTTCGCCACCGGTTTCCCAATCCACGAGGAGGATACGGAAACGAAGACCTTCGCCAAGGATTACGTTAGCTATGCCGACCCTACTGATAACGTAGAGGTGAACAACTCGCAGGTTTTCGTGGGCGTACTCTTCCCAGAAGGCACCGACCACACCTACTACCAGCTCTTCGACAAGAAGCACGATGGTGCCACCGGCCATGCCCTCGGCTTGAAGCGTGGCTTGAAGAACCAGGAGAAGTACAGCTATTACTTCGGTGCTGCATGGAGCAAATATGATGTAAGGAGCTATGCCGAATGGCAGATCCGCATCAAGGATTACCTGGATGCATTGAAGAATCCTCTCCAGGTTGAGATAAAATAGAAACTTCGAATACTACTATTTTATCTCACTAGGAAATAGTAGTTTCTTCACTGTGTAAATGTTTGTAATCCACTAAGAAAATTATGTTCCACAGTGCTGAACTTAAGTTCAACACTGCTGAATATAGTTTTTAATTAAGAATACAAGAAATACTCATTCTTCTAAAAATCTTAAATCTTATAGTGCAATCAATCTTACTTCGTCATCTCGAAGCCCACGCGCACGCCATCGTAGTTATCCACAATGCTGCTCACGGCACTCATCGTAGTGCTGCCGGTAAGATTCAGCTTGCTCAGGGTCTTGACCAGGGTGAGCAGCTTCTTCTGCTCGAAGAGCAGGCTGATGCCATTGGTAGTGCGGGTGGCAAAACCCGAAGCACTCAACAGCAAACCCTTCAGCTGGATGGCATGCGTCTTCTCATCGAAGGTATAGGTGCCGTTCCATGACTTGCCGTCGATCTTGGCAGCAAAGGTGCCATCGGTCTTGAAGGTAAAGTAGGTATTGCTCTTGCTGAAACCGAACTTATTGTAGTACTTGCTCAGATCCTCCTCTATCTTGTTGGCTGCAATCTCGCCGCCAGCCTTTGCCAGCAGGTTCTCTGAGGTGAAGGCGCAACCCGGCTTGCTGTACTTCCAGGTATGGGCGCAGAGATCTGCTTGCGAGAAGGTGGCAGAACCTATCACATTGTTCAGAATGCCATTGATGATGCTGCTGCCGGTAGAGCTGCTGCCAGTAGTAGTGCCGCCACCCAGCAAACCGCCTAATACGCCTGCCACTACGCTTCCTGCAGAATAACCGCTATTGGTGGTAGCCGAAGTAGATGTGGTAGGAGTTGATGCAGTAGCAGATGAAGTAGATGTTGCTGCTGAAGATGTGGTAGCTGCTGAAGAAGAAGTGGTCTTCTTGGCAGTAGTCTTCTTGGTAGTAGTTTTCTTCTTCGATGTCTTTTTAGTTGTTTTCTTCACAGGCATCAATTCAGAAAGTGAAGCCTCCTGAACAGCTTCATTCATTGCGCATACATTGCTGCCGGAAGTGCTGGCAAGCACCAGGGCAGCCATTAAAAATACCTTTTTCATTTTTGCTTTCTATTTATTATAATTGTAACTTTCGTTAAAACAAAACTCATTTTTCTTCATGATTTGCTATCTTCTTAGACGAAAAAGATAGCAAAAGGTTCAAATATCGTTCAGAAAAAGGTATAAATGTTTCATCTTTTTGACATATATCAAAAAAGAACGATTTTTTGTGCAGAAATCTCAAAAAATGTACCCGAATATGATAAGAAAGCCCTATCTTTGCACCGTTAACAAATCACAATAGGTTATGAATGATTTAATTAAGGTCAACACAATGAGTGAGAACAAGGCATTGAACAAGTGCCAGGAGATTCTCAACGAACGCCGTGAGGCACTTGCTTCTAAGGCGAAGAAGAATGACTAAGGGTAACTTTCGCAAGAGAGTGCTCTTGAGGAAATTACGTAAGAGAGAAAGGAAATTACGTAAAAAGATTATTTTCAGAATGACTCTTTGATACCACAAAGAGAAAAAAGGCAAAAAGTCCCGTTGGCGAGTAAAATCGTTCAACGGGACTTTTTTGATTTTTATGCTGATCGGGATAATATCCCAGCGGAGATATTATTCCTTGCTCTTCTCAGCCTTCATGATCACCTCGATGTGGTTGCCGCTCTTCAGGAGTACATTCTTGAGGAAGTCGGAAATCTGTTCGCCACGGAGATTCTTCACAAACTCCTTATAGCCGGTATAGTTATCGAAACCGAGACCTGTATAGTTGGCAATAACGCCGAGCCAGTAGGCATTGTTCTTCTCATCTACGCCTGCCTGCTTCAGGAGAATCTCCTTCACCTTCTGCAAGTCGGCAGCATCTACCTGCTTCTCTACCTCTTCTACACCCTTGAAGAAATAGGTGATGGCGGTATCAGCCTTCTCCGGATTCAAGCCGGCATTGGCGGTGATGCTGATGGATGCCTTGTCGTCGAAATCGCGGAGCATGCCGAAGGTGGCTCCTGCATGGTAAGCTGCACTCAACTGCTCGCGGATGGTGCGCAGATACTGCATCTCCAGCAGGCGTGAGGTTACATCTGCCAATACCATTGTCTGCATGGAGAATGGCTGCTTGGCATTCCAGATCTCTGATGCCTGGGTTTGAGGATTAGACATCGCCTTGGTAAAGTTGTTCTTCACCTCGCCCTTGGCGTATGGAATCTCCTTGTTCTTCAGCTTGAAGCCATTGTTTGGCAAGCTGGCGATATACTGCTCGATGAGCGGAAGGAGGGTCTTCTCATCATAGTTGCCTACGAAGTAGAAGGTGAAGTCCTTGGCATTGCCATAATACTCCTTGGCAAGTGCCATCAGGCGATCATAGTTGATGGCCTTGATCTCATCAGAAGTAGGAATGCGGCCAATCTTGCTGCCCAGGTAAATGGTGCTCTGCAATGAATCCTGATATACCATGTTAGGATTGTTGCTCTGGTTGGCCAATATGGTGGCATAGGTATTCTGAAGATTCTTGAACGACTTCTCGTCCTTGCTCAATGCGGTCATCTTGAGATAGATGAGCTGCATCAGGGTCTCCACGTCCTTAGGAGTAGAATTTCCGGAAAGACCATGGGTAAAAGGGCTGACAGTGAATGATACACCTGCCTGCTTGCCTGCGAGCGCCTTATCAAGCTCGGTGCTTGAGAAATTGCCCAAACCGCTAGCACCCCAAGCCTCGGTCATCATCATGATGCTAGGATAATCGCTCTTCTCGAGAGCAGAGTAACCCACCTTGGCACTGGCTGCGAAGAGAATCTCATTATCCTTGAAATCGGTCTTCTTCAATACCACTTTGGCACCATTGGAAAGAGTAAGCTGCTTGTAACCCAGCTGCTTGTTCTCTACGGTCTTCTTGATCTTGCCAGCCTTAGGCAACTGAGCCATCAATGGCTCCTGCTTCACGTTGTCCACGTATGCCTCCAGCTTCTCTGAGCGCACCTGCTTCACTACGTCGGCAAGCTCCTTCTCGGTAGGATAAACGGCACCCTCTGCCTCGCGCATCAGCACCATCGATACCAGATTGGTATCGCTCTGGCAAACCAGCTGCTTGGCATAGGCATTGATGGCCTCCAATGGCAACTGAGGTACTACCATCTTGTAGATCTGACTCTCGTCCTCTACCGATGGAATCGGCTCGTTGGAGATGAAGTGATCCACATACTGGGTGGTAAACTGCTCGTTCTTCATCTTATCCTTGTTGGCAAGCGTCTTATCTACCCGGCTCAAGAACTCCTCCTTGGCACGCTGATACTCAGTGGCGGTGAATCCGAAGTCGTGCATGCGCTTTGCCTCGCGCAATACGGCTGCATAAGCCTCCTTTACCTTACCTGGCTTAGCCACACCGATAAGACTGAAGGCACCCTTGGTAGAAGAGAGCAGGAAGTCGCCGTCGTCGGCACCTGCCTGAAGGAATGGGCAGTCGGCTTCCTGGGCAATCTCGGCATAGCGTGCACCCAGCATAGAGGTAATCACATTGTCCATGTATCCCTTCATGAGATAGCTCATGTCGCCCTTCATTGCATTAGGGATGGCAGGATGCTTCATGAAGATATTGAAGATATCATACTGCTGCTCCTTGTCCTTGTCGATTACGTAGATGGCGGTATCATTATCGGCTACTTCCACCGGCTCAATCTTGGCGGCATTGGCAGGCACCTTGATGCCCGAGAAGAGCTCCTTGATCTTGTTCTCGATATGGTTGACATCTACATCACCCACGATGATGATTGCCTGATTGTCTGGGCGATACCACTTGCGGTAGTAAGCACGCAGGGTTTCCGGCTTGCAGCCGTCGATGACGCTCATCAATCCGATAGGGAAACGGTAACCATACTTGTTGTTCTGATAGAGTTTTGGCAATGAGCGCTCTATCATGCGCTGCTGACCCACGATGCGCATACGGTACTCATTGTGTACCACGTCGCGCTCGTCGTTGATGGCTTCCTTGGTGAGAGAGATGCCGTTGCTCCAGTCTTTCAGAATGAGCATACATGAGTCTACTGCCGACACGCGTGTGGTGGGTACGTCGGTGAAGTAGTACACGGTTTTCTCAATAGAGGTGTAGGCATTGAGGTTGCGGCCATATTCCACACCGATGCTCTGCAGGTATTCCTGGAGGCTGTTGCCCTGGAAGTGCTCAGAGCCATTGAAGGCGAGGTGCTCCAAGAGGTGAGCCAGACCGCGCTGGTCGTCGTTTTCGTTGATAGAGCCTACTTTCTGTGCGATGTAGAAGCTGGCTACATGCTCAGGGAAACTGTTGTGTCGGATGTAATAAGTCAGACCATTGTCCAAATGGCCTATTCTCACATCTTTGTCTACCGGGATAGGTGGCATCATCTGAGCCATGGCCTGTCCGGCAGTAAGCAGCACGATGGCTGCTGCAAAAAACTTCTTAAGTTTCATAATAGCTGATGTTGGTTTATATATATAATAATGTGTATTTATTCTTCTTTCATAAACTTGATGCTGCAAAAGTAGCACATTTCTAACGACAAAGCAAGCATTTGGGAAGTTTTTTTCCAAAATGCCTGCATTCTTAACATTAAACTAACATTCCCCTAACATTCCGCTAACATAACCCAACATTAGGCTCTGTTTTCGATAGTTGCAGAAGTATGAAAACTGTTCATCCAGCTGCCACGATAGAGGCGGACGAGGAACAGAATGCCGCGGAAAGTCAGTTCGGTGGCCATGGCTATCCATACACCTTCCAGGCCGAAACGCTGCGAGAGGGCATAGGCCAGGGTGAGGCGCACTAACCACATCGTTCCTAAGTTGATGGCGGCAGGCTTGAAGGTGTCGCCTGCTCCCACGCAGACACAATAGGTCACGATGCTGGCAGCAAAGAACGGTTCGGCAAAAGCCTCTATGCGGAGACAGCGTGTGCCTAAGTCGCAGATGGCATCGACGGGAGAGAGTACTGCCATCATGCCCGGTGCGAAGAGATACATGACAACACCCATCACTGCCATTACGCCCATTCCCAGCCCCACCGTCATATAGGCAAAATTGCGGCACAAGTCGATGCGTCCTGCGCCATGGGTCTGACCGACGAGCGTGGTGGCGGCATCGCCTATTCCGTAGCCAGGCATATAGCACAGGCTCTCGGCGGTGATGGCAAAGGAGTGGGCTGCAATGGCGATGTTGCCCAATGGGGCCACTATCATGGTGCTGACAATCTGTGCACCGCTCATCAGAATGTTCTGTATGGCCAAGGGAATGCTTATCTTGAAGGCATTGCGTACGTATTCGCGCACCCAGCAGAAGCGTATCTTGTCCTGACGCAGGTTGAGAATCTTGTTGTGACAGGCTGCCTGCCAAAGGTTGGGCAGCGAGATGCAGACATAAGCCAGGGCGGTTCCGAAGGCTGCGCCCACCACGCCCATGTGCAGCACATAGATGAAGATGTAGTTGAACACGACGTCGCACAGGCAGATCAGAATTGCCATGATGCTGGGCGTGTGCATGTTGCCTGCAGCCTTGAGCATCATGCCCGACATGTGGTACAGGTAGACAAAAGGCAGCACGAGGCTGTAGACCAGGAAGTAGGCCGATGACTTGTCGGCAATGTCATCGCCTCCGCCCAACCAGTGGGGCAGGGGAGAATGAATGCCCACGCCGATGAGGGCTATCAGGATGCTGAAGATGATGCCGCAGAGCAGCGAGTGGCGAAACACCTGGCGGGCTTTGCCGAAGTCGTTGGCTCCGATGAAGTGGGCTACCTGTACTGAGAAACCAGTGGCAAAGGCACTCAGCAGGCTGCCGATAAGCCAGGTGGTGGACTCGATGAGTCCGATGCTTGCTGAAGCCTCTGCACCCAAATGTCCCACCATAGAGGCGTCGATAAAGAACATCATGACGGTGGAAATCTGTGCCAGCATGGAGGGAATACTCAAGCCTACGATGAGGCTTAGTTTCTCACCGCGGTGCATGGAGCGTCCTGCCCGTATCGATTCCATCAGATATTCTGTCTTTTTGCTATATAACATAATGTTTGTACTGCCAATTATTGTTTTCTGTTGAACTGTCCGGTAGTATGTCGGAACAGTCAAAGCGAGAAAATGGCGATCCCTCCTAAAAGGAATCGCCATTTTTATGATTTGAATGTTAAATTTCTATTTATCCCAAAATACAAGATCTTATCACCTTTTAACAAAACCTCTATCTATTGGGTTGAATTCAGCGGATAAGAAAAAGAGAATCTTGAAAACTCTTTTCTATATCCTGACTTCATTCACTTTTCGTCGTCCTTGAATAACAATCTCTTATTTACCTTTAGATTCTAATACCCGTTGTCCTTGAATAACAATCTCTTGTTTACCTAAAACTAATAACCTATCACAATCTATTACCTAACTAAAAACCTAAAACTTATAATTCTGATGCAAAGGTACTACTATTCTCGTAATCTGCAATACTTTTGCCCATATTTTTGCATGAAAATAACATTTTTTTTGCTTATAAGCCCAAAATGTGTGCGAACACATACACTTGTTTATTCTTTGAAACATATTTTTAGAATTCGGATTTCAGGAGTTTCTTAAGGAGTTAAAGGAGTTAAGGAGTTAAGACAACAGCTTTGTGGGCTTGAAATTAAAAATTAAACTGAGTCCGCTTGAAAAAGTAGAAACTCACATTTTTTGTCTTTGTGACTTGTTGATAATCAATAGCTGGTTTTCGTAAAACAGACTTTTTCAGGTGGACTCAGCTCCTTATAATAAAATAATAAAAAAGTCCTGTGCCGAAGAAGCACAGGACTTTCTGTATGGAGGAATAGAATTATTTCTTAATCCATTTGCCATCGGTGTACCAACCCTTGAGCACAATCTCGAATTTGAGCATTGAGTAAGCAGGAATGGTTAAACTGCTGCTCTGGCTGGAACCATAGCCGAGAGTGTAAGGCATGTAAACCATCCAGTGGTCGCCGATATGAGTCATTTTCATCAGGGCAGTGGCAAATCCGTCGACAACGCCCTTCACAATGAAATTGCTGGTCTGAGCCTTGTTGACATCATAGTCGCCGGTGGTGAAGTTGCTGTCGAAGACATAGTCGTTCTTCAGCATGCCCTTGTAGCTGACCATCACCGAGTCGGTGTAGAGAGGGCGCACGGCAGAACCTTCGCCCTGCTGCATCACCTGCACCACGATGTTGTCTTCCTTCTCGTTGAAGGTAGGAGTGACGGGCTGGTTGTTGAGATCCGTATTTCCCGTCTGGTTCTCCATACTCCAATTGCGGTAGACGTGCCATCCGTTGGCTTCTCCCTCCTGCTTGGCCTTGACGAGAACCTCGGCGAAAGCCGTCTCGTTCTTTGCCTGCCAGTCGTCGTACTCGGAGTCGGTGTTTTCGTCAGTCTCGTTGCATGATGCCAGCACAAGAGCCGACATCATGAGCAGAAACAGATATTTCAAATTCTTCAAATTCATCTATGTGTATTTGATTTTTTATCGTTTAGAAGTCCTTGATCTCCTTGCCAAGCTTCTTCAGTACGCTCGTGATGCTCACACGGTCCTCGATGATGCCGCGAAGCTCGCTGATGGCAACACGCTCCTGCTTCATCGTGTCACGATAACGCAGAGTAACCTTGTGGTCGTTAGGAGTATCGTGGTCTACGGTGATACAGAATGGAGTACCGATGGCATCCTGACGACGGTAGCGCTTGCCGATAGAGTCCTTAGGATCGCCATAGTGGGTGTTGAAGTGGAACTTCAGCTCGTCAACGATCTCGTGAGCCAACTCGGGCAGACCGTCCTTCTTGTCGAGTGGGAATACGGCACACTTCACAGGAGCCAATGCCTCAGGCAACTTCAGAACCACGCGGCTCTCGCCGTTCTCGAGCTTCTCCTCGCAGTAAGAGTGGCACATCACGCTGAGGAACATACGGTCTACACCGATAGATGTCTCCACGTCGTAAGGTACATAGCTCTCGTTCTTCTCTGGATCGAAGTACTTGATAGAACGACCGCTGAACTTCTCGTGCTGAGAGAGGTCAAAGTTGGTACGGCTGTGAATACCCTCCACCTCCTTGAAGCCGAATGGCATCTTAAACTCGATGTCGGTAGCAGCGTTAGCATAGTGAGCCAACTTCTCATGGTCGTGGTAACGATAGTTCTCATTGCCCATGCCGAGAGCCTCGTGCCAAGCCAAGCGAACCTTCTTCCAATACTCAAACCACTTCATCTCAGTACCAGGCTGGCAGAAAAACTGCATCTCCATCTGCTCAAACTCACGCATACGGAATACGAACTGGCGAGCCACTATCTCGTTGCGGAAAGCCTTTCCTATCTGTGCGATACCGAAGGGCAGCTTCATGCGGCTGGTCTTCTGCACGTTGAGGTAGTTGACAAAGATACCCTGGGCGGTCTCGGGACGCAGGTAAATCTTGTTGGTAGCGTCGGAGACAGAACCCATCTCGGTAGAGAACATCAGGTTGAACTGGCGCACATCGGTCCAGTTCTTGGTGCCGCTGATGGGGTCTACGATGTTCTCGTCGAGGATAATCTGCTTCAGCTCCTCAAGGTTGGGACCCTGCATTGCCTCGGTGTAACGTGCATGAAGAGCGTCGCGCTTCTGCTGATGCTCGAGCACACGGGGATTGGTAGCGCGGAATTTCTGCTCATCAAAGGCGTCGCCGAACTTCTTGGCGGCCTTGGCAACCTCCTTGTCTATCTTCTCCTCGTACTTGGCTATCTGGTCTTCGATGAGCACGTCGGCACGATAACGCTTCTTGGAGTCGCGGTTATCGATAAGTGGGTCGTTGAACGCATCGACGTGGCCAGAAGCCTTCCACACGGTCGGGTGCATGAAGATGGCGGCGTCGATACCCACGATATTGTTGTGCATCAGCACCATCGACTTCCACCAATATTCCTTGATATTATTCTTAAGCTCAACGCCGTTCTGACCGTAGTCATACACGGCGGCGAGACCGTCGTAAATGTCTGAACTGGGAAAAACAAAGCCATACTCTTTGCAATGGCTGACTATCTTCTTGAAAACATCTTCTTGTGCCATAATTGATTTATCTTCGTTAAATGCTGACTGCAAAGGTACTACAAAAAATAGATACCCGCTAAGATATAGTCGTTTATTTTTCGGTTTTAATCAAAAATTAACTACTCATACAGACGCACCGGACCGAGCAGACCCATAGAGCGCAGAGGGTGGTTGCGCTTGATCACATAGCGCTGTGCCACCTTGTTGTCCTTGAGGGTATGCATGTAATTGCCCATGAGGGTGGTCACCTTGACCTCGATGGTGTTGGCACCGGCATGGAGCATGCCTTCGACATCGATGACGCGGTCGCCAAACCACTGCACCCCGGCTGGGCGTCCATTGACCTTGACCTCGGCTATCTCGCACACGCGTCCTAAGTTAAGGTATTTGGGCATGCGTCCGCTCTCCACATTGACGGTGGTGGTGTAGGTGATGTCGCCCATGAAGTGGGAGTACTCGGTGTTCTTCAGGTCCTGCAGGCTGTCGGGCATGGCCATCGTCTTGACCCATCCCTCGCGCGAGTGGTGCAGGCTGGCGGTCCAGTTGCCCAACTCGATGTACTGCTCGCCCTGCAGCGGCTTGCGCTTGTAGACGGGAGCCTTGGCCTTGACATCATTGAAGACCACGAAGAAGGCCTCAGCGGGACCCATGTCGAGGTGCAGACGCTGGCCGTCGAGCTTGAGCGCGTAGCGCTTGCCGGACCGCTTCGTGCTGCTCGAGAAGCCCCAGGA
>OQVR01000768.1_pt1 | contig 14333 bp, 13 predicted proteins | sample 1691521 | NCBI WGS metagenome assembly OQVR01 (sample SAMN03418256, study PRJEB22391) | human gut metagenome | biome: human-gut; feature: organic feature; material: feces | host: Homo sapiens | place: Tanzania | collected 2013-01
ATACATCTTGCGCCCTGCTTTTCCTGATCCTTTTTTCTTAAAGGTGTGTGAAATTCATTATAGTTTTGTATTCTTTCTTTGACTGAAAATGCCTCGGCATCTTCACGATTATAATCCATAAAATCTGGGTTTCGACCGTTAATTCGTGTGTAATCCAATTCAAATTGTTCAAGCGTTTTACTGTATCACGACCAGATAACAATTTAGAAATTGTTTCACGATTTTCTTCGATTTGTAATTTTATCTTGTTTGTTTTCATTATTTTATCCCCCATGCATCAATATAAATATAACCCAAAAAAGCAATTTGTCAAGTAGGCGTCGTTTCTGGCGCGTAAAAAATGGCGGGGTAAGAAAAAATCGTGTTGCGGGCGTGCGGAATTTGTTTTATGCTGGGCTATGTCAGAGAATAGTGGTTTATGGAAAGGGAACATAATGCTGAAAAAGTTGCTGATTTTTATTGTTTTATTAGTGCCAATTACGTCATTGGCAGCGGGTGCGTCCAAGGCTAAAAAGGAAGAACCGGTTGTCCACTTGACGGATGAACAGATTTACGAGCAGTTGAAAAAACTGGCCCTGGTATTTGAGACTGCACGTGACAGTTTTGTCGAAGAAGCGGACGAGAAAAAAATGCTGGAATCTGCGATGAACGGCATGTTAGCGGCGTTGGATCCGCATTCATCGTATCTGTCGGCAGATGATTTCAAAGAATTTAATGACAAATCATATGGCGAATTTGGTGGATTGGGGATTCAGATTACCAGTGACCGTGGTGCGGTGCGCGTCATTTCGCCAATTGACGATACACCGGCTGCCAAAGCAGGAATAAAGGCAGGCGACTATATCACGCATATTGATGGCGAACAGGTTTTTGATCTAACATTAAATCAGGCGGTGAAAAAGATGAAAGGTCGACCAGGAACCAAGGTTAAATTGACCGTTGTGTCTGATGGTAAAGAACCGCGCAATATCACGCTGAAACGCGCAATCATCAAAGTGAAATCGGTAAAGTTCGAAGAGAAATCAATTGCTGATGCGGACGAAAATTCTGATGAAAAAATCGGATATATTCGTATTTCTGATTTTGGTGCCACCACGTCCAAGGATCTGAAAAACGCAATTGAAAAACTGGAAAAGAAAAACGTAATTGGTTATGTCCTGGACGTACGTAATAATCCGGGTGGATATCTGACGGCGGCGATTGATGTATCGGACGCGTTCTTGGACGGGGGCGAAATTGTATCAACGCGTGGCAAGGCCAAGACTGATATTGAACGCAGTTTTGCGCGGCCGGGCGATATGACAAATGGTAAGCCGGTGGTCGTGTTGATAAATCATGGTTCGGCCTCGGCATCTGAAATTGTCGCGGGGGCATTACAGGATAATGGTCGCGCGTTGGTAATGGGCTCCCAGAGTTTCGGCAAAGGTAGTGTGCAACAGCAAAAGCCTCTGGGCGATGGCACGGCGATACATATTACTATTGCGCGTTATTACACACCCAGTGGACGTTCAATCCAGAACGAGGGGATTACCCCAGACGTAGAGGTATTACAGAGCAAGATTGAAACAATTGAACGCAAGGAAAGTCTGTATTCCGAGGCATCGTTTAAAAATGCCTTGAAAAACGAAAATGCCAAGAAAAAGGCCGACAAGAAATCTGATGATGACGCAGATACTGAATTGACTGACGAAGAAAAAGATGCGCTGGATTATCAATTGCAACGTGCGATGGATATGGTGCGGGCAATGTCTAAATTAAAACTACGTGCACCGGTTTGTGACACGGTGGTGGCGGATAGCGACATTGATGATGAGGCCACGGTAACCACAGATAAAAAATAAAAAAACGTCCATTGGGGCGTTTTTTATCGGTGGCGACCGCGCATTTTGCCATTGTTTTGCAGAATCCAGTCGCACAGGCCATGCTTCAAACACTGGGTTGCCGTTATTGGTTGGCTGTTTTGCATCATGTCTGTGATTTCATCGTTGCTCAATTTTGTATTCTTTTTGTATATTGAACGAATGTATTCTATTTCGCTGTTTGTTGGGCGTATTGATGATGGGCCAACAAATCCCAAATTGCGCTGACAAGCACTGGTATATGGAACCAGGGTTGCTGATTCATACATAATACGAAATCCCGGTGTCCCCAATATTGCTAATAGCCCCGCTGCATCACGTGCAGTGCCAATAATATTTGTGCGGATAATTGCACCACGCGCCCGCATCAGTGCCAACAATGCGGCAAACGATGAGAATGCTGTTAAATCACGACCGTATCCGTTGATGTATAAATCAAAAGCCTGACGATCTGTGATATCGTATGGCGATGTTAGTTTTGTTGGTGTATAAATTGTTTGCATATGGGGCATATTTTGTATATGCGCTGCAATATGTCGTAATGTTTCCGACTGGGGGCTGATTTGTCCGAATAGGCATGCGCTCAGTTCGGCACTAATATATCCGACGGTATCGTCTTCGGTGTTTTCGACGGTTGTGTTGATTGTTTCGTATTCGCCAGGTTGTATGTCAGACATATGATTTCCCGTTACTGAATTTATTCTTCGTTTTGGTATAATACAAATGCTGCGTTTTGTCAAGTCGTTTTGCAAGTATCGTCTTGCCTTGTAATAAAAATCGCGGTATGATTCTGGCATCAATGAAAAATTGTAAAAGGAAAAGGCAAAATGGTAAATTTGATTGTTGATGGTAACTGGGCGGCGGCTGATGTCGCATACAGATGCGTTGATTTTGCGGCGATTTATCCAATCACCCCCAGTAGTACGATGGGTGAACTGGCGGACGAGTGGTCCTTTCAGCACAAGAAAAATATTTGGGGCGCAATTCCACAGATTATTGAAATGCAATCCGAAGGTGGCGCAGCCGGCGCAATGCACGGTGCGTTACAGATGGGGGCGTTGGCGACGACATTTACGGCATCACAGGGGTTGTTGCTGATGATTCCGAATATGTATAAAATCGCTGGCGAGCAGACGCCGTTTGTCATGCATGTGGCGGCGCGCGCATTGGCGACACATGCGCTGTCCATATTTGGCGACCACAGTGATGTTATGGCAGTGCGCAGCACTGGTTTTGCGCTGTTGTCCAGTCATAATGTGCAACAGGCGTCTGATATGGCGGCGATTGCGCATGCTGCGACGTTACGGGCACGTGTGCCATTTTTGCACTTTTTTGACGGATTCCGCACCAGCCATGAAGAATCGCGTTTGATTCGAATCGAAGATGATGTGTTACGTAAAATGATTCCAGATAATCTGGTGCGTGAAAACCGTGCACGTGGTATGTCGCCAGAACACCCGACAATTCGCGGAACTGCCCAAAATCCAGACGTGTATTTCCAAGGACGCGAGGCGGCAAACCCACTGTATGCTGCGACGCCTGATATTGTTCAAAAATGTATGGACGAATTTGCGGCACTGACGGGGCGCAAGTATAATTTGGTTGATTATGTTGGTGACCCAAATGCCGAAAACGTTATCGTTGCCATGGGCAGTGCGTGTGAAACAATTGAAGAAACACTGCCGTTCCTGCCACGTGGACTGGGACTGGTCAAGGTGCATTTGTATCGACCGTTCCCGGTTGACGCGTTGCGCGTTGCGTTGCCGAAAACAGTGAAACGTATTGCGGTTCTGGACCGAACCAAGGAACCAGGCGCAATCGGTGAGCCGTTATATCAAGATGTTAAAACGGTCGTGGGCGATACGGCAGCGGTATATGGTGGACGTTATGGGCTGGGGTCCAAAGAATTCAAACCGCGCGATGTCAAGGCAGTCTATGAAAACCTGATGCGCGATACATTACACCATGACTTTACCGTGGGGATTGATGACGATTTGTCGGGGCTGTCGCTGAAAACAGACCCTGCGTTCGCAGTCCAGGCAGAAAATTTCAAGACCGCAATTTTGTATGGTATTGGTTCGGACGGCACAGTTGGCGCGGTTAAAAATATCGTTAAAATCGTTGGGGAAAATTCTGATTTATATCCGCAATCATACGCAGTATATGATTCCAAAAAATCAGGGGGACTTACCGCATCGCATATTCGTTTTTCTGATGCACCGATTAAAAGCCAGTATTTGATAGAAGTGGCAGATTTTATCAGCGTATCAAACTTTATGATTGCACAGCGTTTTGATGTGTTTCGCGGCCTGCGTGCAGGTGGGACGATTATGATAAATACGTCAATGGCACCTGATGTGGCGTTTGCAAATCTGCCACGAGAAACCCAGGAACATTTAATCAGATTGCGTGCAAATGTGTATTTCTTGGACGCAAATGGTGCGGCAAATGAACTGGGGTTAGGCAATCGTATAAACACGTTTATTATGCTGAATTTCTTTAATCTGACCCAGGTTATTGACCCAGCGGTTGCTGCCAAATCGGCCAAGGCGGCAATTGAAAAAACATACAAGAAAAAGGGTATGGATGTTGTTCAAGCAAACTGGGCAGCGGTTGATCGAGCAGCGGGCTATCTACATCAATATACGTTGCCGTCGTCGGTGTCAAATTTTGCGCCAGACTTTATCCCGGCGATGACTGCGGATGCCCCGGCCGAGATTGCGGGGACATTGGGTGAAATGGCGGCACAGCGTGGTGACGCAATTCCGGTGTCGCGTTTCCGCACTGATGGTGCATTTGGCGCAGGCCAGTATCCAGTCGGCACATCAAAGTATGAAAAGCGTTCGATTTCTCAGCGTGTTGCAACGTGCGATTTGGAAAAATGTATTCAGTGCGGTAAATGTTCTATGCTGTGTCCGCACGCGGCAATTCGTATCCGTGCATTGACCGCTGACCAAGTGGCGTCTGCACGTGCATCGGGAATCATAGTTGTTCCGATGAAAACCCCAGAACTGGGGCCGGATATGTATTACACATTGGCAATTTCACCAGCAGATTGCACCGGTTGTGGCGTGTGTGTGAAAAATTGTCCAGTGGCGGCACTGGGTTTGAAAAACGGGCGGGCTGTTGGCGACGAAAATCAACGCGCATTTGACGCAGTGGTAAAATTGCCTGATATTCCGCGTGAAAAGCTGAACTTGAATATACCAAAACATGTAGAATTATTACCACATTACTTTGAGTTTCCGGGGGCCTGTGCGGGATGCGGGGAAACACCATATATCAAGATGTTGGCGCATTTGTTTGGTGACCACATGGTGGTTGCAAATGCGACGGGGTGTTCGTCTATATATGGGGCAAATTTGCCTACGACGCCGTGGACGTGCGACGCGTCTGGGCGCGGACCGGCGTGGTCTAATTCGTTGTTTGAAGATAACGCGGAATACGGTTTGGGTATGCGGTTGGCGTTGAATCAGAAACGCGACACATTGCGCAGTTTGCTGTTCGAATTAAATATTCCAAATGTTGACGCAATGTTTGATACATGCGACATAAATGCCCAGCGTGCCAGTGCGGAAACATTACGCAAAAAATTGGCGACAATTGATGGGCCACGTGCTCGCCTGGCGGAAAGTTTAGTTGACGCGATTATTGATAAATCTGTATGGATTATCGGCGGCGACGGCTGGGCGTATGATATTGGATATGGCGGTTTGGATCATGTCTTGCACAGTGGCGAAAATGTGAACGTTTTAGTTCTGGATACCGAGGGATATTCCAATACTGGCGGTCAACAGTCAAAATCGACGCCATTTGGTGCCAGTATGAAATTTGCTATCGGCGGTAAAGAACATGCCAAGAAAGACTTAGGTATGATTGCGATGATGTCGGGGGCATACGTTGCGCAAATTGCGTTGGGGGCAAATCCTGCCCAGGCGATTCGTGCGTTCCGCGAAGCGGCAGCGTTCCCTGGGCCATCTATCATATTAGCGTATGCGCCGTGTATTGCGCACGGGTTCGCGTTGCAAAATGCTGTTCAGCACCAGAATCAGGTTGTCCAGACTGGCGCGTGGCCGTTGTATCGTTTTGATCCGACAATGGTGATAGAAGGGCGTAATCCATTGATGCTGGATTCAAATATTGATAATCCGACCGCATTGGAAGACTTTTTGAAAACCGAGAGTCGTTTTAGCGCTGCACGCGCGGTCAACCCTAACTTTGACAGATTGGTCGAATTTGCCAAGGAAAATAATCGTTACAAGGTGGAACTGAAAAAATATATTGCGCATTTTGCAATGATGCACGCGGCAAACGAAACCAAAGAAAATGGCGAGGGATAAATAACATGAAAAAAATAATCGCGATTTGTTTAATGGCACTGGTCGGCTGCACGTTCCAGACCAAACATCGAGGATATGTTTTCCCAGCGGATTTGGATGCACGCGTGGCGCAAATTAAAACGACCGATGAACTGGAACAGCAGATTGGTGCGCCCCAGGTAAAAACAATCCATGGTGACGACGTCTGGATTTATTATGGTGCAGATGAAAATTATCGCGGCCCATTGAAAAAGACATATGATAATCGGACGGTTTTGTTGGCGTGGATAAAAGGCAATCGCGTTACCCGAATGCAGGTTTTGCGTGATGACGATTTGCCTGAAGTTCGGGTTGCTGATGGTGAAACAGAAATCCCGGCAGCGATTGAACTGAACGCAATCCAGGAATTGTTTAACAATATCGGTCGTTTCACACCGGCGGGATTGGGACAATAAAAAGCGTTTGGATTTTTGCCGTAAATTGTGTAAAATAATGTCCAAAGAGAGATGCAGATGAAAAAACTGTTTTGTTCTGTGATTGTGCTGGTCACGATGGTAACGTGTGTGCATGCGGCGACGTTCACGTCGTGCGGGGCGGGGTATATATTGGCAGAACACGCAAAAGTTGATGGCATCAAGGCGGCTGAATGTCAAAAGTTGTGGTGCCGCGATTTGGAAACAGGTCACGTAATGGGCAATGGTCGTGTGGCGTCATCGGGATACGTTGATACGCCCGCGCCAGTGGAACTGATTGACGCGTCTGGAAATCGCATTGAATGCTTTGGCAGGCGTAAATGGTGCAATGGGGAACCAGCAGGTAACTGGAATCCAGAATATGGTGCATACACGCGTGGTGGTGACGACAGCACGTATAAATCGTATCAAAAAGGTGGGTGTTTTGCATGGCAATTAGAAAAGCCGGATTGTGCCGATGGGCTGACCGCGATATTGCAAAATCATAAATGGGTTTGCGCCAAGGCCGAAGGGGGGGCGTCTATCAATCGTGCGTCAGCGGTGCGTCGAACTGGCGCGGTTCGTCGCATAAATAAATAATATTATGCCGTCTTGAATGGGACGGTATTTTTTTATGGTCAATTATTTGTTTTTTTGGTTTTTTTGTGGTATACTGCCTGAGAGTCAGAGAGAATGGCAACCGCAAAGGGTAACGCTATTATGCCAAGCAAGAAATTAGATTTTAAAACTGGCCAGTATGTTGTGTATCCAACCCAGGGCGTTGGAAAGCTGGTCCGAACCGAAGAACAAACAATCGGCGACCAAAAAATTAAAATGTTGGTCATTGATTTTGAACGCAATCACATGACTTTGCGCGTCCCGGTCGAGCGTGCCGAAATCTCGGGACTGCGTCCACTGACCACTGCCAAAAAAATGGACGAGGCAATTGCGTCTGCCAAGGGCAAGGCGGGGGCAAAGCGTATGATTTGGGCGCGTCGTGCCGCCCAATATGAAGAGAATATAAATTCTGGCGATCCTATGAAGTTGGCCGAGGTTGTGCGTGATCTGCAACGTCGGACGGCGGCGGACACGATGACGTTTTCTGCGCGTCAGTTGTATTTGCGTGCGCTGGAACGCATGGCCCAGGAATTTGCTGTTTTGCATAAAATTGACCTGGATGCTGCGTCTGAAAAAATAGAAGATATTTTAGGGGTACCCAAGGAAATTGATCTGAACGCCGCCGGTGTTGATGACGATGACGATATGGACGAAGAAGATACGGAATAAAAAACGGGGTGTGCCCCGTTTTTTATTTAGAGAGCATCCGTCTCTGCTGCGCCCTATGCTCTCTAAAATAGACGACACCCCGGTGCTGCGCACCACCCATCTGGTCAGAGGGGAACTGAGTCCGCGACGAGGCTTTACATTGTGAAATCTTCGCCCAGATAGACTTTCTTGACCATTTCGTCTCGTATAATCTCGTCGGTGGTGCCGTGCTTTAAAATCATACCATCATGCAGAACGTAACTGTGATCGGTAATTCCTAATGTTTCGCGCACATTATGGTCGGTGATAATTACGCCCAGACCACGATTCTTTAATTGAGACACCAGACTGCGAATTTCGTTCACGGCGATTGGGTCAATCCCAGCAAACGGTTCGTCCAGCAATATAAACTTTGGGTCGTTTGCCAATGCGCGCGCGATTTCAACACGACGGCGTTCGCCACCCGACAGGGCGGTTGCAGGGCTGTGCCGCAGAGATGAAATTGAAAATTCATCCAGCAACGCGTCCAGTTTCATCTTGCGTTTCTTGCGGCTGGGTTCTACGACCTCTAGTATTGCCATAATGTTTTGTTCTACTGTCAGACCGCGGAAAACACTGTTTTCTTGGGGCAGATATCCAATATGCAGCCGTGCCCGCTGGTAAAATGGCAGGTGTGTTATATCCTGGGAATTCAGGAAAATCTGACCCCCAGTGGCCGCTAATTGGCCTGTGATACAATAAAATGCCGTCGTCTTGCCTGCGCCGTTTGGCCCCAACAGGCCGACCGATTCGCCCTGACGTGCGACCATGGAAATGTCGCGAATGACCATGCGTTTGCCATATGATTTTGACAAGTGTTCAATGCGTAATACGGATTGTTTCATAATTTTACCACCAATTCGTCAGTTAGTATTTTGTCGCCGTTACTGGAATCAATGCGGACGTTCCCACTGAGTGTCACAGTTTGCGCACGGCGGTCATATCGACCACGATTTGCACGAATATTGTCGGTTATACGTTCGCCGCTGGTGCGACGAACAATCGTCCCCGATACAGATTCTAGAAATATAATGTCAGGCTTGCCATACTCCTGGCGACCGGACGCGGCACGTAACTTGAACGGCTCGCCGTTTGTATCGGTGCCAGCAAATGATGCGCCAGACATCTTGAATTGATTGCTGACAATGTCAGTCATATTCACCGCGGTAATTGGCGTCCATAGTAATTGTTTGGTAAACAAAGAACCAGCGACCAACGCCGCCACCATTACCAGTCCCCAGCCGGTAAAGAAAAACTGCCACAGGCGTTTTAAGCGTCTGTGTTTAGTAAATATAATAAAATTGCGTTTGTCGCCTTGCACGTGATTCAGTTTAGCGCGTCAGATGACAAAAAGCAATTTTTATATTTATTCAATTGTTTTTTTATGTTATAATGTTCGCCAAGAGAGATGATAAAAAAATTGCTAACCTTTTTATGTATGGCGTTGTTTGCAGTCACATCTGATGCTGTGGCGGCGGTCACGGTTAAAAAGGCTGCGCCGGTTGCACCCCAGACGTCTGCCACATCCACAGATACCGCTAGTTTGGTTGGAACGGTATTGGGGCTGGTCAACAGTGTGCAGCAGTTAAATGCCCAGCAAAAGGCACTGACCGCGGAATGTGTTCCGTCATCCAAGGAAATTACGTTCGTCAATAATATGATGAAAGAGTGGGCGAAAGTTGGCGAAATGACCGCGGACGAGGCTCAGACCCGTCTGAATCAGCGTCGTTGTACTATTGCACGGGGCGGTTATGCCCAAGCAGTGCGCATTGCTGCGGGAACCGACGCGACGGAAATCTGCTATGATTATTTTGCGGGTGACGGCAACGATGGTATGGTGTGGGCAAATTTCCCAATGGCCAGTACCGCTACGTACTGCACAGATGGTTCGCTGTCGTGCAAAAATCCGGCAAATGTTTCCAATATATATGAAATATTCAATCTGATTGATTTTTCTGAAACAGACTATACAGACGGGGATAATCGGACAATAGCAGCAAATCTGATATCAAAAATTGAAAACTGCAGTTATGCGAAACTGAGTGCAAAAAAACGTGCACTGTGGGGTAATTTCTTGACTAGCACTGTCAGCAATATGGGCCAGAGCACAAATACTGGCGCAATCATGGATTCGGTGGGACAGATGACCAGCGGTGGTGGTGGACTAGGTGGCCTGGGGTCATTGGGGGCAATAGTACAACAAATTACAAATAAATAGTGCGGTTTATATCGCACTTTTTTGCTTTACTCATATGACAAAAAAGCGTATAATACGGGGGATTATAAGAGAAGGGATTTCTGATGAAAAATAAATCTTGTGTGTTGACATGGATTGTATCACGCGTAATCTCGATGGCGTCTGTTGTGGCGTTGACGGCGTGCGCAGGCAGTAAAGATAATGCCCAATATGCACCGGTTGATACGCCAACGGTTGATTACGTGGAACAATTAGATGTGTATTCTGCACCGCACCAGGATTCATTTTTGAATCAGTTGGCGATGAATTACCGTTCGTATGCAATTTATAATGCACGAACCAGTGGGTATTCTGAAATGGGTGAATTATTCGCACAAAAGGCGGTTGCTGCATTCAGCGGCGAGGTGCCGTTCCCAGAAGCCTTGGAAAATTGGCCGGTTGACAACGAACAGGATTCATTTGAATTATATACAGCTTATAATGATTTGATGGACAAATTGAAAAACGATGCCAGTGAAGCCAACCCGCAATTAGCGGCCGAGGCCCAGGCAAAATTTGACTGTTGGTTATCTGCGGCGGCCAGCGGTCAAGACGGCACGGCACGTGAATGTCGTGACAGATACTTGAAAACTATGGCCGCGTTGCGCGACTGCAAAGGGGGCAAGATTGTAACTAACAATCGCGTATCTGCAACAACGACGACAACGACCGAGACAATCGCTGTTCAGTCGCATCGTCCAGTTACAAATGCCAGTAATCGCCCAACAGATTATTATCCAGAAACTCGCACTATGCAGGCGATGAGTGGGACGGGGCATGCACGTGATGGCGTGATTATTGTCAATAATGTAAATGTTCCGCAACATTTGATTAACCCGGTGCCTGTTCAACCACTGGTTTTTAACCAGAATATCTATGGTGGTGACAAGACAATTTCGGACAGTAATAATATGGCGGTTATGTCGGCGGAATGTGCAGCAAACCCAGAAATGCCAGACTGTGCCGTTGCAAGTCAGAACGAAGAAATCCCAATGGTGGGCGACGAATTGGTCTCACGCCAGGAATTCATCAATATGATGATGGCTATGCGTTCCGAATTAGCGGCGATAAATGCACGCTTGGACCAGATTCAGGCGGCATCTGGTGATAAAACCATTATCAAGGTGCAACAAATTCCATTGGAACCAAAACAGCATGTTATGGAAGAAGTGTTTGAAATCCGCTTTGACTTTGACAAGGCTACAATCAAACCAGAATACCAGGATTTGATTAAAAAATTGGCCAATGCAACCCAGGAAAACAAGAATATCAAGGTGTCTGTGGTTGGACATACCGACACAATGGGCAGCAAGGATTATAACTATGCATTGGGTGGCCGTCGTGCCGAGGCTGTGCAAAAAATGCTGATTAAATACGGTATCCCGGCCAGCCAGATTGTCGCGGTATCGTCCGGCGAAGAAGATTTGGCAGTGCCAACGGCTGATGGCGTTGCAAATGCGGCCAATCGTCGCGTGCGTGTGGTCAAGGAAACGCACTATACCGAACAGGCCAAGGCCGCGCCAATCGTGGTTGAAGAGTATTCGGCAAATGAACCGTGTGGCATGTATGGTTGCGACAAATAAAACAAATTGTTGACAATTATACTTGACAAAAAAGGTTTGTTGTTATAATCTGACCACTGTCAGAGAGATGTTTTGACAAGAGGCATTGAATATGACTGATAATGTGAATAAGTTTAGTATTGCGTCAAACGCCGTAGCAAACAAGGCGAATGGGGCAGGTTACAAGAAGGGTATTGCGGCGGTAAATTTGGCGGCCGAATTTATGGCGCGTGGTGTGAATTTGCACAATGGCTCGCAGAGTGAGAAGTAGTTTTTGTGCCGTATTAAACATCTATTTTACGTCGGGGCAATGTTCGCCCGACGTTTTTTTATAAACAAAAAATTCTTGATAAAAACGCGTGTTTTAGCATCATTATTGCGAAAGGATTTTTATGCAGAAATAGTTCGCCAGGGGGGGCGGTTGAATTTCGCATGTTTTTGTCATGTCATGTTTTTCGGACGGTATTTTTCGGTTGCTTTTTTGCGACTGTGTTTTGCGTTTTTTGTGCTTTGGCGTTGCCAAATGATGTCAATCCTGATGATAATGGCACGACTTATGCGACAACCAGTGGTATTGCCGGCGTCAGTTATGTCAAGGATGTTGTGGCAAACAAGGAAAATACAATGAACAAGGTTACCAGTCTGACACCCAGTGTGACCGATGTCCAATATCCATCGGCATTGGCGGTCTATTCGTCGGTGTCAGAGCGCGTCAGCACATCATCTGCGGCAAATCAATCAATGGCGGGTAAATATAATGTTACGGGGACGCTTTCCGTTCCAGATTTGCCATTGCCCGGGGCAGAATGAGGAAAAAAACAGGCACCAAAGTGCCTGTTTTTTATGGTGAAATATCCTTTCGTATGAAAGGTTCTTATTAACGACTAGACATCTAATTCCAACTTGATTTTAGTGTTATTTCTTTCACCACCGTAATTATACAACACTAAAATAATAAGTCAATTGATTTGCATTTATTTGTTATGTTTTGTATCATGTGATGTGCACAAAGGGGCGTGGTCGTGAAATATAAATTAGGCTTGGATTTAGGCAGCACATCACTGGGGTGGGCGGTCGTAGAATTAAACGATGTGGATAATATAACCCGTTTGGTCGATATGGGGGTGCGTATATTTCCAGATGGTCGTGATGCGCAAAGTCATACACCAATCAATGTAGTTCGTCGCGAGCATCGTCAGATGCGTCGTCGCGGTGATCGTGTGGCTTTGCGTAAAAAGCGCACATTGCAACTGATTCATAAATATGGAATGGATTTTGATATTCGTTCAAATGTTTCGTTGGAAAATCCGTATGCGTTGCGTGCCCGTGCGGTTGTTGAAAAATTACAACCCCAGGAATTGGGACGCGTCTTGTTCCATTTGGCGGTGCGTCGTGGATTCAAGAGTAATCGTAAAGAAACCCGGGGCGAGGCTGGTGGAAAATTAAAAAATGCAACGGCGTCTTTACAGGTGGCAATGGGTGACAAAACGCTGGGGCAATTTCAATTTGAATCACACAGATACAGATTCGCAGAACAATTTGATGGAAATAAAATCAAAGATGGGGCGTTCTATCCGACGCGTGATATGTATCTGGCAGAATTTAATCGTATATGTACGGCCCAGGGATTATCAGATGAAATGCGAAAAGAATTTGAACATGCAATATTTCATCAACGTCCGTTATTGCCACCTGTTATTGGGACGTGTATGTTTGAACCGGGACAACTACGCGCATATAAATTTGAACCGGTGTTTCAACGGTTCCGCGTCTTGCAACAGATAAATCAGTTGCGAATAATTGATAATGGTGTCGTAACGGAATTATCGGGTGAACAGCGTCAGAAATTACAAGATATATTATTACGGACGTTTGATGGTGTTAAGCGCGATAAATCAGGGCGTGTAAAGATTACGTTTGCTGCGGTGCGGAAAATGCTGGGGCTGGCACGTGGTGTCCGGTTTAATCTGGAAACCGAAAAACGCAAAGAAATGGACGTTGATACGACAGCGTTCGCGTTTTCGGAATGTGGTTTGTCTGATTTCTGGTATGCGTGTCCACACGATAAAAAATCGCAAATCTTGGCACGAATAAACGATGATACGCTGGGTGATGATGATTTGGTCGACTATTTGGTGGAAAATTGTGGTCTGAATCCAGATGTGGCGGCGCAATTGATACAACGCCCGTTTGAAGATGGGGTTGCGAATCTATCTGTCTGCGCCATGCAAAAGATGTTGCCATTTTTGGCGCAGGGTGATTTATACCATGTTGCGGAAGACAAGGCTGGATATAATCATGCTGACCGGGGTGTTGTTCAGATGGCACAACTGCCATACTATGGAGATGTTGCAGCATTAAAGCCGTCATTGGTTCCAGATAAAAATGGTGTATATCGCACAATGAATGCCACTGTTCATATTGCATTGAACCAGTTGCGTGCGGTTGTCAACGATTTGATTGCACGATTTGGCGGCGTACCATATGCGATAAATATTGAAATGGGGCGCGATGTTCGTGCGGGGGCGCGGGAACGAGCCGAGATAGACAGTCAGCAGGCCGCTAATAAAGAAATTGTTTTATTCGCCATCGAATCATCC
>OQVR01000771.1_pt1 | contig 14312 bp, 3 predicted proteins | sample 1691521 | NCBI WGS metagenome assembly OQVR01 (sample SAMN03418256, study PRJEB22391) | human gut metagenome | biome: human-gut; feature: organic feature; material: feces | host: Homo sapiens | place: Tanzania | collected 2013-01
TGATGGAAGCAGCTATCTTGATATTGCAGCATTTATTAAAGCTAATGGTGCAAGACCTAAAGAGGATTTAGTAGAGCTTTGGAAAAGAATAGTTTTTAATATGGCAGTTTCCAATACTGATGATCATTTGCGTAATCATGCTTTTTTACTTTCTGATGTAGGGTGGATATTATCGCCTTTGTATGATGTCAATCCAGTGCCATATGGTGATGAATTATCTTTAAACGTTAATGAAAATGATAATAGGATTTCTACTGATTTGGCTATAGAGGCAGCTCCTCGTTTTGGTATAAAGGAAGTTGAGGCTGTCAAATATATTACTGAAATACTATCAACAGTAGATAATAATTGGGAAAAGCTTGCCTGCAATTATGGATTATCCCGTAGACAGATAGAGGATATGAGGCCGGCGTTTAGTTTAGCTTCTTATCAAAACCTTTAGCGATAAGCAGACTTGACGCTCTGCGTATTACCTGGGTAGTACGCAGAGCGTTTTTTGCGTTTTGTGTTAAAAATACGGCAGAAAATAGTTTACGCTCAAAGCTATTTATGGTACAATATTTGCAGTATCGAATTTAGAAAATTTTGATGTGAGGTAGGCTATGAAAAAAGAGCTTATTATAAATAAGCTGCCGACAGCTTTCTGTCATGCCTCTACGCTTGCTGCCGTAGGCGGTGTGCAGGGGATAGAAGCCCTGGCCTGCTGGTTCGGCGGCAGTCATGAGGGCGCAGATGATGTAGGCATATATTTGAGCGCGTGTCGCCAAGGTCAATGGTCTGAGCCGGAGCTTGTCGTGAGCACGCAGGAGCCGTGCTGGAATCCTGTGCTGTATCTGCATGGCGCGGAGGCAGCAGGGCAGCGCGTGAGCCTGTTCTATAAGCAGGGCAGGGCGATTGCCGATTGGCGTACCTATGCTATTACCTTGACGTTAAGGCAGGGCGAGGTGCTTCGCTCGGAGCCGCACGAGCTGGTTGACGGCGACGTGAGCGGTGGGCGCGGACCTGTACGCAACAAGCCGTTGCGCCTGGCGAGCGGACGCATTCTTGCCGGCGCTTCTACCGAACATGGCATCTGGAAAGCCTTTGCTGATATCAGCGATGACGATGGCGCAAGCTGGCACAAATCTGCTGTTGTGCAGATTGAGGGATTGCAATATCAGGCAGGCGAAAAAACTGCCGAAAGCAATATTGCTGTCAGCCAGCAGTCCTTTTACGGACGCGGCGTGATTCAGCCGAGCCTGTGGCAGAGTGCGGACGGCAGCGTGCATATGCTGCTGCGCAGCAGTGAAGGCTTTGTCTATCGCAGCGATTCTGCAGATAACGGCGCAACCTGGTGCAGTGCCTACGCTTTGAGCCTGCCGAACAATAACAGCGGTCTTGACTTGGTACGGACTGCTAGTGGTGTGCTTTATCTGGTGTGCAATCCGGTGGCTGCCAACTGGGGTCAGCGTTCTCCCTTAAGTCTGTTCAAATCTACAGATGAGGGTGCAAGCTGGCGCAGACTGCTTGACCTGGAAACGGAGCCTGCGGAATTTTCCTATCCGGCGATTATTGCTGAAGGGGAAAATATTATTATCACTTACACCTATAAGCGTTGCAATATTGCCTGTGTACGCTTGAGCGCTGATGAACTTGTTAACCTTTAAATTTAAAATATAAGGAGATGTAAGACAATGAAGAAATTTTTAGTTGTGCTGATGGCTATGCTGACCATGGCTGTTATGCTTACTGGTTGCGGTGGCGACAGCAAAAAAGCAGCTTATCCTGCAGACGGAGATATTTCCGTAATTATTCCTAAGGCACCGGGCGGCGGTACTGATATTTCTGCCAGAGGCCTGATTCAGTTCATGGAAAAAGAGCTGAAGGGCAGCAAATTTGTTCCCGTAAACAAACCCGATGGCGGTGGTGTAACCGGCATGGTAGAGCTGGCTAACGCTAAACCCGACGGTCATACTCTTGGTATGGTTACCGTTGAGCTGGCTATGTTCCCGCACCAGGGCAAATGCAAAAACACCTATAAGGATTACGCAGCTATCTGCGCTCCGATTGCAGCTCCGGCAGCTTTGATTGTGCCGAAGGATGCTCCTTATAACAGTGTAGACGAATTCGTAGCCTTCGCTAAGGCAAACCCCGGCAAGGTGAAGATGGGTAACTCCGGTATCGGTGCTATCTGGCATATTGCAGCGCTTTCCTTTGAAGAGGAATTCGGCGTACAGTTCAAGCACGTACCGTATCCGAAAGGCTCTGCTGACATTGCCGCTGCTCTGGCTGGCAAGCACATCGATGCAACCCTGGCTGACCCGTCTGTTTTCAAGAGCCAGGTAGACGCAGGCAACCTGAAGATTCTTGCTGTTATGGCTGATACCCGCAGCGTAATCTATCCGGATGTTCCGACCTTCAAAGAGCTGGGGCACAACATGACCGTTCGCGCTTGGGCAGCACTGGTTGCTCCTAAGGATACTCCGAAAGAAAAGCTGGAAGCTCTGCGCGCTGCTGCTAAAAAGGTTTGCGAATCCAAGGAATTCAAGGATTATTTCATGAAACAGGGTATCGACCCGACCTGCATTATCGGTGCTGATGCTGATAAGATGATGGCTGAAGACCATGCAATGTATGAAAAATTCCTGAAGAAAGCAAAATAATATCGCCGTAAGGCGTAAGTGAAAAATGCCGACGCTGTAACCCGGAAGGGGTGCGGACGTCGGCGTTTTTTTTGTTTACATATGACCGCAAATAATTTCTCCTGCTAAAAGTGATAATAATATAAAAAATAAAAAACAAGGAAATAGTATATAGGTTTACTTGCAATTAAATTTTCGACATGCTATAATTAAATAGGAAATAAATCCTAATTAGTGATATTTGTATAACACCCCCTAGGTCAGAAACTGCTTGTTTATAAGTTGCCTTTACCTAATATATAGATATTTGCTAGCAATAATCAGTTACGACCGAATTGCAAAATAGCAATGCAATAGACTGATTATTTTCAATTAGAAAAATTCTGCGAGAAGAGATGGATTTGTATAGCGATGTTCTGTGAGGCATTTGCTATATGAATTGTCTTTTTGCGCAGTTTTTTTGTTTTTATATTTATTTTGATGAGTGTTTTATACACAAAAGGAGTTGAAGTTATGAAAACGAAACTCAAAAGTAAGAAATGGAAGTCGCTTGTTTCAGGTATTCTCCTGGCAGCCAGTGCATCGAGCTTTCTCATAGCACCGGTTTTTGCTGCAGAATACGATGAACCGCTTACCGGCTATGTTGGTGATGATCTTGATATCATCGAAGCCGATGGCAATACGGTAAAGCTGGATAAAGCTACTAACACTATTACCTATGATTTCCAAGGTCAGAACCATACGTTTACGGTAAAGAATAGTGATGGTATTTCTAATTCTGAGAAATATAGCTATGTCTACAACAACGTAGGTGCTGATGGCAGTAAGGGTACACTGCATATTTACCAAACTAACAACCAGCATAATGCTTATGCAGGTGTAAATGGTTTGGTGGCCAGTGGTAACACTGTTGTTAACAGTAATCTGGATATTACTGCCACCTCTGACTATGCCTCTGTAGGTGTTTATGCTGCTAACGGTGCTGACCTGGTCATTAACGGTAACGTTAAAATGCGCAAGGATGATCCTTCCAATCCATGGGGCATTATTACCAAAAATGTGCATGGCAACGTAGGCCCTGGCGGTGCAGTTACCATGGATGGTGGCTATGACGCCAATTACACCGGCGCACGCTGGCAGCCCAGTGCCTTCAGCGTTGGCTATACCCGTGGCAATATTACTGTTAATGGTGACGTAGACGTTGCTGTACGCGGTACTGCTGTTAACGTAGGTGCATATAATGCCGCTGAAGGTGTACATCCGTATGACCTGGCTACCGTTTCTCTGGTAGGCGATTCTACCCGTATCATTACTCCGTACAGAGAAAAGAATTCTGTTGAAGGCTTTGGCGAATTCATTGAGCCTTACTATTCTCTGGCATGCTACGGTGGCACAATTAATGTCAACGTCAAGAATATGGAAGCGCAAAAGGGCAAGGTTGAAATTGTCGGCAACATTATGGCCATGAAGCGCTCTGAATATACACGTAAAAGCAATGTTTATCAGGATGGTCGCATTAATTTAGCTCTGACCACCAGTGATTCTTCTTGGAAAGGTATTATTGATAATACCAATCTGAACTATGATGTTGCGGATTCCAATGTAGCTTTTGGTTGGCGGTACGACCCGGATATGACTCCAGTTTATGCTGACCACTCCGGTGAAGTAAATCTGTGGCTGCAAAACGGTGCACAATGGATTTATGAAAATGCTTCCCGTAAGGATGGTCTGGATTACAGCCATATGCCGCAATACAGCCAGCCAAGCTATGGCAACTATGATGGCATGTCCCATCTGAGCCGTCTTGTTGGCGGTAAAGACAGCGCATCTGCCGGCATTATCAGAGTAAACGACGATGATCCGATTCAGATTGCCAATGCTGAAGGCGTCACCAAGATTTGGTATGAGCACGCTGATGCTACTCCGGGAACTATTATCGGTGGCGATGTGAAGGTTCTTAATGCCAAGACCGGCACCGAGATGATGCTTTACACCGGCAACAACGGTATTACTAAAGGCTTTGCTGAAGGTGATGCTGCGGTAGATAAAAACAATGTCAGTGAAGTGCTGAACTCCCTGGCACACAAGCTGTGGTATATGGCCGGTGACTCTAACCTTAAAGGCAGTGTATCCATTGCTGAAGGTTTGACGGCTTCTTCTGCTACGATGAAGACTGGTAACATTACCTTTGCCGATGGTGGCCAGGGCTTCTATGATTATACTCCGGAGAAGGACGATAAGACCTATGCAACCGGAGCGATTGTGAAATCCGAAAACATCGACGAAACACGCGAAAGCGATGTCAATGGCGTCGTTTCTATTAATGTTACCGAAGCTCAGACCGGGGTATCCGGTGAGGCTCCTAGTGCCTTGTATGTAACAGGCGACGCAGCAAGTCCGCTTGTTGTTGATTTACAGGGCCACACCTTGAAGCTTAATGCTAACAATCAAGCTGCTACTTATTTGTCTACAGTTTACGTTGATGAAAACAAGAGCATGGAGATTAAGGATTCCAAGGGCAATGGTGTGCTGAAGGTTTCTGCCGGACTTGGTGCTGATGGCAATGCTGATACTAAGGCTAAGTATGTCTATGGCATTCGTGTAGGCGAAGGCGGCAGCTTTACCGCAAATACTGATGTTGAGATTGATGGCGTTAAATCAACAGGTTCATCTGCTGCTTATGGTATTTATGTAAATACTAGTGGTAACGTTGTTTTTGATAAAGATCTGACTATTAAGAATGTGCAGAATGGCAATAAGGTTGGACCGAAAAACGCAGGCATTTATACCGATACATATTCTGGTGCGGCCACTCCGACTAATGTTGTTATTAAGGGAAACCTTAATATTGAAAATGTAGCAGGCAGTGCTCTCCGTGTTATGACCGACGCTACTATATCTACTGCTGGTGCAACTATTAAAGCAATGGATATGGCTAACGGTACTGCAAATAGCCAATATTTTGCTTTGCAGGCCAACAAGGGCACTATTAACCTGAATACAGGTGATGGCATTACTGCTGGAGTTCTTGACGTTACCGGTGATATGAAGGTAACTGATTATAGTACTTCTGTAATCAATGTCAACATGACGAAGGGTTCTCAATGGACAGGTGCAGTAAGCAATACTTCCAGCAGTTCCTATAATGCACCTTCTGGACATTTTAATCTGACAATGGCCGAGGGTTCTGTATGGAATCATGAAACTGGTCGTTCAGTAGATACGCTGAAGACAACTTTTGTCGGCAGCAATGTTTCTAAGCTGGATGCTTCCGGCGTAATCTACCAGAATTCCGACAAGGGTATTACCGTATACGATTATAGCGGTGACACAACTGTTATTTACGGCCATGACACTGATAATCCGCTGAATATCACCGGCGGCGACTTCACTGTCAAGACAGCGGCTGCAGGTTCCAAGATTACTTTGGTAACTGATAGTCAGGGCATTAATGCTGGCTTTGAGGCTAGTGATACTGCGGCAGAAAAGAATAATGTTAAGGAAATACTGAATAAGCTGGCTAATAAGCTGTTCTACACTGGTTATAAAGATGCAAATCTTGCTGGCGTAGTTAAAATCGCTGATGGCATGACAGCATCTAGTGTAAGCGCTACTGTAAAAGCTTCCGGCGATGTTACCTTCTCTGATGGCAGCAACGGAACAAAAACAGCAGGCCAGGGCTTCTATGATTATACTCCTGAACAGGAGAAACCTAATTATAAAACAGGTGCTATTATCAAGTCTGAAGATATCAGCCTGAGCCGTGAGTTGGATGAAAGCGGCGTAGCACATGTTGCTGTAACCGAATCGAATGCCACTAGTAATTTTGCTAGCGCCCTTTACGCAGGCGAATCAACTGATCCGTCCAGCCCGATGACTGTAAAAATGTCCGGTAAGGGCCTGGCTTTGAATGCTGCGCAATCAAGCGGACAGGCAGCAGCTATTTACGCAGGCGCTAATACCTATATCAAGGTTGTTAACCCGTCTGCTGACCAAAAGCTTTCAATTAGAGCAACCAATACGGATAGCAGAGCCTCTCATGGCATTTACGCCCTAGGCAATGCGCACCTGAATATTTCCGGTCCAGTGGAAATTACTGAAGTTATCACTAAGGGTGCTGCTGCAACCGGCATTAATATCCAGGGCCAGCAGAGCGAGATTAATATTGATGGCCCGCTGACAATCAGCAATGTCAAAGGTCTTAAAGAACGCGGCGCAGGCATGAGTGCTGCCGGTATTCTGGTAACCGGTGACAGCTCCACTGTAACTGTCAGTGGTCCGGTAGATATTTCCGGTGTACGCGGCAGCGGTATCAAGCTGGTTGGCGCTAATACCAAGGTATCTGTTGGCGGCGGCACTATTACTGCAGCTGAAGACAGCGATAAGTCGCATAATTTCTATGCAGTCCGCGTAGATAAAGGTACGCTGGACATCAACATGAAGGACGGCGCTGCAGGCGATACGACCACCAAGATTACCGGTGATATGTATGCAACCGGCCAATATGGCAAGAAGGTTGTGGAATACACTGGCGGCGAGCTGATTAACTGGAATGATGCAGGCATTCTCAATGTTGCATTGACCGATAAGGATTCCTTCTGGAAGGGCGTTGCAGCTTATGACCAGTATAATGATGACTATGGCAGCGGTGGCAATACTGCGCATGATATCGGCCAGTTCAACCTGTATCTGCAAAATGGCGCAACCTGGACTAACGAACAGCAGTCGCATGTGACAACAACGACTATAGCGTCCAAAAATCCTGTATGGACAGGCAGCACGCTGGCAACACTGCATGGCGGCAAGGATGCAGATAACGCAGGATTGATTTACCAAAAGGATAACAATCCTATTTCTGTTGTTAATTACAGCGGTCATACCACTGTCTTCTATGAGCATGATGCAGCTGATCCGACCAAGATTATTGGCGGCAGCTTCAATATTACCAATGCAGCAGAAGGCTCTGCTATCACCTTTATTACAGATAATAAGGGCATTACCTCCGGCTTTGCAGATAGCGATTCCGGCGATGCTAAGGATAAAGTAGCTAACGTACTGAACAACCTTGCAGGCAAGCTGTTCTATAAGAACTATACTGATGGTCATCTGGCTGGCGTAGTGAAGATTGCTGACGGCCTGACAGCTTCTTCCGCAGCACTGAAGACCGGCGATATTTCCTTCTCTACTGAAGACACAGGCACCCTTACACCTGGCCAGGGCTACTATGCTTATAAGACTAGCAAGCCCGGAAGCCAGATAGTTAAAGAATTTACTACGGCAATTACCGGTGATGCAGCTGCGGATACGGTTTACATAGAAAAAGGCGTACTGAAGGACGATGGTACCTATGTATTTACTGCAGACAGCACAACCATTACACCTGATAAGCATCTGATTGCCGGTGGTGCATGGCTCCCGCAGATTAGCGCAGCTATTTCCGGCTCCGACGAGAACCATAATGTTACCATTGATATGAATGGCAACAAGCTGACGGTAGATACAACAACCGATACCCATACAACCGGTATCACAGCTATCGGCAAGGGTGTAGTCAACATCAATAATGCCGGTGCAATGTCTGTCACTGCAACAAGCACCAAGGGTGGTCAGACAGGCGCACTGTTCGTTAATGCCGGCGGTACGCTTAATATTCACAATGCCGGTGCTGATAATGTGCTTACCCTGCGTGCGAACAGCACTGCTCCGGCGAATGCTGCGGTTATCAAGAGCATGAACGGTGTAAGCGGCGTTATGTCCACTATCACTGTTGACGGTCTCGTTGATGTTGTGGCTGATAAGAGCAATGCTTCCGGTGCTAATGAAGCAATAAGTGCAGTCGCTTCCAAGGTTGAGGTTGGCGGCGGTGTCATCAAGGCTATTAATGGAGCAGAATATGCTATCCGTGCTTATGGTGAATTCGCTTCCAAGAACCGCGGACAGGTTAATGTGAATGTCAAGAAGGATGCTGAAGGCGCTATTATCGGTGCGGGCAATAATAATGTTCAGATGGAAGGCAATGTATATCTCGGCGGCGGCATGGATAATGCCGGTGCAAGTGCAGATGTAAGCGTTGGCCTGAATACTAAGGATTCCTTCTGGAAGGGCGATGTAAGCAATGCTAACGGCAGCAGTGCAGGTATCGTTAACCTTTACATGGGCAATGGTGCAACCTGGACCGGCAATAACCTTTCCGGCAACACTGTAAATGCTAATCTGGATAATGCAACCTGGACCGGTTACAGCAATGGCAATGCTATGCACCTGAAGCTGGATAATTCCATCTGGAATGTAAATGGTGCCAGCAAGCTTGCTTCCTTCTCCGGTAATAAAGGCAGCATCTTTGTAGCAAGCGATGCAGGCGATATCAGTGTAGCTGATTACAGCGGCAACACTACTGTTATTTACAGCCATGATGCTGATAATCCGACCAATATTCTTGGCGGCAGCTTTACCATCGGACAGGCTAATAATGGCTCCAATATTACGCTTATCACTGATAACCAGGGCATTACTAAAGGCTTTAACGCATATGATAAGGCTGAAGACCAGAATACTGTTAATGAAGTTCTTAACAAGCTGGCACAGAAGCTCTTCTACACTGCTAATGATGGCAAGCTGGCAGGCACTGTCAAGATTGCTTCCGGCTTAACTGCTTCTTCCGCAGCTTTGAAGACCGGCGATATCAGCTTCTCCACCGATGCAACCGGCACGAAGACACCTGGTCAGGGCTTCTATGAATATAGCGAAGCAGACGATTCTGTTATTACTGATCCGATCACCGGTAATCTTGATAAGAAGTATGTAAACCTGGGTATCGAAACCGAAAAAGGCATTTACAACTTCACTCAGGATACAGTTATTAATGTAACCAAGGGTGATTACAGCTCTAACCTGAGTGCTATTGAATCCAGCGGTGGACCGATTACGATTAATGCCGATGGCATGAATCTGGACGTAGCTTACCATGTTCTGAAGGGCAGCAATGTTGCACGTGCGGTAGCTACCGGACTCAGCTATGGCAAATCCAAGGACATTACTATTAAGGCTGATAGCCTGAAGCTCAGCACTGATACAACCGGTTTTAGGGCGCAGGGTGTTTATGCAACGGGCGGTAAGATTAACATTGATGCAGACACCACCATTTCTACCTCTGCTCAGACAGAAAGCAATGGTATTTACAGCGGTAGCGGCGGTACTGTTACCATGAACGGCAACCTGGATATCCAAAAGGATAGCAAGGCAGCTAATTACATTGCGCTGAAGTCTGAAGATAATGGCGTTATCAACGTTAATATTAAAGACGGCAAGGCAGGCGCAGGCATTGTCAAGATTGATGGCGATGTCTTCACCAAGTCTGCTGAAAGCTATGATGAGTGGGAGGATGAAACAACTTCTACCACTTCTACCGTTAATCTGGCATTGCAGGGTAAAGACAGCAGCTGGAACGGTCATAGCCTGTACGAGGTTACTTCCTCCGGTGATGTTTCCACCAGCTATGGTACCTTTAATCTATGGCTGACAGATGGTGCAACCTGGACCAATGAGAAGAACGGCAAAGAGGTTCCGAGCGGCTTTGACGGCAGCTATGTAACTAAGTTTACTGGCGGCAGCGATGCAGCACATGCAGGTAACATCTTCCAAAACGATACTAAGAATATCACCATCGATAACTACAGTGGCAACACCAACATCTACTACGCACACACCGGTAATGGCGAAGCGGCAGGCGACTATAAGGCTGGCGATACCATTATCAAGCATGCGGAAAAGGATTCTGTAGTATCCCTGATTACCGATAACAGCGGCGTCAACATGAGCTCCGCTGACAGCATTGTTAACGTACTGAACACCTTAGCTGGCAAGCTGACCTACAGCAACTTCACTAAGGACGAAAACAATCTGACCGGTTATGTGAAGATTGCCGATGGCCTGACGTCTTCTTCCGCAGCAATGTACACTGGCGACATGGCGTTCTCCAAGAAGGACGGCAAAGGCAGCCTGAAGGACGAAGACAGCATCAGACCGTTCCTACCGGCACCTGATCATCAGATTAAGAATGAGTTTACCACAACCCTGACTGGTGTGAAGGCTAATGACAAGGAATACTACAAGGCCGGCGTAATTAAGGGCGAAGGCCAGTACCTGTTCACCCAAAACAGCAGCATTACTACAACTAATGCAAATGGCTCTAACATGAACCAGGCTACTACCATTGATGCTACCGGCAAGACCTTGACTTTCAACACTAACGTAACTGGTGGCTCTACCTACCATGCAATTGGTGCCAACAGCACTGACGGCGTAACCATTACTGCTGACAAGCTGGTGCTCAACGCTCACAGCACTAAAGGTCGTATTGAAGGCATCAACGTAGGCGGCCAGGGCCAGCAGAATAAGGATAACCCGATGAAGCTGACCATCAATGGCGACACTGAAATGAATGTTAAGGGCATTGGTTATACCCTTGGTCTGTATGCAGTCGGTAATGCTGAAGTAACCTTCAACGGTAATGTAACCGCTATGGGCGATAAAGACAGCGAATGGGGCCTGACCTCTGAGAAGGGTGCATATGGTTACTATGGCTGCTCTTTAGTATACAGCGGCAGCAACTACAGCGTGCAGATGGGACCGAAGGTTACCATCAACGGTGATGTAAATGCTAAGATTGACGGCAACTGCCTGTTCGCTAACGGCGGTCATGCTAAGCTGACGATTAACGGTGGTGGCAACATCGAAATCAACAAGGATAACACCCATAATTATTATGCAATGATTGCTGAATCCGGCACTACCAGCATGAACGTTAACCTTGACGAAAATTACGATGCAGTAAGTGCAAGAAACAACAAGCTGGTACTGAAGGGCAACGTAGGCGCATCTACCGGTGCAATGAATGCTAATGAGCCTGAGCTTTACACTAAAGTAAATCTGGGCCTGGCAACGGCAGATTCCGCATGGACCGGTATCGCTTATAACGGCTTTAATGATGACGGCAATTCGGCATATGGTAGCTCTAAGAAGTTCTACGGTGCAATCAATGTCTTCCTGCAGAATGGTGCAACCTGGAACAATGAGCAATGGGGTGAAGCTGTTGATCAATTCGAAGGCAGCCATATTGCTAAATTCGTAGGCGGCAGTGATGCAGCACACGCAGGTAACATCTTCCAAAAGGATGAATATGACCTGACTATCGACAACTACAGCGGTAACACCAACATCTACTACGCACACACCGGCAACGGCGAAGCAGCTAGTGACTATGCAGCTGGCGACACCATTATCAGAAGTGCGGCAGCAGGCTCTGTAGTATCCTTGATTACCGACAACAGCGGTATCAACATGGATAACGAGTACAGCGTAACTGACGTGCTGAACACCTTGGCAGGCAAGCTTACCTACAGCAACTTTACTAAGGGCGAGAAGAACCTGGCCGGTTACGTGAAGATTGCTGACGGTCTGACTGCAAGCAGTGCAGCAATGCAGACCGGCAACATCGCCTTCGATACTGAAAGTGGTAAGGGCAGTCTGGAGAACGGTTCTATGAAGCCTGGCTTCACCTATCCGGATACCCAGAAGCCTGAAGTTACTGAAAAGAACCAGGGTATTACCGGTGATGCTAAGACTGACTATCAATACAAGAAGGACGGCATCCTGAAGGAAGACGGCTCTTATGTATTCACGCAGGATCCGACTAAGATTGAGGTTGAAAGTGGCGCTGCAGTAGAAGCAACCGAGAACAATATCAACATCGACAGCACCCAGGCTAAGCTGGAGCTGAAGGGCGAAACCGGCATCAATGCAAATGGTGCAGACGTTACTGTTAATGGTAACACCGGCATCAGCGGCGATGTAGGCATTAATGCTGAAAAAGGCAACGTAACCCTGAACGGCAGCACTGATATCGCAGGCACTGATGCTGCAATCAATGCAGGCGAAGGCGGCAATGTAGATATCAACAGCAACAACGGTGCGCTGAATATTAAGGGTGATATCAATGCCAACGGCGGCAACATTACTATAGACAGCGGTAATGCAACCGGCATTATCAACGGTGATGTAACTGCAAACAACGGCGGTAACGTTGAAATCACCTTGAACGATGCAAAATCCGAGCTGACTGGTAGCTATAATGTTGACGAAGACAGCAGCATTGTAATGAATATTGCTAACGGTGCAACCTGGAACCTGACTGACGACGAGGACGATGCTGAAGGTATGTCCCTGTTGAGAATGGCCAAAGCACCTGCAGCAGCTGCTGATAAAGGCCTGACCATTAATGGTGGCGAGAGCAAAGCAAAGACCGGCTACCTAAACATGACCAAGAGAACTAAGAATCTCAAGATTGCAAGCTACAGCGGTTGGGAAACCATCATCTATGGTCACGAAAATGCAGGCGACAAGGACGAAGACTACAAGTCTGGTGATACTATAATCAACAAGGCTGCTAAGGATTCCAGCGTAATCCTGTCCACAGACAACAGTGGCATCAACATGGACGATAAAGCTGCAGTTGAAGCAACCCTGAAGGCATTGGCTCATAAGCTTACCTACACTGACCATGAAGCAAATGGCAGCAACCTGACCGGTATGGTACAGATTGCCGATGGGCTGACTGCTTCTAGTGCAAGCAAGTACCTCGGTAACATGAGCTGGGACGAAAACGGCAAAGGCCAGTATGTTGATGACAGCGTTAACTGGAAGGAAATTTACAATGGCAACTATGAAACCTTTGTAATGCAGGGCGTAAGAAGCGCTGCAACCACCTCCATGCACAGCTGGCGCGACAACATGCAGGATACCTACACTGGCGCAGACCTAGCAGACGAAGACGGCATCTTCGCTAAGGCACTGGGCGGCAAGACCAGCTCCGATGTTAAGGGCGTTAGAGACAGCAACACCTATCGTGGTGTACAGGTTGGCTTGGACAAGGCTCTGGCAAACGGCTGGCATGCAGGCGTAGCATTTGACTACCGCAATGGCGATTCCAACTACCTGCTGGGCGGCAAGGGCGACAACCAGCTCTACAGCCTGGGCGTATACGGCGTGAAGAACTTCGAAGACCAATCCTACCTGCGTGTAGCAGCAAAAGCCGGTCGCGTTGAAAACGAATACGACGTTTACAATGAAATCCGCAGTCTGAAGCTGCATGGCGATTACAAGTCCAACGCTTATGGCCTGACCATGGAATATGGCAAGACCTTCGGCAGCGAGGCAAGCTACTTCACTCCGAAAGCACAGCTGACCTGGTCTCAGGTAGGCAGCAAGGATTACACTGCACGTACTCCGAACGACAGCATGAGAATTGACCAGGACGCTTACAGCAGCCTGGTAGCACGCTTCGGTGTGGAAGCAGGCGCTAAGAGCGAAAAAGGCCGCGTATATGTTGGCCTGTATGGCGCGCATGAATTCAATGGCGACATCACAGCAAGCTACTTCGCTAAGGACGGCGGCTACAAGCACACCAGCTTCGACGGCAGTGACACCTGGATGGAAATGAGCATTGGCGGCAGCTATGACCTGAGCGACAACTGCCATATCTATGCAGACTTTGCTAAGGACTTCGGCGGCGACTTCGAACGCAAGTGGAAGGCAAGTGCAGGCCTGCGCTTCGAGTTCTAAGAGCTTAAGTAAGTTATTCCCTGATATATAAGGCTCTTCACCTAATTGCTTATACTAATATTATAACGCACA
>OQVR01000773.1_pt1 | contig 14301 bp, 14 predicted proteins | sample 1691521 | NCBI WGS metagenome assembly OQVR01 (sample SAMN03418256, study PRJEB22391) | human gut metagenome | biome: human-gut; feature: organic feature; material: feces | host: Homo sapiens | place: Tanzania | collected 2013-01
CTGAGGATAATTATATCAACAATGGTGTCCTTCTGGTGGATTTGGAAGCATGGCGCAAAAACAAAGTGGAGGATATGTTCCTTCAGTACATTCGAGAAAACCAAGGAGATATCACATTTGTAGATCAAGGAGTGCAGAATGGCGTCTTAAGTAAGCTGGGCCGCTCTGGGATTCTGCATCCCAAGTATAATTGCATGACGGTTTTTTTTGCGTTTGATTATAAGAATCTTATCAAGCTCCGCAAACCTCCCGTTCCCGGAGATCCTATGCAATATCAGGAAGCGGTAAAGAATCCTGCAATTGTTCACTTTCAATCTTGTTTTCGGATGAGCATACGTCCTTGGGTTGTAGGATGCAAGCATCCCTATGCAAAAACATATCTGGAATACAAGGCAAAAAGTCCGTGGAAGGAAACCCCCATGATGCCAGATGATCGGACTGTCCCGCAAAAGATGTTGAGCGTTGTCACTAGTATTATGCCAGAGAGTCTGATGGTGAGCAGTATTTCTTTTGTTCACACAAAGATATATCCGCTGGCACGGAATTTGAAGCAGAGGATGAATAAAAAATGAGTATTCGTTCTAAATTGCATTTTTGGCGTTTCACTTTGCGGCGAAGGATGATTCTTCTACGTCTGTTACTCTGTGGAAATGGCAGCTCACGGGCAAAAGTCCTAAAGGACAGTGGGATATTTGGCGCGATTGGCGAAAACTGTTGGTACGAACCCCACAAACTTCCCAGTGAGCCGCAGTTGGTTTTTCTGGGGAATAATGTGAACATTGCAACGGATGTAGCAATTCTTAACCATGATATCATGGCTGTAATGATAAACAACATAGAAGGGTCTCAAAAGTGCAACATTCGTCGGGGGGGAAAAAACGATTGGCAACAATGTATTCATTGGTGGTCGTTCCATTATTCTGTATGATGTGACCATTGGTGATAATGTAATTATTGATGCTGGCAGTGTGGTCACCCGTGATATTCCCAGCGGTAGTGTGGCTGTTGGTTGCCCGGCGAAAGTTGTAGGACGATTTGAAGATTCCGTGAGGCACTACTATATGGTCGGATAGGATTGTGGTGAATTTGAAGCCTCTGTGGAATGGTCTGGACGTTCAAACCGGAATATGTGAAATAGTGCAGCTGCTATAATGAGCTGTGGAGGGGTTATGCTTGATTTTGAGTTGATGAAATACTGCTATGGCTGTGGCGCGTGCGTGAACGCTTGCCCACGGTCCGCAATTCAGATGGTACAGACAACGGATGGCAGTTGTATTCCTGAAATTGATCAAGCACAATGTATTAATTGCGGAAAGTGCGATCAAGTTTGTATTCATCAGCATACAGACAGATATCATAGTATTCTTGCCGGGGAAGGGTGCTATGCTGCATATGAACTGGATAAAGTAGAGCGTAAAGAATCTGCCTCTGGTGGAATGTTTTTTTTGCTTGCAAAGGAAGTCTTGCGACAGGATGGTTATGTATGCGGTTGTGTTTGGAATGAGAAGATGGATGCAGTCCACATCGTTTCCAATAAAACCATAGATATTGAACGGATGCGGAATTCCAAATATGTGCAAAGTGATATCGGCAGATGTCTTGCAGAAATTAGGGAACTGCTGAAAATAGGAAAACCAGTTATGTTTTGCGGAACGCCCTGTCAATGTACTGCTTGCCAAGCAGTTACTGGAAATCCAGAGAACTTATTAAAGGTATCTTTGATTTGCGAAGGTACACCTACGCCCGGTGTCTGGGAAAGATATCGTGATGCAAAAGCTAAAGAGTATGGCGAAAAAATTAGTGCCGTAAATTTCCGCAGCAAGGATCCAGTCGGTTGGTCACTTCCGTACTATGTTATAACAACAGAATCTGGAAAAAAGCATAGAGAATTAAGCTACAAGGAAAACCCTTATGTTTTGGGTATGCTTCAGGGATTGACATGTCGCCAGAGTTGCTATCACTGTGAGTTCAAAGGCGATAACGGCTGTGCGGATATAATTATTGGAGATCTTTGGAAGGCAGAAAATTATCTTCTTCAGAAAAGCGATAATCAAGGACTTTCTGCATTGATTGTAAACACGAAAAAGGGGAAAGATTGGGTTGAAAAAGTTGCTGATGCAATGTATACGAAAGAGTACCCTATTGAAAAGGTTTGTATAAACAATCCTCCCCTTGTGAAGCCAATGAACGAAAATGATAAAAGAGAAAAGTTTTTTGAAAAGTTGAATTCTGTACCTATTGAAGAAAACTTAAATGAAAATATTGCCCATACAAATCAAATAAAGCTGCAGATCGTCAAAGTATTGATTTCAATGAGATTATATAAGCCGCTATGGAAAGTGACACAAATGCTGCGCAATCGCTGACAAGGAGAAGCTGCATGAGGATTTTACTGGTAAACAAATATTTCAATATGCATGGTGGATCGGAAACTTACTTTTTTGGATTGGCGGAGCTGCTGCAAAAGGCAGGGCACGAAGTTATTTTTTTCGCAATGCAGGATGAAAAAAATCTCGCCTGCAAACAGAGTGAATATTTTGTGAGCAATGTTGAGTTTAACGGAAATCTGACATTGACACAGAAGATAAAAGCGGCACTTCACATGGTATATTCCTTCGAGGCAAAAAACAAAATTTCCGCATTGATTGAAAAAGAAAAACCGGACATTGTTCATATCAATCTTTTTCATCGAGTACTTACAGCTTCTATTGTGGATGCTGCAAAAAAATATGATCTTCCCGTTGTTTTTACAATGCACGACCTTAATTGTATATGTCCGAATCATGTAATGTTAGATCATGGAGAAATTTGTGAGGATTGTCTGCACGGCAATTACTTAAATTGCATAAAGCGAGTGTGCTTTAAAGAATCTCGTGCAAAGTGTATGATGGCTGCACTGGAGAGTGAATTCAACAAACAGAGCAGTTTGTATAATAAAATTGATTTGTTTATCACGCCTTCTGAATTTTATAAGAGAAAAATGCAAGAATCTGGTTTGACAAGGTCCCCTATCGTTCACATGAAAAATTTTCTTCCTGCGCAGACAGTTTACTCTGTGCAGGGCACAAGAGGAGAATATGTTCTTTATTACGGGCGCTTATCTCGAGAAAAGGGAATCCTAACGTTGGTGCGAGCAATGAAAAAAATACAAAAAGTTCCGCTAGTAATCATCGGGACTGGTCCAGAGGAAGAAACGATTCGACAGGAAGTGCACCGGCTGGGTCTGGAGGACAGAGTTACCTTGGCAGGATTCAAAAGTGGCGAGGCACTTTGGCGCTGTGTAAGAGAGAGTGCTTGCGTGGTAGTTCCTTCTGAGTGGTATGAAGCAAGCGGATATACAGCGTGCGAGGCCCAAGCCATGGGAAAGCCGGTTATTGTGACGGACGCAGGTGGTTTGCCTGAAAATATCATTGATGGAGAGACTGGTTTTGTTTGCCCGATGAAAGACGAAGCAGCTTTGGCGGAAGCTATTGAACGGATCATAAATCTGAGCGATAAAGATTACCATCGAATGGCAGAGCAGGCTGTGGAAAACGCTAAAAAGCTATTTTGCGCATCTGATTATGTAGAGAAGCTAATCGGGCTTTATGGAAATCTAAAAAGAAACGGGAACTGACGATGAAAGTATATACGCAAACATGGTATAGAGGCAATAATTACGGCAGTGTGCTACAGGCATATGCGCTGCAGCACATTATCACGGATATAGGATATGAGAGTAGCATATTGAATTATAAGCCGACAAAGGCAGATTTGTGGAAGCTAAAGTTTATCAATCATAGCTTGAAGGAGACGCTCCAGTATAAGATTAATGAGTTTTTCATGAAGAAAAATGGAGCATCCAGTAAAATAAATAATCTTACGATTTTTGATGATTTTCGTGAGAAAAATATGCAGATTACTCCATTGTGCTCTACTGCGTCAGAAATTGCAAAAGTATGTGGCAGTGATGCTGTGTTTGTCTGCGGAAGCGACCAGATATGGAACCCCTACTTTTATGATCCATATTATTACCTTGAATTCGTGAAGGATCGTTATAGAAAAATTGCTTATGCTCCGAGTTTTGGTGTTGAGAATGTGCCAAGCAACAATCGCAAACGAATCCAGAAAGCGATTTCTCAATTCCGATATCTCTCGGTCAGAGAAAAACGCGGGGCAGAAATTGTATACGATTTAACAGGCCAGCATGCGGAGGTAACGGTAGATCCTACAATGTTGGTAACTATGGAGCATTGGAGAGCGCTTTCTATTTCAGTTGAACAAGAGAAGAAATACCTGTTTTGCTATTTTCTTAGTGCAGATCCAAAATATTTGAAAACAGCAGAAGAAATTGCAATAGAAAAAAATCTGAAGATTCTTATGCTTCCTATGGTAGCAGCAGACTTCAATAGAGATGGAACAATCAAAAAACCGGTAGGACCCTGTGAATGGCTTGGACTTATAGAAAATGCAGAGTATGTACTGACCGACTCATTTCATTGTACACTGTTTTCGATTCGATACCATAAACAATTCAACGTATTGCAACGCTTTAAAGATGGAGACAAGCGGGGACAAAATAGTCGCATTCATTCGTTGCTTCAAGCAGTGGAAATGGGTGACAGACTAATCGTACCGGGGAAAAAAGCAAATACTGATACAATTAGAAGTAGTCGTTTTCAGATTTCAGATAACCGGATGGAAAAATTAGCAGAAAGCTCTAGGCAGTGGTTTGAACAGGCGCTGCATGAGTGTGAAGGGGCATGCAATTCAAATGATTGATAAACTGGAAAAGACTAAATGTACGGGATGCTTTTCATGTGTGCAAAAGTGTCCAAAAAAATGCATTGATGTTGTTATGAATGAAGAAGGATTTCTGGTTCCTGCGGTTAATATGGAATTGTGCATTGGTTGCGACTTATGCGAGAAGGCGTGTCCACAGCTTAACCCTGTTATCAAGAATGAGCCGATAAATACCTACGCAGCGTATGCAAAAGAAAAGACAATTATAGAAAGAAGTACGAGCGGTGGTGTTTTTGCGGTCATAGCTACGAATATTTTAAAGGATGGTGGGGTTGTCTTTGGGGTAGAGATGACGGACGATGGAATCGTCAGAACCTGCGCTATCGAGAAGCCAGAAAATCTTTATAAGTTGCAGGGCAGTAAGTATGTTCAGGCAAATACAGGAACCGTTTATGAGCAGGTTAGAGAATACTTACAACGTAATAAGATAGTACTGTTTAGTGGTACACCGTGCCAAGTTGCCGGATTGTATGCGTATCTGGGAAAAGAACACAAGAACCTGTATACGGTCGAAGTTGTGTGCCATGGTGTTCCTAGTCAAGAACTGTTTGATCGATATAGAGTGTGGCTTGCAAAAAAACTAAAGAGCAAAATTGTGCATTGGTCTTTCCGTAATAAAGAAAAGGAAGGGTGGGCACAAATCGATAAACTGGAACTTTCTGACCGAGTTATATACCGAAGAGAACGCCTAGATCCTTATATGTATGCTTATTTAAAAGGGTATTCTCTGCGGGAAAGTTGTTACACCTGTCAGTATTGCTGTTCGCAGCGGTGTGCAGATATTACAGTGGGTGACTTTTGGGGAATCTCCATTCATCATCCAGAGTTCAATAATGTATGTGGCGTAAATTTATTGCTTATCAATACCGAAAAAGGTCGTATAATTCTGGACAGAATCAAAGGAGAAGTAGAATTGCTCCCGTCCAACTATGAGTTTATGAAAGTGCATAACAGTGGATTAGTATATAGCTTTCCAAAGCCTATCCAGAGAAAGACTTTTTACAGAGACTTCAAGAAGAAAACGATAGATGCATTTGTAAAGCAAAATATGAAAGTGCCACTTAATGTTCAAGAAATCATACGACAGTACGTTCCTAAAAAAGTCAGAAGTATTGTCAAAAAATAAAAAAGATTGAGTACTATTTTATGAAAATTCTGCATATAACATATGGATTTAATGGCGGCGGAGTGGGATTTGTCATCGCTAATTATTGCACAAACCAACCAATGCCAGGTATTGAATTTGATATTGTCGGAGAAAGCATCGGAAAACCGCATCTTTTACAAGAAAAATTTGAAAATGCTGGATTTCACACGTTTTATGTGACCCCCAAGAAGAAAAACCTTCTAAAAAACATTATGGAGATGTATCATCTTATTCGGCAGGGGCAATATGATGCCGTACATGTTCACTTTGAAGAATGGTCGTTTTTATATTTGTGGATTGCTAAAATATGTGGGGTAAAAATACGAATCTGCCATGCCCATATGGCATATATGACCGGCGCGGCAGCGAAACCGTATTATAAATTATTCCGTAAAATGCTGAATCGATTTGCTACATTGCGCTTGGCATGCTCCAAAGATGCTGGAGATCATTTATTCGGAAATAACCCTTATACGGTGCTAAATAATGCTATTGATGCAGAAAAATATGTATTTGATCCAGAAAAGCGGGTACAAATCAGAAAACAGTTCAATCTATTAGACCAGTATGTTGTGGGTGTGGTAGGACGTCTATCCTATCAGAAGAATCCACTATTTACAGTTGAGATTTTTGAAAAAATAAAAGAAGTTAGACCACAAGCAGTACTAATGTTTATAGGACAGGGAGAACTTGAAGAGGACGTTCATAACCTTGTGAATGCAAAAGGGCTGCAGGAAGACGTTTTATTCTTGGGATTACGCACAGATGTACCGGATTTGCTTCAAGCAATGGATGTTTTCATGTTGCCGTCTCGATTTGAAGGGCTAGGAATCGTATACGTTGAAGCTCAAGCGGCAGGTCTAAAAACATTTGCTACAGCCGAAGTAGTACCGCAAGAAGCGTGCATCTCTGAAAAATTGTTTACATATCTTCCTCGAAATGCCTCTGCAAAGCAATGGGCAGATACAATTTTAGCAACAGATATAAGCCATAGAGAAAATACTTTAAAATTGATTCAGAACAGTGGGTATGATATTGCAATTGAGTGTCAAAAGTTGTACACAAAATATATAGAGGCATTAGGAGGAGAGTATGAAGGCATTTCATAACAAATGGTTTGTATTCTTTTCAATGATGTTTCTATTTAAACCGGGAGTATTGTCAGGAATATCATCTCTAGGAGTTATTGATTCGCTATTTGATATTATGCGGATTTTACTTTGTTTTATATGCGGTTTATTACTGATAAAAAGTGCAATACCGGTAAATAAAGCTTCAATAGTGTTAGGGCTGATCGCTTGCAATGAAGTGTGGAAAATTCTGTCATCATTGATGAATGGAACATCATATACAGACTGGGGCTCGACATTAAACGTATTTGGTATTAGCATATTTACTTATCTTGCATTAAGACAAAGCCCAAAAGCTTTTTTTAAAGGTGGAAGTTTATTGCTTGGTAGCTATGTTGTCATTAATACTTTGACCGTTTTTCTGTTTCCGAATGGAATGTATGCTTCTTCTATGTATACAATGAATTTCTTCTTGAGTTATAGAACAGCGTGGTTTGTTTTCTATCTAGAAGCTGCATTTTTATGTTTGCTGAATAATGAGTTGTATCCATCAAAAGAAGCAAAGAGCTGGCTAGTGTTCGTTCTATTGTGCGAATACTTATCAATGATAAAAGTCTGGACTGCTACGGGATTGCTTTGTATCACTTTAGGATTACTACTAGTATATTTGTGGAAGAAAAAAAGAATTCCTTCGTTTTCAGTAAAGGCAATCATTCTTGTTGAGATGATTCTCTGTGCTATAATTGTTTTATTTCACATGCAAGAAAAATTTTCTTTTTTAATCGTTGGAATATTAAAAAAAGACATCACTTTTTCTCAAAGAGTACGTATATGGAATAATGCGCTTAATGCTGTTTTGAAATCACCATGGATTGGATACGGTGCAATGAACACTTCTAGAGCCGTTAGCATTCTTGGATATGGGGTGAATCATGCACATTGCTATTATCTAAATACTGCGCTGTATTATGGCATCATCGGCCTTGGCCTGGGTCTATATACAATATATTATGCTTTTTCTGGACAAGCAAAAAATAAAATAGAGCAATCAGTTGAATATATTAATTTAGGTATGCTAATTTCACTTATGACAGCCTTTCAGGTTGAATCTATGATGAGCATTGGATACTATTTGTGTATGATGTATATCGTTGTGGCATATCTCAATTCAAAAAAACTGTTAACGACTTTTTGATTTAAAGGACTTAGAAATATGGAAAAAAGGGTAACAACTGCGTTTGGTTGGAAGTTTTTTGAACGAATATCTGTACAAGGAACAAACTTTCTGGTAACACTTTTACTTGCAAGACTTCTTACCCCTTCAGATTATGGAACAGTGTCGATTGTGACGATTTTTATCGCACTAGCTACAACATTTGTTCAGGGTGGATTTAATACTGCACTTATTCAAAGAAAAAATGTCGATGGAGATGATTACCTCACAATTCTTGCATTTTCCGAATTTATTGCAACGATATTGTATTTTGTGATATATGTGACGGCACCATTTATTGGAAGATGCTATCATTCTGTGGAATTATGTAGTCTTTTGCGCGTGATGGCCATTGTTCTTTTTCCTGGGGCATTCAATTCTATTCAAGTTGCTTATATAACTAGAGATTTACGTTTTAAAGCTTTAACGGTATCAAGCTTTCTGTCTGCGTTAATTGCAGCTGCAGTTGGTATTGGTTTGGCAGTTGCAGGTTTTGGTGCATGGGCGTTAGTTATCCAGCAGTTGGTAAATCAAACGGCAACATGCTTTATAACATATTGCATCGTTCGGTGGATACCACAAGGCAAGCTGTCTATTCAAAGCCTGCGGCGTCTCTTACCATTTGGGGCAAAAGTCTTTGCGTCAAATTTTATTGTTGCTTTGTTCTTGGATATTAGAAGTTTGCTCATTGGTCAAATATATTCATCAGAAGCGCTTGGCTTTTTTAATCGTGGAAAACAGTTCCCACAAGCGGTTATGGAAAGTGTCAACGGTACAATACAAACTGTGCTTCTTCCCGTCTATTCGCAAAAACAGGATTCGGTAAGTAGTGTTACGAAGATGGTTTCTAAAACTGTGAGACTATCTAGTTTTCTGCTGTTTCCGATGATGGTTGGCCTTGCAGCTGTTGCTGAACCGCTGGTATCACTACTCTTGACAGATAAGTGGCTGGAGTGTGTCCCGTATCTACAGATTTTTGCGATTGGATATCTATTTCAGGCTATACAATTGGCAATCATTCAGGCTATTAAGGCAATAGGAGATAGTGGTACGCCATTAAAGTTGGAAATAATCAAAAAATGTGTTGAATTATTCTTTTTGGTTGTAACGATAAAGAAAGGTGTACTTATTTTCGCATCATCATTGCTGCTTTGCAGTGCTATTTCTCATTTGCTAAATATGTTTGCAGCTAGGAAAATTTTGAAATATCCGCTTAAACAACAAATCGCAGATATTTTACCGGCTACTTTGTTTTCTGTTGTTATGGCAATCTGCGTCAAGAGCGTTATTCGAATTCTAGATAATGAATTAGTTAGTCTTTTGGGTGGAATTGGAATAGGAATAGCGGTATATCTTCTTTTATGTGTGTTATTTCATGTTCCAGAATTGGAATTGATAAAAAAATCCATATCTAAAACAAAAAGAAACTTTGCGGGTTAAAAATGTAGAAACTATGTCTTCAAAAATAGGGCGAATATCCGCAGGAAGTCTAACGTAGCCCACCGGTCGGGTACGCATCGCGCTATCCGCTGGACTACTGGAAGGCAAAAAGCTTGTGTGCATTGCCTCGGACGGCACACAGACGGAGCTGTCTTTTGAAGCAAAAGACGGAATGATTCTCTTTACGTTGGATTTTGCAAACAGCGAGCTTCCCGTAATGCTCTTCCGGCTGGTACCCTTGACCACCGCTCCCTGAATGCTTTTTCAACGACACGGACGATAGCCCGCCCACCGTGGTTTTTCCACAAGTGGGCGGGCATTCTTCATGCCAGTGAACAGGAGCGTCCCCGATGTGGCCCAGAAGAGAAAAGACTGGAACGGCCTTATATCTGGATTCAAGGCAAGTGACCTTGTGTTTCTGGATGAAAGTGGCTGCAATACAGATATGACAAGGCGATATGCCTATTCGCTTGGAGGAAGCAGAGCCATTGACTCTGCCACGCTTTCCAAACCCAAGAACACGACCATTCTGTCATCGATCCAGTTGGATGGGACACTACGGTATACCACTTTTTCAGGTGGAACGACTGTGGAGAAGTTTAAGCGATATCTGGAAACTGATTTACTGCCTCATCTGAATGGCAATTCTGTCCTCGTAATGGATAATATGAAGTCGTACCATGCAAAGGCAGTGAAAAATCTGCTGGACAGTTCCGGTGTTCGATATATTTATCTTCCACCGTATAGTCCTGATTTGAATCCCATTGAAAAACTCTGGTCGAAGGTAAAGGCTCTTTTGCGTAAATTCAAAGCAAGGACGCTGGATGCTCTTCCAAATGCGATTCAAAATGCTTTTCACTCTGTTACTGTCTCTGATTGTTCCGGCTGGTTCCGCTTCTGCGGATATGTGCTTTAATTTTGAAAATTGCTATAAAAAGCGCGGAAAAGTGTCAGATCGCTATACGGCCTTCAGCCTTTCCATTGGTCATATAGTGCTCGTAGTATTTTATGTTATCGTCGCCAAACAGTGCTACCAGATCGGGGTTGTTGGCCTTGTAGGCTGCAAGGTTGAATTGACTGCTAGCTTGGCGACCTTCCTTCATACCGCTGTTGATGAAGTGCTGAAGAAGTTTCCACGGATTCTCACCATAAGTGGCGACCAAATCAGCGTTATACGAAGCATAGTCCCTATAATTGTAGATGGCACTATACTGAGCCAAGAGTTGCTCATACGGCAGGTTATCGAGTTTAGCATTCATGTGCGGAGAGTTAACTCTGCTTTCAGGAATGGTCTCTTTAGTACCGTCCATATATTCAACAACAGCTTGTCTGACACGAATGCTACGGATTTGCGAACTGTACCATGCGATTTCAAACCGATCCCATTGAGTATATAAAGCATTGCTGATCTCATCATCAGAAAGATAAATATACTGTGACGGCTTTGCAAGGATAGAGGTTCCATTAAAAGAATAAGGGTTGCCATATTTGTCGTGATAGATAAGGTGCCCGCCACCTGCAGCAATATGATAATGACCAGCGGTATAAGTTCTAAATGGACTATCCAGCGCAGCCTCTTTATTGGTAGAAGGCGAAGAGTCTGCAGGACGATTTATATCGACGGAAAATGGCTTGATGGGACCAACGGATCGTGCGACAATCGTGGTTTCACCATTATAAGATTTTTCAGAATCGCCAACAGCATTATAGGCAGTAAGATACCAATAGATGTACTTGATTTCTTTTCCAGAGTTATTTCGATAGTAAACAGTCGGTGAGATTCCGCCAACTGAATTCCTCGAGAACTCGACATACATTGCTTCAACGGAGGGGTGTGCACTGTTGGAGGCTGCAAAGCAAGGAATAGCCAGTGACAAGCAGAGGATAGATGTCAGGACGAGTGCTAGAATTCTCTTTTTCACAATGATTCCTCCTTAAGATGGGGGATAGAACGATCTGTACAACTGTCCCAAAAGTTCTTGACACAAAACTATCACACTTCTGTCACGATGTCAAGTAACAGAGCCGAAAATGATAATGATAAATCAAAAGCACAACTTATACTGGACATGGGAGGCGATGGAGATGACTTCGGAACGAATCAAAACGCTGCGGGAAACACGGGGCTGGACACAGGCAGAGCTTGCCCGGCGGCTGAATATCACAAGGAATGGTGTCAACTCGTGGGAGCAGGGGCTGTCTATGCCGTCTCCGGCGTGTCTGGTGGATTTAGCAAAACTTTTTTCCGTTTCGACAGATTATTTGCTGGGGATAGAACGCTTGGAAACAGTTAATGTAACAGGCTTAAAGGATGAGGATGTTGCGCTGCTGGCACAGCTGGCAGATAGGTTGCGTGAAAACAGCTAAGGATAAAAACAAGCCCTTGCCATTTGAATAGGCAGGGGCTTTTATGTTGCTTGAGTTTGAAATAAACCTCGTGGATACGAAACTTTTTAAAACGAACGATTGATGCATGTGTCGGTGAAATTGACAAGGCTGACACAACGAAAAATGACGTAATGTCGATGATAAATCGCGATAGACTGATTAAAACAACCGGACAAATGATACTGAATCATGAATAGATGTTGTGTGAAAGGTGTGCTTTTGATCTTACTTACACCGGGGTTTCATTGCGATTTTGTTATTTCGGCGGCTGTTCTGCTTTATCTGTTCCAAGGGGTTCAGCGCGTCATAGTTCGCCTTCAGGTCATCCGCATACAGTGCCACATACCGCCGGGTCATCGTAAGGTCAGCGTGTCCCAGCAGCTTTTGCAGACGGAATGGGTCGCCGCCAGCTTGGATATACAGTTTGGCGTAGGTATGCCGGAACAGATGCAGAGAGGTCTTCTCCACGCCTCGGCTGTGGTTATAGTTCCATACTGCATTGCCGACAGCACTGACGCTCATAGCAGCCCCATACTCTGAAACGAACAAAGGCTCAGACGGTTTGCCATCCCGATAGAGCAGGTATTCTTCCAGAATTTTGCTGAGTTCGTGGGAGAGGGGAACGCTCTGGCAATGGCGCGTCTTCATGTGTCGGAAGGTGATTGCCCCGGCGGAGAAGTCAATGTCCTCAATATGCAGATTGGTCAGGGTAGAAGCACGGCAGCCGGTGCCCAAAAGAAAGTTGATGATGACCCAATTGCGGTATTCTGCAAAAGAACAGGTCTTGAGGCAGGGGCGTTTCAGCAGACGTTCCAGCTCGGCAGCAGTATAGGGCTCTTTCAACGGTTCATCCGCCAGCACCAGCTTGATGGAAAAACGCGGCAGATAGTTGTTGTCCATACACCAGTACAAAAAGGTGCGCACCATGCGCAGATGGGTGTTCAGTGTAGTATCGCGGATGGAAGCTTGCCCTTTCAGATAAAGGATATAGTCATTCACCGTAGCCTTTGTGATAGAATCAATGGGCAGGGAAGTGTCTCCGAGAAACAAGAAAAACTTTCGTGCTTTTGATGAATAGAAATCAATGGTTCCTTGGGCAAGATTTTTCAGCTGGTTGTGCTTCTGGAACTGCTCGAATGCGTTCTGGATGCTGGGAACAGAGCGGGAAGGGATGTTCAGAGTGCGTTTGCGCATGATGGGATTTCTCCTTTTTGTGCAAGAAATCCCCCTCGGTCTGCAGCAAGTTGTTCTCGGTTCAGAATAAAAAAGAAAGCCTGTAAAAATACGAATCAACGTACAATTACAGGCTTTTTATGCCGGTGGTGGGGGTCGAACCCACACGGTGTCACCACCAACGGATTTTGAGTCCGTCTCGTCTGCCAATTCCAACACACCGGCGTATAACAAACGACTGGAACATTATACTTTATAGTTTTTCAAAAATCAAGGGCAGAGGATTTAATTCTCTGCCCTCTGTTTTTTTGCGCTTTCTCTTAGCCGAGGAACTTAAATGCTCCGAAGCTATTGAGAAGAATGATAAGAAGAAGAATCGGAGAAACATACTTTGTCATAACGACATATATCTTTTTACGCGGGAACTTTTCTCCGTTGATCTGAACTTCTTCAAGAACCTTATCCGTACCGAGTACATAACCGGCAACAATGCAGGTAAAGATAGCAACGATCGGCATAAGGAAGTTATTTGTAAACCAGTCAAGGATGTCAAGAAGCTGACCGCCTGAAACTGATGCAAACGTTACGCTGAAGAATATCTTGTTGTAGCCAAGACAAACGAGAAGTCCGATAACCATTGCGGCAACAGTTGAGATGATTACTGCAACGTGGCGGCTTTTTCCGAATCTGTCTATGATAACGGAAGCAACTGCCTCCATTATTGAGATACAGCTTGTGAGAGCTGCAAAAATAACAAGCAGGAAGAAGAGTGCGCCTATAACGTTTCCGAATGCTCCCATAGCGGAGAACACCTGCGGAAGTGAAATGAACATAAGTGACGGGCCTGCAGCTGACAAACCGTCTGTTCCGAGGAAGCAGAATACTGTCGGAACCATGATAAGTCCTGCAAGAAGTGCAACGCCTGTGTCACAGAGTTCAATCTGATTGATAGACTTCGGCATGGCCGTATCCTTCTTCATGTATGAGCCGTATGTAATCATAATACCCATAGCAAGTGAAAGAGAATAGAACATCTGACCCATAGCGTCAAGTACAACAGAGAGGAACTTTGTAACAGTCATTCCCTT
>OQVR01000782.1_pt1 | contig 14215 bp, 9 predicted proteins | sample 1691521 | NCBI WGS metagenome assembly OQVR01 (sample SAMN03418256, study PRJEB22391) | human gut metagenome | biome: human-gut; feature: organic feature; material: feces | host: Homo sapiens | place: Tanzania | collected 2013-01
CACGAGGCATGTACTTCTGGCACCGGTTCCGCTGCCGGAAAATAAAAAATTTTTTCTGGCCATTACAAATGGTTTGACCGCGCGTTCTGCAGCATTTGTATCCGGGTCTTGAAATTGAAGACACTCCTAAACCCAGGGAAGAAAGTGGAAAAAACTCTGGAAGAATTTCAGAAAGAAAAAGACCAGCAGCGTAATCGGGTTTATACACTTCTTTCTGCGCTGACCGAAAAGAACATCGATGTCCTTGAAGAAATCTCCAAGCGGGAAGAACTCATGCCAAGTATTCAAAATTTCAAAGAATGGACCCAAGAGCACTGTAAAGATGCCCAGAGAACCTACCGGGATGAACAGCTGGATCCGATAGTCGATTTGTTTGTTGCTGCTTTTGCAAATTCAAATAAGGCAATCAAAGATGGATATGACAGCCAGATTAAGCAGTATGACCATCAGCTGAACGGCTACACGAAGGAGACAGCCTACGGTAAAAAGCACTTTTTCGGAACTGCTGAGATAAGCCGGATGTTTGAAAGCGCAACACCAGAGCTGCTTCGTAAGATTGCAGGAGTTATTGCAGAACACGGTTGTAAAGACGTAAAGGAATGGATGCAGAAAAGCCCATGGTACAGAGAGTTTGAACTTGGACGGGAGGCGGAAAGACAACTGCGGAGAGAGAGGGAATGGGAGAGGTAACTAGTTTTGAAAAAATCTATAATAGTGACCTTCTTTGTCACTGTCATCTGTTATAATCTCTATAAAAGTATAGGAAATCTTGCTATAATACACTTTAACAAAGTTAGGAGTTCTAAAAAATGATTACTGGCGAAATAAAAAACAAAATAGATTCAATCTGGGATGACTTTTTCAGTGCAGGTATGAGCGAATATCTTACTGTCATCGAACAGTTTTCATACCTTATGTTCATCCACTCTCTTGATGAAGTTGAAAACGAAACAGAACAGTATGAAAAGATGTCGGGAGAAAAAAAAGAACACATTTTCCCGGAAGATAAGCAGAAATATCGCTGGCACATTTTTAAGACATTCGAAGAAAACGAACTCTTTACTTTGATGAACAAAGAGATTTTCCCATTCATCAAAAAAATCAACGCAAACGAAGAAAGCGCATTTGCCCGCTACATGAAGGATGCCACTTTCTCTATTCCTAGCCCGCAGACCTTAAAAGCCGTAATTACAAAGCTTGATGAACTTTTTGAAAATCCAGAAGTTCAAGCTCGTGATATGCTTGGTGATATTTATGAATACGTACTTAGTAAAATGAACTCTTCAGGCCAAGTTGGTATGTTCCGCACACCAAAGCAGATTCGCGATATGATGGTTCAGCTTATCCGCCCTCAACCAATGGATACAATCTGTGACCCTGCCTGCGGTACAGCCGGCTTCCTTATTTCTTCTGCTGAATTTATACGCGACACTTACGGAAACAAAATGGGTGACAAGGAATGGGAGCATTATTCAAAAGGACTTCTTACAGGTTTTGATACTGGAAGCACAATGCTCAAAATCTCCGCAATGAACCTGCTTCTTCACTCAATCCATGAGCCGCATATTGCTTATCAGGACAGTGTAAGTAAAAATAACGAAATTGAAGGTGAATTCGATATTATTCTTGCAAATCCGCCGTTCACAGGAAGCGTAAATAAATCAACAATTGCAGAAAGTCTTACAAACGTTTGTTCTACAACCAAAACCGAATTGCTCTTCGTGGCTCTGTTTATCCGAATGCTTAAGAAAGGCGGCCGCTGTGCATGTATCGTTCCGGATGGAGTTTTGTTCGGTTCATCTAATGCACATAAAGCACTTAGAAAAGAACTTGTAGAAAATCATCAACTTCAGGCTGTAATCAGTATGCCAAGCGGAGTATTTAAGCCTTATGCCGGAGTAAGTACAGGTATTCTTGTTTTTACAAAAACAGGAGCTGGTGGAACTAATGATGTTTGGTTCTATGATATGAAAGCTGATGGTTTCAGTCTTGATGATAAACGTCAGCCAATAGATGATAATGATATCCCTGATATTATTAAGCGATTCCAGAATCTTGATAATGAAAAAGACAGAAAACGAACAGAACAGTCTTTCTTTGTTCCAAAGTCTGAAATTGTTGCAAACAACTATGACTTGAGCATCAACAAGTATAAGGACGTTGTTTACGAAAAGGTTGAATATCCTGCTCCAAAAGTTCTTATTGGTGAAATTAAGGATTTGCAGAAAGAAATTTCCAGTGACTTAATTGAACTGGAGAAAATGTTAAATGCGAGTTTGTAAGGACACGAAGTGACCTTCAAACTCGGTAAGTTCGCAAAGCGAACGACATGCTCGGAGAATACTTAATGGAAAGTCAGAACATAGAATATAAAAAAACATGGCGAGATGAATACCTCAAATGGATTTGCGCTTTTGCGAATACAGACGGCGGAAAACTTTATATTGGCATTGATGATAATGGTAATGTCTGCGGTATTGAGGACGCTCATAAACTTAGCGAAGATATTCCAAATAAAATCCGTAATACAATGGGATTAATTTGTACGGTGAATCTTCTTAATAAGAACGATTTGGATTATATTGAAATCATCACTGAAAAATATCCATTTCCTGTAAGTTATCACGGAAAATATTACAGACGAACTGGTTCAACAATGCAGGAAGTAAGCGGTGTTGAACTTGATAAAATGATTCTATCTGTACAAGGCCGCACCTGGGATTCTATTCCAGTTCCACACATTTCAGTTTATGATTTGGAAAATGACGCCATCAAACTCTTTAAGAAAAAGGCAAAGGAATCAGGTCGCCTAGATGATGCAGCTCTTGATGTATCAAATAAGACTCTTATTCAGAATCTGCATCTTACTGAAGGAAACTATTTGACCAGAGCTTGTATGCTTGCTTTTTATCCAGATCCAGAAAAATGGGTAACAGGTGCATATATTAAAGTCGCATATTTTGAAAACGATGCTGATATTTTGTATCAGGATGAAATACACGGTCCGCTTATTTTGCAGGTAGAAAAGACAATGGATCTCATCTATTCAAAATACATGAAAGCCCTTATTTCTTATGATGATATATATAGAAAAGAAACGTTCTTCTTTCCTCGTGCAGCATTTCGAGAGCTGCTTTTAAATGCAGTAATTCATAAGGACTATCTTTCTACCACTCCAATTCAGATTCGCATTTACAAAGATAAAATCCGTCTCTGGAATGATGGAGCACTTCCAAAGGAAGTTCCAGTTGAAGATTTGTATAAAGAACATGTTTCAAAACCATGCAATCCTAACCTTGCAAATGTATTCTTTAAGTGCGGTATGATTGAAAGCTGGGCCCGCGGTTTTAGTAAGATTACACGATACTGTGAAGAAGAAAACGCAAAACTACCAGAAATTGACCTTTCTCTTGGTGGTGTTACAGCCCGTTGTTTTGCTTCTGATAAATACCTGGCACTTATGAACGAACATCAAGAGACAGAAAATGTCCCTTTAAATGTCCCTTTAAATGTCCCTTTGACCGAGCGCCAGAAAACAATCTTTGATATGATTGCAAATGACAACACTATTACAGCAGCAATTATTGCAGATAAGCTTGGAAAGAATGAAAAAACAATCAAGCGAGATATAGACGAATTGAAGAAACAGAATCTTTTGAAGCATTCTGATTCTAGAAACAACGGTTATTGGATAATTTTGTCAGGAGCTGAAAAGTGAGTGAGTGGAAGACGGTAAAAATTGGGGAAATATGTGAACAAATAAACGGAGTTTCATATAAACCAGCTGATGTTTATGATTCATTAACAGAGAAAGCAACAATATTATTAAGGGCAAATAATATTTTTGAAGACAAGTTGAATTATGATGAATTAGTTTTTGTTGATAAAAAAAGAATCTCTGAAAATCAGTATATGAAAAAAGGAGATATTTTAATTTGTGCTTCTAGTGGAAGTAAACATCTAGTTGGTAAAGCTGCCTGCTTAACAGAAGATAAAGACTTAACTTTTGGTGCCTTTTGTAAAGTACTTCGTCCAAAAACTGTAAATCCTGAATATATAAAACATTATTTCTTTTCACCATCTTACCGTACTGAAATATCAAGATTGTCTGAAGGTGCAAATATTAACAATATAAAAGCAGCGGATTTAGATAATTTAAAAATATCATTACCTTCTGAAAGTATTCAGAATAAAATAGCAAAACGATTAGATAAATGCGTTAAAATAATTAACAATCAAAAAAAAGCACTTGAAAAATATGATATATTAATCAAATCCCGATTTATCGAGATGTTTGGTGATCCAAAAATCAATTCATTAAAATTACCAACGAAAAAGTTTATTGAAATCGTAAAATTACAAAGGGGATTTGATTTACCAGTACAAAAAAGAACTCAAAATGATTCTTATGATGTTTATGGTTCAAGTGGACCTTTGGACAAACATGGTTCTTTTAAGATAAAAGCACCAGGAATAGTAACTGGGCGTTCAGGAACGTTAGGTAATGTTTATTATGTTTTGGAAGATTACTGGCCATTAAATACAACTCTTTTTTCTGCTGATATTCACAACAATAATGTAGTCTATTTAAAATATTTATTGGAATTGTATGATTTATCACGATTCTCTGAAGGAGCGGGAGTTCCAACATTAAACCGAAATATTGTTCATGAAAAAGAAATTATAGATGTTTCATTGGAACTTCAGCAACAATTCGCCGCTTTCGTCCAGCAAATCGACAAATCAAAATTTGAAATAGCAAATAGCCTAAAAAGGTTGTATAATAAAGGGATGTTATCTTAAAAAAAGGGAAACAGTTTATGGCGAACTTTGATTTCTTAACTTATGATACGAACTATTCCGCCTTTAGCCAGATGGCTATTCAGGCAGAACTTCAATATAACAAAAATACTGTGTTTTCAGCTTTTGCAGCAAGAAAATCGCTGGAGCAGGCTGTAAAATGGATGTATTCAGTTGATCCTGACCTACATAAACCTTATGACGATTCTATTCAAGTTCTTGTTCATGAATCAAGTTTTGTAAATGCTGTTCCCTCTAATATTCGCCATGACATTCAACTGGTAATTAAAGTTGGTAATAGCGGCGTACATGATACTCTTTCTGTAGAAAAGAAATATGTTCTTCTTTCTCTTAAGGCTCTTTTTAATTTTTTGAACTGGCTAGATTACACTTATGGAGCCGATTATAAACAACGGACTTTTAGTGAAGATGCAATTCCAAAAAACAAAGTTGTTGTTGCAGTAAAAAAGCCTTCTCAAGATGAGCTTCAGAAATACAAAGACGAAATCGATTCAAAAGATAATACAATAGAAGAATTGAAAAAGCAGCTTGCCCAAGCACTTGCCTCAATTCAAAATAATAAGGTCCACCCTTCTAATAAACCAGACCTGAAAGTTGAAGATTTAAGTGAATTCCAGACTCGAAAGATGTTCATTGACGAAGATCTTAAAACTCTTGGCTGGAGAATTGATCAGGTTCAGGTTGTCGAAGAATATAAAGTTGATGATATGGAAGGTATACCTGGCAAAACAGGTTATATAGACTATGTTTTGTTTGGAAAAGATGGGGCTCCACTTGCTGTTGTTGAAGCAAAGAAAACTACAAAAGATCCGAATGTAGGTAAACAGCAGGCTGTCTTATATGCAGATTGTCTTGAACGAAAGTTTAATCGACGTCCATTTATCTTCTATACTAATGGCTTTGAAACCTTCTTTTGGGATGACAGTCAGTATGCACCTCGTTCTGTAAGCATGATCTTTGCAATGGCTGATTTACAGAAACTTATGGACCGCCGTAATCTTCTTTGTGATTTGAACAGTGTAAAAATCAATACAGAAATTTCTGGCCGTCCATATCAGATGAAGGCTATCCGCTCAATCTGTGCTGAGATGGAAAAGAAAATCCGTAAGCTTCTGCTTGTTATGGCAACTGGAACCGGAAAGACTAGAACTGCAATCAGTATTGTAGATGTATTGAGTCGAGCTCATTATGTTTCAAATGTGCTGTTCCTTGCAGATCGAATTCAGCTTGTTGAACAGGCATATGACGCTTTCCGTGAAAATTGCCCGGATGTAACTGTATGCAATCTGCTTGATGCAAAAGACAAAGCTGAAAACAAGGGTGCACGAATTGTATTCAGTACATATCCAACCATCTTAAATGCTATTGATACAGAGAAAAATAAAGACGGCAACCGTACTTTTACTCCGGCTCATTTTGATTTGATTATAATTGATGAAGCACATCGTTCCATATTTAAGAAATACCGGGCTATCTTTGAATATTTCGATGCATATCTTGTAGGACTCACAGCTACACCTCGCCGCGATGTTGATAAATCAACTTTTGAATTCTTTGAACTTCAGGATGACGTTCCAACTGATGTTTATGAATATGAAACTGCCGTTGCAGCTAATTATCTGGTTCCGTATCATACAATCGAAAAAACGTCTACATTCCTTGATGAAGGAATCAATAAAGATAATCTTAGCGAAGAAGATTTGGAGAAGGTCCGCCGACAGGAAGAAGAAAGCGAAGAACCTTTTGAGGAGATTCCTCCAAAGGCAATTAACGAATATGTATTCAATGAAGATACAACCCGCCAGGTTCTTGAAGACTTAATGACAAAAGGAATTAAAACTGGTGGCGGTGATAAACTTGGTAAGACAATCATCTTTGCTTACAACAAAAATCATGCTCAGCATATAGTAGACACCTTTAATAAATACTGGCCACAGTACAAAGGCAAAATGTGTCAACGAATTGTATGCGATGATTCAAAAGTAAAATCAACAATCAAGGAATTCAAAAAGACTGATTCACAGCTCCAGATTGCAGTTAGTGTTGATATGCTTGATACCGGCGTTGATATTCCAGAAGTTGTAAATCTTGTTTTCTATAAAAAGATTCGAAGTAAAATTAAGTTCTGGCAGATGATTGGCCGTGGAACCCGCCTTGCTCCAAATCTCGTCTGCACTGATGAAACTGGTTCTTATGTTGGTAAGAAATATTTCTATATTTTTGATTACCTTAGAAACTTTGAATTCTTCCGTGAGGAAAAAAACGGCATCGAAGGTGCTTCTGGAAAATCTGTAAGCGAAAGAATTTTTGCTCACAAGTGTTCTGTAATAAAACTGTTGCAAGATTCGGCATGGGCAGATCAGAAATTCCTGGATTACCGTAACCAGCTTGTAAGCGAAGTTCATGCACAAGTTTCTGCTTTAAACACAAAGCTTACGCCAGTTCATCTTGTACTAAAGCAAGTTTTGAAATTTCAGAATGAAAAAAGCTTTGAATGTCTTACCGATGAAGATGTTATGAATCTTACAAAACATATTGCTCCACTTGTTTTCAATGGAGAAATGGATCAGTATGCAAAAGGCTTTGATAATTTCTGTTACGGAATAATGGAATTACAGTTGTCAGAGCAGCCTATAAATCTTTACCGCTCAAAGATTAAAGCTGTTGCTGAGAAGCTTTTAAAGAAGACATCCATTAAAGTGGTTCGAGATAATCTTCCGAGATTACAGCTCTTATCTGTAAATTCATATTATGATAGCTTGAATGTTCTTGATTATGAAGAAATCCGCAAGGAAATAAGAGAACTTGCACAGTTTACTGTTGAAAATGGACACGAACCTCTTTTTATAGATTTTGATGATAAAGTAAAAACTGTTGATGTGCCGAGCGGAACTGCAAATCCAACTTCTGCAGACAACTTTGAAGAATATAAAAAGAAAGTGGATGCTTATCTTTCTGAGCATATGAAGGATGAAGCAATTAATAAGCTTCGAACAAATCAGCCTCTTACAAAAAATGATTTTGACAATCTAAACCATATCTTTAAGGAAGAACTTGGAAATGAAAAGATGTTCGATCAACTCTCTGAGGGAAAATCTCTAGGAGTTTTCATCCGCTGGGCTACAAAGATGGATAAGGATTCTATCAATGATTACTTTGCAGAATTCATTAATGATGCAAACATGAACAGCATGCAGATTGAATTTGTTCAACGTCTGATAAATATTATCGTTGAACAGGGCGAAATCAACATGGATGCGCTCATGAAAGGCCGAGCTCCATTCGATCGTCCGAAGTTCTTTATGCTTTTTGGAAAAGAAGCTCAGAACAGGATTTTTGATGTTGTACGGAATATCAATATGAATGCTCGGGATGTGGCATAATTTAGCCTGAGAATATTATAAATACTGACTTAACTCATCAAATAAAGGTCGAAAATTTGAATAGTCAATGCTATCCTGCTTTTTTTATGATATTAGTTGCAAAAACCTGTTTACCAAAATAATGCTCTGGATCATGTATTTCATCAGGTACGTTGTAATCCAGCGACTGATGAATCCTCGCCATATTGTAGAAATTGAAGTAGGCTATAATGCGTTTGCCCTGATTTTGCAGAAAATCCGTCGCATTTTCACAAGTCTTGCCAAGCATTTTCCGCGCTGATATTATAGGCACATGGCAGAGCGGAACAAGAGAATGAAATCTGTAATCCTTTCACTAAAAGAATCCGGGGAAAACAACAGGCTTGTAAAAGTAATTTCTGCGGAAAACGGAATTTTCAACGCAATGCTCTACGGAGGACCTAAAAGCCGCCTAAAATCCCTTGTCCAGCCGTTTTATTCAGGAATTCTCTATATATACAGCGACGAATCCCGCAATTCAATAAAAATAACCGACTTTGACGCGCAAAACTGCCACCTTTCGTTCAGGACAAGCCTTTTAAAATCCTGGGCGGCATCATTTGCCTGCGAGCTTGTGCTAAAGACAAAGTGCGCTGGAGAAACGGAAAAAGCCTTTGTCCTTCTGTGCGCCTTTCTTGACGGAATAGACAGCGTGGATGAAAACGAAGCCCGGCTTGGAATTCTGCGCTTTGTCTGGAGATACCTTGGACTTTTGGGGCTTCAGCCTGAACCAAGAACCTGCTGCGGCTGCGGCTCTTCACTTTTAAGCCATGAGCATAACGCCTCTTATATAGAAAGGCAAAACGGATTTGTCTGCGCCGACTGCATTTCTTTCGCCCCGGAAAACAGAACACAAGGAAACTTTAGAATCGATCTTGACTCGCTCACCTACCTTACCGCAATAAACGAGCTTCCGCCCGGACAAGTAAGAAAACTGCTTGTTCCCTCGGAATCCGTATACAACATGAAGCGGCTTTTGTACAGCATGATAGAAAAGGCCTGCGGAATGCAGCTTGAAACCTTAAAAAGCGGAATCGGAATACTGTAGCGCAAACTGTCATTCCCAGTGCGAATTCAGGAATCCATGTACATAGATTGCCATGTCAAACGCGGCAATGACAAGGCAACAAGCCGTTCAGCCTGCTTACTCAATCACTTCTATTTCATCAGTTGTGTTTGCAACTGGATATGAGCCTTCGCCGTTTTTCTTTACAAACGAAACCGTATAGACACCTTTTTCCATGTCCTGCGGCAGGATTGCGTCGATTGTCCTTTGAGTGCGCCTTATAAAGCTTGTGATTCTGACGGCTTTTTTCCTGTCGCCTTTCAATGCAAGGAACACGCCCTGCTTTTCATCCTCAAAGTCAAAGCCAAGGTTCTTTCCGTAGATTCTAAAGCACATTCCAGCCTTTACAACGCGCTCACCAGAATAAGAAGCATCCTTAGTGATTGAAAAGACCTGGAAAATCGAAGGATCCATTTCCGCCACGGACAACTTTGTCTTGTAGAACACTTTTTCCACCGCCTTAGCCTCGAATTTCTTGTTGACCAAAGCCTTGAGGACAAACCTGTTGTCGCCCCTCTTATTATAAAACTTCTCTGAAATGGATTCGGCAGTTCCGTGAGCCGCAAGCTGCAAGTCCACCCAGGGAAGCCGCACCTTGCACCCTTCCTGAAGAAGCCGCTCCACAACCGCATCCAGAACAGAAAGAGCCGCGCGGGTGTCCGCCTCGGTAAGAGTGGAATTATACCTGACCATTTCCTTTACGATTTCCTCAATTCCTGCGTCTGTGTCCGATGTGCTTAGAAAGCAGAACCCGGTCTTGCCGTGTCCTGTGTTGTTAGCTACTGTCTTTACGCTGATCATAGTGCCTCCGCTCTCTTACATACTGCCTGCAATGACATTCTCCACTGCTTGTGAAACCGTGAAATTAAGTTTATTACAATATAATATTAAGTTAAAAACACTCAGAAATCAAGTTAAAACAATCCTAAAATCAACTTAATTTCATTTTGATTTTAACTTGATTTTATTTCGATTTTAAGTTAATTTCGTTTTAATTTTAACTTGATTTCATTTTGTTTTTAACTTGATTTTACTTTCATCTTAACTTAATTTCATAGACGCCCAAGTAGTTGTGCAGAGGCAGGGCAAATGACTTTTTTTTCTTTTTTGGATATAATAATATTTGCAAACAACACTTAACAGCGGAGGTCAAAATGCGTGCGGCGGACATAATCATTAAAAAGCGTGGAACTGGAAACCAAAAAGGACAGGAGCTTTCGCAAGAGGAAATAGAATTTCTTGTAAACGGCTATGTTGACGGTTCAATTCCTGATTACCAGATGTCGGCTTTTCTTATGGCCGTTTATTTCAGCGGAATGACATTCGGGGAGACAGGAATTTTAACAGGCTGCATGCTCAGGTCCGGCGACACAATCGACCTTGAAAAACTCAAGGGGCTTAAAGGGCCTTTTGTGGACAAGCATTCCACTGGCGGCGTGGGAGATAAAATCAGCCTACCGCTTGCTCCTATAGTGGCGTCTCTTGGCGTAAAAATCCCCATGATGAGCGGCAGAGGCCTTGGGCACACAGGCGGAACTTTGGACAAGCTTGAGTCAATAGAAGGCTACAACGTAAATCTTAACGAGGAGCAGTTCGCTTCGATTATTGAAAAAACAGGCTTTGCCATGATGGGACAGACAGAAAAGATTGTTCCGGCTGACAAGAAAATGTACGCTCTTCGGGATGTTACAGGAACTGTTGAAAGTGTTCCGCTTATTACGGCAAGCATTCTTTCAAAAAAAGTCGCGGAAGGAAGCGATGCCCTTGTTTTTGATGTAAAATGCGGAAAAGGCGCGTTTATGAAAAGCGAGTCGGATGCAGAGCGGCTTGCGTCGTTCCTTGTAAAGACAGCCCAGGCAATGGGAAAAAGCTCATGCGCGCTTCTAACCAGAATGGACTCTCCCCTTGGATTCAAAGTGGGAAACTATCTTGAAATAGAAGAAACTCTTGAGTGCCTGCAAGGAAAAGGCCCTGCCGACGTAATGGAGCTTACTTACGCGCTTGCCTCAAGAATGGCTGTCTTCGGCGGAATGGCAAAAGACACAGAAGACGGAATAGCCAAGTGCAAGGAAGCTGTAAAAAGCGGAAAGGCATTAAGCAAATTCCTTGAAAACGTAAAGGCTCAGGGCGGAAATCCAGACAAGCTTCTAGGCGAACAGGGAAAACGCCGCTCCAAGTTCAAGTCGGAACTCTTCGCAAAGCAAGACGGATTTTTAACAGTTGACGCGTACAAGACAGGAATCGCCTGCATAAATCTTGGCGTGGGCAGAAACAAGTCGTCAGACAAAGTGGACGCGGACTCTGGAATAATCTTTTGCAGGCGGCAGGGCGACTTTGTAAAGAAAGGTGAAAAGCTTCTTGAAGTCTACGGAAAAAGCCCGGACGCTCTTGAAAGCGGAAAACAGCAGCTTGAGGCGGCCTTGGATTTTTGCGAAGAAAAGCCAGAAGAAAAGAAATTGGTTTTAAAGGAAATAAAATAGTGTCATCATCAAAGTGGGTAAAAAAAGCAATTTCAAAGGAAGAAGTTGAAAAGCTAAAAAACAAGTTTTCACTGGACAGCCTTACAGCAAGTATTTTCGCACGGCGCGGAATCACCAGCGGAAAAGACATTCTTTATTTTATGGAAGATGACTTAAGGTTTCAGCATAATCCATTTCTGTTCAACTCAATGGAAGATGCAGTTGATAGAATTCTTGCCGCAGTTCCAGAAAAAGACAGTCCGAAGGAAGAGCATGAAAAGGTTTTGATTTTCGGCGACAAGGATGTTGACGGAGTAACGGCGACAACTGTTCTTTACGACGAGCTTTGCTCATTGGGAATCGATGTTCAGTACAGGGTTCCTGAAGGAGATGACGCCTACGGACTTTCGATTCAGGCTGTAGATGATTTTGCAAAGCAGAACGGCTCGCTTATTATCACGGTTGACTGCGGAATTTCAAACAATGCGGAAATTGAGCACGCGGCGGCTCTTGGAATCGATGTAATTGTATTGGATCATCACAATCCAAAAGAAAACATTCCCTCTCCTGCGATTATTTTAAATGCGAAGCTTTCAGACTCAGGCTATCCGTTTGAAGAGATTTCAGGCTGCGCGGTCGTGTACAAAGTTGTTTCGGCGTTAAGATTCAGCAAGAGCAAATGGTACAAGGCAGACGCGGCTTTGCTCAATGCGCATGAAGAAGAGAACGGGCAGATTGCAATTGAATGCATAAAGCTTAGAAATCTAGTTCCAGTCTCAAGGCTTGTTGAGCATATTTTGCCGGGCGAAAAATCAATTTACGACACGAAGATTCCACAGTACTTGTCAGGTCAGATAATTCTTTGCTGGGACAAAGCCAACGTTGAACGCTTATTAAACCTAACATTCGGAAACAGCGCGCAGTTTAACATTGCGGACATAAGAACAGAAGCCGCAAAACTTTACCCTTCACTAAAAAATCTTCCGCTTTCCAGAGTAAAGGAAATGTCAAAAATCGCAAAGTACGGCGACCACGCTCCTACAGAAATCGGCGGATTCTACAATATATTTGTAACTTATGTCCAGCAGGATTTAAAGAAAAACTTTCCATCTGATTCAGAAAAAGAAAAGCACGACTTGCAGCTTGTGGCTTTGGCGGCTTTGGCGGACATAATGCCGATGAGAAATGAAAACAGGCTTTTTGTGCGCAGCGGAATAAATTCAATAAATGAAAACAATGTCCGTCCGGGACTAAAGGAGCTTATGTCAAACCTTGGTCTTCTTGGAAAGCGCATTACTTCAACTGACATTTGCTGGACGCTGATTCCAAATTTAAATGCCGCAGGCAGGCTTGGCCAGGCAGGAATTGCCATTGAGCTTTTTACAGCAAAAGACGATTCATACCGTGAGCAGCTTGCAAAAAAAATAATCGAGCTTAACATAAAAAGAAAAGCCTTTACTCAGGAAGCAGAAGCGATTGCCGGAACACAGGCAAGAAATTCCGTGAATGACTTCAGCGGAAAACTAAGCTTTGTAATTGATGAAAAAATAAACAAAGGTGTTTCAGGAATTCTTGCAGGCCGCTTGGTTTCTTCTCTTGGAGTTCCTGCAATGGCGATGACTTACGTGGGAAACCTTGTTGTAGGCTCAATGAGAAGCTGCCGCGGATATGACGTAACTGCTTTTCTTGACCAGCTGAAAGATTTGTTTGTAAGCTACGGCGGACACAACTTTGCCGCAGGATTCAGTTTTGAAAAGGAAAAGTTCGAGGAATTTAAAAGGCGTACAAAAGAGCTTTCAGGCACAATAAATCTTTCTGACAAAAATGACGAGATTCAAATTGACGCAGAGCTTCCGCCGTCCTACATGACACCGGATTTGAAAAAAATAATAGATAGATTCGAGCCGACTGGAAACGAAAATCCCAAGCTTGTTTTCTTAGCAAAAAATCTGCCTATAGTTTCCGGACTTGTAATGGGCAAGGCAGAAAAGCAGCATCTGAAAATCACTGTTGACTGCGGAAAAAACAAATGGCCCTGCATCTTCTGGAACGAAGGAGAACGGCTTCACAGGGACTTTGATGTGGGAGACAAAATTGATATAATTTTCAACATAGAGAGAAATGTTTTTAACGGAGCAGAAACGCTTCAGCTTATGCTTTTAGGAATAGAAAAATCAGTTCAGTAAAAAAATTAAAAATATTTTGGGAGTAAAAAATGAAAAAAAAGATTTTAGCTTCAGCGTTGATTTTTATGTCGGCTTTTATTTTTGCAAGGGAAGCTTTTTTTACAGGAGATGATTATTGCATTTCCGCGGAATACAACGACAAGGCTTTTCCGGGCGATGCGGTTTTTGTAAAAATGACCTTTTCTCAGTCGACAAAAAAAGGAAAATCTTCAAAGCTTGAGTTTTCAAATGCAAATGCTTTCTTGCAGTTTTTTGCGGAAGGCAAACTAAGCAGGGAAAGCA
>OQVR01000783.1_pt1 | contig 14214 bp, 9 predicted proteins | sample 1691521 | NCBI WGS metagenome assembly OQVR01 (sample SAMN03418256, study PRJEB22391) | human gut metagenome | biome: human-gut; feature: organic feature; material: feces | host: Homo sapiens | place: Tanzania | collected 2013-01
GCACACGGTAGCATCACCGTCACCAGTTTGGCTAATACAACTTGGAAATCGGTTGGTGGTATCGCAGGTACTGCACTTCCTGGCAAGGACTGCAATGCACTCGTCACCGACTGCTATAGCGATATGCAACTCACCACTAAGGTTCCATCGCCTTACGTAGGTGGTGTGGTAGGTTCTATCCTTGAAGCAACCGTACAACGCAGTTTCAACGCTGGTCCTATCAGTGCCGTGTCAGAAACCAGTGGCACCACCACCAAGGGTGCTGTTGGCGGTGTGGCAGGTAACATCTATGGCGGCGAAATGTACGACTGCTACAATGGCAACATCGTTATCAACTCGGCAGCCTCTAACAATGTGGGTGGTGTGATTGGTAATGTGGTCACTCCTGCCTACAGCATCAGTTCATCAAATCCTGAAAAGCAGTGGTTCAATCTCTCAAAGATTCAACGCTGCCTCAACTATGGCGAAGTTCGCAACCTTGCCACACGCAATTCTATGGGTGTGTATGGTACAACATATCGCGATAGCGTATTCACCAATGTGTATTACGACACCAAGATGGTGGGTGTGGTTGCTCCCGACTCTGTTAAGCACATGGAACTCACCACAGCCCAACTCACCAGCGGCAAGGCTATCGAAGGTCTTGACCCATCAGTATGGGTGTTCACCGAGGGTCTTTACCCACGCCTGAAAACCTATGCCGATACCAACGCCGCTTACATGAGCGTGGCTCCTATATTCTTCCACGAGAACGACAACGTGTCGAAGGTGCGCAACACTTTCACACTCTCTGACAAGAACAACATCATTTGGAAACTTTTCGACGGCAAGACTTTCTCCAACGAAACCACCGGTCTGAAGATTGATGGCAACACCGTGACAGTAAAGAACACTTATTCAAATGAAGTGCTTGTGGCACTCTCATCTGCGGATAAGAGCCAATTTAAGATGTATGCTCTCGCTACCGTCAACCCATCGCTCTTCAGCGGTTCGGGTACAGAGACCGACCCATATTTGATTAAGACCAAGGCCGACCTTGAGTCGCTCAACAAGGGTATTTCTGAATATGGTCAAACCTTCAAGGGCGACTTCTTCAAGCAAGTGAACGACATCGACGCAACCGGCTTCGGCGGCATTGGCATGGGCGGCAACAGCGCACGCCAACTCAACGCCACTTACGACGGCGGCGGCTTCGCAATCCACAACCTCAAAATCGACGGTGTGGTTTACGGCGACGACGGCAAGGCCGACAACAAGAAATCGCTCTTGGCAGTAGCGTTTATCGGCTTCGTAGGCGAAAACGGTACAGTGAAGAACCTCACCATGGCAGGCGACTGCTCATTCAAGGCTTACAACTACGCTTCTGGTATCGCAGCCGTGAACTACGGCCGCGTAATCAACTGTAAGAACTACGCATCTTGCACCACTTCAACCAGTTACGCAGGTGGCGTGGTGGCTCTCAACCAACCCGACGCACTTGTGGAAAGTTGCTACAATGCTGGTCGCATCGTAGCCGGCAGTTCTTATGCAGCCGGTATCGTGGCACAATCAGCCGGTATTGTTCAATATTGCCAAAACGATGGTTTCATCGTGGGCGACAGCATCGACGCAAGTCACAAGGCTAACGCACAGACCAACATCGCAGGTATCGTGGGCAACGCAGCCTCAAGTTGCGTGATTCGCGGCAATGTGAACACTGGTGCTGTGTACGGCACTCGTATCGTGGGTGGTATCACCGTTTCTGCTTCAATGAAGGGCACATTGGAAAACAACCTCAACTACGGTACAGTGGAACGCTACGACACCAAGAATGCTGCTCGTGGCGCTATCACAGCAAATGCTCCTGCCGCATCATACGATGTGAGCAACAACTACTACGACGGTCAAATCGGCTACTACGGTGGCGCAGCAAGTTCTACCGTGCCAAGTGCAAAGGGTGTGAACACAAGCGTGCTCACCAGTGGCAAGGCTCTTGAAGGCTTCGATGCCGACCGCTACGACTGGACCGCAGGGCTCTACCCTGTAATCAAGGCGTTCAAGAACGAGCCAGCAGCCATCGCTAACCGTAAGATGGTGGTAACATTCGCCGACGGACAGAATGCCGACGACGTATATACCGACGCTCAACTCTACAAGGCCGACGACCTGCAATGGACGCTCGCCGAAGGCAAGAACTTCACCGCAGCCAATGGCGCACTGAAGGTGACCCTCACCGCCGACACCACTTCGCTCCGCGACGTGCTGACCGCTACTGTGGGCAACTACACCAAGACTATCGCGCTCCGCGCTATGCCTAACGTTTTTGAGGGTAAAGGCACCGCCGACGACCCATTCCAAATCAAGACCAAGGACGATATGCTCAAGTTGGCCAAGTTCACCAACACCGAGGCTTATCCATTCAACGGCCGCTACTTCAAGGTGCTCAACGACATCGACTTCGGCACCACTACTTACGATTGCGTGGGTGTGGACGCTGGTAGCTTCAATGCCGACTTTGATGGCAATGGCAAGCAATTCCTCAACATCAACTGCTCTTTCGAAAAGACTGAAAGTGGCCGTGCCCTGTTCGGCAACGTAGGTCCACAAGGCGCTGTTCACGACCTGATTTTGAAGAGCGGCACCATTTCAGCATATCGCGAAAACGCTGGTATCGCTGGCAAGGTTTACGGTAAGGTTTACAACTGCGACAACTACGCCAACATCTACTCTACAAGCAGCAGTGCTGCTGGTATCGCTGGCTATGTGAAGACTGGTGGTTCGGTAGTGAACTGTAAGAACTACGGTATCGTGGATGCTAAGGGCAACTACATCGCAGGTATCGCCTACAACGTAGAAAAGGATGCATTGGTTGAAAATTGTGTGAACGACACCCTCATTGGCACCAACGCCAAGAAGAACTATGTGTCAGGTATCGCAGTTTACAACAGCGGTGTGATTCGTAACTGCGTGAACAAGGGCATGATTACCGGCGCCACTTCTGTGGCTGGTATCGTGGCTTCTTCTAACGTTGGCGACTCTATCCTCTATTGCCACAACGAAGGCGAAATCATTTCCTCTGGCAGCAATGTTGGCGGTATCTTGGGTGGTAGCAAACTATCTACCACTCCAATGGTGATGATTGGCTGTTACAACACCGCTCTTATCACAGGTAAGGGTTCAATCGGTGGTGTGGCTGGTCAGCTCGCTGCTGGTTCAGAACTCATCGACTGCTACAACACAGCCGACGTGGTAAGTTCATCATCAAGCAGCGTTGGTGGTGTGGCTGGTCAGCAAGGATGCCGAAATGGCTATGTGGCACGCATGGTTCGCTGCTACAACACTGGTAACGTGAGTGCAGTAAGTCAATATATCGGCGGCGTGGTTGGTGACACCGACGACGGTTGCTACTACGAAGACTGCTACAATACTGGCGATGTGACCACTGGCGGCAAGTTTGCCGGTGGCTTCGCAGGTGCCATGAGCGGTACTGCTGTCAACTGCTACAACACTGGTAACGTAGAAGGCGGCGACTACGGCCTCGGCGGTTTCTCAGGTCTTGGCGCTGGCACTATCATCGGTTGCTACAACCTCGGTAATGTGACCTCTACCACAACCAAGCCTAACAAGTTTGGCGTGGCAGGTGGTCTCTGGGGCTACGGACGCTGCAAGATGTACGACAGTTACAATATGGGTAAGATTTCCGCTAAGGGCTATGTAGGCGGTATTGCTGGTGGCGTGTTCGACGACTTCACTCTCGTGAACGTGTACAACGCTGGCGAAATTGCTTGCGAAGACGCTACTACCGTGGGCAATATCTCTCCTGCTTCTGACAAGGACATGACCCTCACCAACGTGTATTACGACACCGACGTGAACAAGGGCATCGAAGCCTCCAGCGTAGATGCAAAGGCTAAGGGCGTAAGCACCCGTGACCTCGCTCTCTGCAAGGCTCTTGAAAGCGACACCGCATTCTCGATTCTCCCTGGTATGTATCCTACTCTCAAGGCTCAAGCTCAAAACGAACTCGCCAACTGGTTCGCTGCTGTGCCTGTGGTGGCTGAAGGCGAAGACTACGAGCACGTGCGCTCTGTAATCACTATCGGCACCCCTGACGGCACCGTATGGACCGCAAGCGACAACTTCGCCATCTACGGCAACCTGTTGAGTGGTAAGGCCGACGGCGAGGGCTGGGCAACCAAGACCCTTGGCGAACGCACCAAGACCTACAAGTTCTTCGTTGAGCAGCCTTCTGGCATTAATGATGTAAACACCGACGCATCAATCGTTAAGAGCCTCTACTTCACCATCAGTGGTGCAGCCCTCGGCACTCAACGTCCAACCGATGCTGGCGTATATATCGTTAAAGACATCATGAACAACGGTAAGAGTGCAGCACGCAAGATTGTGGTAAGATAATCCACCACAGTGCTCCACGCACTCCCAACAAAACAGAGGGGAGCGGCTCCACAAAAGCCGCTCCCCATTTTTTTGCGATCTTTTGAAATCACCGTGATTTCGGTTCAGTGGAAAAATACTGGGGGAACTTAAACAAAAACAAAAAAAACAGATTACCTTCGATACTCTCCAATTATTACACATAAAAACGAAATAATCAGCAGTTATGAAAATAATCGTGTTTTTCCTCTCAAAATATATGGGAAAGCCAAAAAAAAATCGTATATTTGCGAAAGGTGGTGGCGCAAGGAAAAGCCACTCACCCTCAATCCTTAACAGCAAAAAAATCACCGAAAGGCGTTTACTCACGCTCCCCACCATGCGAGCAAACAGTAGTGGCTTTCACGCTTTTCCCATTTACACAAACCCTAAAAGCATTGCGAAGTGAGCCCGCAAGCACCATTAAAAATTATGAAACGCTTTTTACTTTTAGTTATCACAGTTTTTGGTCTTAAAACAGCCACAGGTGCCCCTATCGAAAAAAGTATGCTCGACACTTTCATAAAGTATGCCTCTATCAGTAGCCAATCGAGCAACGACAGCATTTGCACCCAAGGCCAACGCACAATGGCACTTGTTCTCAAAAGCGATGTGGAGTCGATTATTCGCGAGCAAAACGCAAAAAATGTAGAATGTGTGCTTTCTGAGCACAATTACCTCTATGTCACAATTCCATCGAATGTGAAATCACCATGCCCAAGCATAGGTATCAGTTGCCATCTTGATGTCACACCTGAAGCACCAGGCAGTTCAATCACTCCAATAATCGACGCGCTGAATGGCAGGACCATCGTTCGCACCGACGGCACTACGCTTTTAGGAGCCGACGACAAATGCGGATGCACCATCGCCGTTCATCTGATACAGAAAATCCTCTCCGACAAGAAGATTAAACACGGCAAAGTGATGTTTGCTTTCTGCCCCAATGAGGACGTGGGACGCGCCGCCGACAATATCGACTCCTCCATATTCTCTCCTGAAATCATTTACGACCTCGACGGCGTGGGTGGAGAGGCTATCACCAAATCAAATTTCACGGCCCGCGGACTTGCACACAAATTTATCGGACACGACGCACACCCTGGCGATGCGAAAGCCGACAAACTCGGCGACGCCACAGCCGCCGCTGCCACGTTTATCGCTTCCGTACCAGTGGAGTATCGCCCTGAAAACACCGAGGGGCTTCAAGGCTACATCCACCCCTGGGGCTTTGAAAAGAGTGGCGGATTCGACGTGATTGTGCGCACACGCGTACGCTATTTCGATAAAGCCGAGGGAGAAAAATTCAACAACATTATCAACGACGCACTTGCACGAGTGGCACGCGACTTCCCTAACGTGAAAACAGAAGTGCTACAAGATGTAATGCAGTATGAAAATGTGGCCTACACCCTTCACCCACAAGCACAAAAACTCGTAGAAAACGCCGCCAAGAAAATAGGCAAAAAGGTGATTTTCACCGATGAGCGTGGCGGCACCACAGCGGCAATGTTCGCAGCCAAGGGGCTAAAAGGAGGTATGTGCCTGTTCACCGGCCAACACGAAGTGCACTCCACACGCGAATATGCCGACCTCAAAGAAATGGAAGAGGCCTATCTGCTCATGCTTGAAATAATCAAACAAATACCTTCAATCTGAAAAAAATAAACAACCAACACAATGAAAAAGATTCTTCTAATTTTAGCAATCATTCTATGCGCCATGTGCGCCGATGCACAAACCGGGAAAATAGCAGGAGGACTGTCAAGGGCGAAAACTGCATTCAAGGAGCCACGGATCAAGATCCCCAGAGTGGCAACTCGCAAACCTCCCTATCCCTTTATAGGACCTACAATGATCGAAATCGACAAAACGAGGAAGTCAACACAGCGCACCCCGCTTACTTTCAAAGTGCCTACCGTAAGTCCCCCCAACAGCAAAACGCAAAAGAACGCTGCCCAAAAGGCGAAAAAGGCGAGAAAAGCGAGAAAAGACATGCTGGAAACCATCGAGCGCACAAACAAGTACATGGAGATTCTTAATCTACAATCCGACGACCCTGCCACTTTTTTGAAATTGGCTTGCGAGGCCATCAGCGAAAACGACGAGTCATTGGCACGCCTTTGCATCAGACGCGCCATACTCACAAAGAAAGTGACAGCCGAAACGTTGCTGACCATCAAGCCTCAAGGCGAATATCTGCAAAAGAAATGGGCCTACATGTCGCAATACATCATCAACAGCACCTTCCTTTCCTACGCCAATGCCAAATTATGGGACAATGTGCCACAATTAAAGCAAAAGGAGTTTTACAACTCACAACTGCAACTCGCCAACACCTATGCGCCAGAACTCACACCACTTGTGAAGATTATACAAATTCCATACACCGAAAACGCGACAGCACAATTAACCGAGGCCGTCGACTCTGCGATTAACAACCACAACGCATACTACAATCAGGTGACTACATATCTTTTTGGTATGCTAAACGAGGCCCTGACATTAGATGGCCACTACCAAACAGCGTTGGACTATTACAGCAAGCCGCTGCTCAAAACGTTTGCCGACACAGTGCCTCCTGTCTTGGTAAACTTAAGCAACTGCGCCATTCACACTAAGCAGTTCAACCTCGCCAACAAATACCTCGCTCGAGCCAAAGAACTCGACCCCACTGGACTTGAAGACGCAATCAGCGACCTGCACCATTCGTGCCTCAACACGGTCATCGACCACCCGGAAGAAGTGCAGATAGCCGAGTGGATGATTGAAAACAGCGGTCACCCAGTAGAGTGCGCAATCGAAATCATCGACGGAATTTCGACAAAATTTATGCCCATAAATGAGAATTGGGAATGGCAAGATGTGTCGTCGTTCACGCCACACGAAACCACCGTGCTCAACACATGCATAGCACTGGCACAAAAAGTCCTCGCAAGCGGCAATGAGGAAAACGCCTCCCACAATGCGCAACTCCTCTACCTGGTCAACTGCTCCTTGCTTGCGCAAGCAAACCAAACCGAAACCGCTACTCAACACCTCCAAAGCCTGCAAGAGAGGCTTGCGCATGAAACCGATTCAGAATCTATGCGCACAAAATGCCTTGCCACCCTTATGCAAGCCGCCATCGCAGGCCATGGGTCAGACTACCCCAAAAATGCAATCAAAATCCTAAAAGCAAACCAAAAAATGCTCGACGATGAAGGCATTTCTCCCGACTTAAAAGCCGACTACTACGGCTACATGGCCCACCTTTACTCAAAACTCGGCAAGAAAAAAGAAAGCAAAAAATACAAAGCCCTCCAATCCGCCTACCTCCCCCACACCGCCGACGATATGTAACCGCCATATTCTTACACGAGCATATTGCTTACTCGAGCGAAATGTATTAACCCAAATCGGTCATTAGGCCGTATGAGAATTATATAACACGAGTTCGGGATAAGAGATGTATGAAAAAATCACTATGGGATGGCACGTGGGGGGCAAACATTGGGGATTTTTTTATATATTTGTGGGGCGAACAGATTATATGAGCGGTATTTTACTTTTAAATAATTATTTCACCTATGTCGATTTTGTGTCGGCGTTAGTGACATTTGTGGTGGCTGTGTTTTTGGCAAAACTACAGGTGCCGTGTGCCGACAGCAGATGGACTCCCTTCAACCGTATGCGCTGGCTGATGGTGGGTGCCTACACCGCTCTGGGCGTGTCCAACATCATGAGCGCGCTCCAGCCCCATGAGGTGGAAACCGACATTCTCAAGGCGGCTGTGCTGATTGTGGGCATGGTGCAGGCGCTGCTGTTCACCGCCATGTGCATCACGTTCATCAATCCGCAAAAGGTGTCGATACGATGGGGACTTTACAACTGCCTGGCGATTGGCTGCGCCGCTGCGCTAATCGTGGCGGGGCACAGCGTAGGTGAATGGGAGTTTGCCGCGGCGGTGAATATCTCCACGGCGCTCTACATTGCGGGATTGGTGGTTTTATCCTGGAAATTCTTCCATACCTACACCGAAAGCAAGCAGTGCCTGGAAAGCAACTACGACGAGGACCTCTCCAGCCGACTGCGCTGGATAAAATGGTGCTTTATCTCCGCCCTTGGGGTGGGCGTGATGGTGCTGCTGATTGTGGCTTTCCCCATCGGTGATGTGGAAATGTGCTATTTCACCGTGTTCTACACGCTGTATTATGTGTATATGGGTGTGCATATCGTGAACTATCGCATCACGGCAAACTTTATCCTGAAAGTGATGACTGACGAAGAAAAGAGCGACACACAACCCTCCGAGCCAGCCACGGCACCGGAGCCAGCCCCACACGCCATACACGAGAAAACCGAAGCGATGAAGCGTGCGCTCGACGAATGGGTGGCGCACCGCAGATATGTGCTCAACGATCAAACCATCGACGACATTGCCGCCGATTTGGGCCTCGACCGCTTTTTCTTCGCATGGTATTTCACCAATGAACTGCACACCACTTTCCGCACTTGGCGCACAGAACTTCGCATCAAAGAGGCGCAAAGGCTGTTGAGCGAAGAGGATGCCGCCGTGGCATCGCTCCACCTGAAAGTGGGTATTTCCGACAAGAGCAATTTCTACAAGCACTTCAAAGCACACACCGGCATGACACCAACCGAATACAAAAAATCGGCACAAAAATAGAGGTCAATGGATAAATACTGGGGGAAAAACAAAAACATAAAAAACCACTCGCCTTCAACGAAAAACCAATCTTCAGAAATCAGTTTATCTGAAAGTGCAAATTAAAAGTGCATCATAACGTAGGGACATGCCTTTGGCGAGAGCACTGAAAAACTATAAAAATAGTGAATGAAGTAAAGATTTTGTGGAGGCTTGTAGCCGTTGGAAACGGCTGTCAACCAACCCACAAAGTGCTGGCAATTTGTTAGAAGCGGTGGAGGGTGTGGGTGAGCACTGTGCGGCCGAAAAGGGAGAGTATGATGGCCACCTTGTTGCGTAGGCGCACATTGCCATCGGCAAAACACGAGCGACGCAAACGCAGAATGCCTTCCCAACTGCGTGTGGTGATAGGCGCAAATTGCTCATCGTGTAGCGGTGCCAAGCGAAGCATATTGAAGTAGGCGCTAAGCAAGCGGCTGCGAATGGCTTTGAGGTGCTGCGGAAACTCGTGTGGCGCACGGCGTTCGAGGTCTTCGAGAATGTCGAGAATGTGCGCACGGCGCGAATTGAATGTGGTGATGATACTGCCTTGGCGCTGGCGATAGTAATACAGGCGCTGAGGGGTGAACGCCACGGTTTGGCTGTTTTGCATCATCGGCATCAGCACGGCAAGGTCTTCGTAGAGCATTCCTACCGGGAATCGCACATCACGAAAAACGCTGGCATCGTAGAGGCGCGCGCATACCGATTGCGTGAGTCCTTTTCTTTGGTAAAAGATATGGTTGGCAGCTTCTGCTGCGGTATAGGTGCGGGAATGGCTGGTATCGTCGGGCTTTGGCACTGCATCGCCATCGGGATAAAGGTGCCACCCACAGAGTGCTGCCTGTGCCCCGCTCTCTTGAATGAGTTGGCAAAGCACCTCCACATACAGCGGAGCGATAAAATCGTCGCTATCCACAAAGGTGACATAACGGCCTGTGGCATGGTCGAGAGCGGTGTTGCGTGCGGCACTCAATCCGCCGTTGGGCTGATGCACCACGCGGAAACGATTGTCGCGCGACGCCCATTCGTCTGCTATTTTGCCGCTGTCGTCGGTGCTGCCGTCGTCCACCACAATCACCTCCAAATGGGCATACGACTGGCTGGCAATGCTCTGCAAGCACTGCTGCAAATACGCGCCCACATTATACACAGGCACAATCACAGAAACCAACGCCTCTTTCACACCGAAAAATTTTGCCTCACACAGATTCAACAGATTCAACAGATTCAACAGAATTTATTGCTCTGCCGTTTTGTTGAAAATATGTATAGGGATTTATATTTTAGCATTTATCTCATTTTGTAGGCTACCCTCTTTATGCCATTTCTAATATCATTTACATTGAAATTGATTAGCAATCCTAACGGCTTATCACAGAGTTTGAGGTAAGTGAAAAGTTGCTTTTGATGGACAGGCTTAAATTCATCTACCGATTTCAGTTCAACAATCACCAAATCATTGACGATGATGTCAAGTCGCAAATCAAGCCCAAGAGGTTGACCATCGTAGATGATATCAACCTTTTGCTGGTTTTGGGCTTGAAACCCCGCTTTTCGCAATTCAATCATCATTGCTTTTTCATAAACGGATTCCAGCAGTCCAGGGCCAAGCACATTATGCACCTTCATAGCACAAGCAATGATATTGAAGGAGATTTGATTGATATGTTGTTGCTCTAAATCGGTCATTTTGCCACAAAATGTGATATAAAAAAATCACACAGATTCACAGGCTCAATTTCTCTGTTTTTTTGTTGAATCTGTTGAATCTGTGTGAGCTTGTTTTATTTTACTTTCCATTCGAAGCCTTCTTTCGTGTCTTTCACGTCGAAGCCGGCTTCGTTCATCTTGTTGCGGATAAGGTCGGAAGTAGTCCAGTCTTTGTTGGCTTTGGCTGTCTTGCGGATGTCGAGCAGCAAGTCCACAGCCTTGCGGTAAGGCTCAAGGTTCACGCTGCCAGCGTCGCCAACCGAGTCGTCGCGCACACCGAGCACATCGAAGAGGTAGGTTTGGAACACGCTCTTCAATTCGTCGATGTCGGCTTGCGTCATGGTGGCGTTGCCGTCGTTCACCTGATTGATTACCCTGCAAGCGTCGAACAGTGTGGCAATCACGTTTGGCGTGTTCAAGTCGTCGTTCATCGCTTCGGCGCAACGCTCGCGGTAGTTTTCGAGTTTAGCCGATGTGGTGTCGGCGGCCTTGAGGTCGCAAAGTCGGTGCCAGCCGTCCATCATTCGCTCGTAAGCCTTTTCCGCCGCCTTGAGTGCTTCGTTAGAGAAGTCAACGGTGCCACGGTAGTGGGCCTGGAGAATGAAGAAGCGAATGGTCATTGGGGTGTAGGCTTGGTCGAGGCTTGGGTGGTCGCCGCTGAAGAACTGGGCGAGGGTGATGAAGTTGCCAAGCGATTTACCCATCTTCTGACCGTTGATGGTAATCATATTGTTGTGCATCCAGTAGTGCACCATGTCGAAGCCCTGCGATGCCACAGCCTGTGCAATCTCACATTCGTGGTGAGGGAACACGAGGTCCATGCCGCCGCCGTGAATGTCGAAGTGCTTGCCGAGGTACTTGCGTCCCATGGCAGTACATTCGCAGTGCCAACCTGGGAAACCGTCGCTCCAAGGCGATGGCCAGCGCATGATATGCTCAGGCGATGCCTTTTTCCAGAGGGCGAAGTCGGCTTGGTTGCGCTTTTCGCCCACGCCGTCGAGTTTGCGGCTGGCATTGATGATGTCGTCGAGGTTGCGTCCCGACAACACGCCGTAGCGGTGGTCCTTATTGTATTTTTCAATATCGAAATACACGCTGCCGTTGCTCTCGTAGGCGTAGCCATTGTCGAGAATTTCCTTCACGAGTTGCTCTTGCTCGATGATGTGGCCGGTGGCGTGAGGCTCGATGCTTGGAGGCAGCACATTGAGTTGGTCCATAGCCGCGTGGTAGCGGTTGGTATAGTATTGGGCTATTTCCATTGGCTCCAACTGCTCAAGGCGTGCCTTCTTTTCAATCTTGTCGTCGCCCTCATCGGCATCGTGCTCAAGGTGGCCAACGTCGGTGATGTTACGCACATAGCGCACCTTGTAGCCCAGCGACTTGAGGTAGCGGAACAGCACATCGAAGGTGATGGCTGGGCGCGTGTGACCAAGATGTGGGTCGCCGTAAACGGTTGGGCCGCACACATACATACCTACCGAGCCTTCATTCAGTGGCACGAAGTGTTCCTTGCGACGAGTGAGCGTATTGTAGATAAATAATGGATGTTGCATAATTAATTGGGTGTAATTATTCAATATGTGTGGTGAGTGAATGTGTGGCTATCGGATTATGCCTGACCCTTTGGGAGAGGGAAATCGATGATGCCATCGTCGGCTGGACGGCCACTCACTGGCACGTGTTGCTTGATTTCGCCGAAAGTGGCTTCGTATTGCTGCACATTCTGTTGGAGAGCAAACATCAGTTGCTTTGCGTTTTCAGGAGTCATGATCACACGGCTCTGAACGCGCGCCTTTGGAGTGTTTGGCGCAAGGAGAATCATGTCGATGAAGAAATCGTTAGGTCCGTGGGTGATTACAGCCAAGTTGGCGTAGCGGCCTTGCATTTCTTCGTTTGGCACTTCAATTTGAATTTGTTGTTGTTGGTTGTTGTCGTTGTTGTTTGCCATTGTTGTATGGTTTTGTTTGTTAATAATCTGTTTTTTTATATGTTTATCGCTTCGTAATGCCGAAGCAGTAAGTTTTCACTTTTGGATAAGTCAAATCCTCCACATGCACACGAATGGCACGGCAGTTTTTGCGGCTGATGGCGGCACCCACGTAGAACGACCCGTAGCAAGTGCGCCAAAAGTAGGTGTTTTCAGCCCCTATCAGGTCGTGAATGAGGTGCACGTCGATTGTGTCGCTGTTGAGCGTCGCGCGGTCGGCCATCATATACAGCGCACGCGCCTTGGTAGTGTATTCCACCTCGCATCGCAGGTTGATGTAATTGCCTGTGCGCCAAAGTGCGCCGAGCCTTATCGGGTGCTTGGGGTATTCCGCCATAGGCTTCACATTCACACGGAGCGAATCGCTTGCCACGTTGCCATAGTTGAAGCCATACACCGTGATGCGGTGCGCCTCATCGGACGCGGAGTAACTGAGCAGCACACGCTGCCCCACCTTGATATGCTCCGGCTCGTCCATCGCCGCCACCATGTCGATGGGCTCGGCATCTTCGGGACCGATATATTGCCATCGCGCCAATCCGTCGGCATATCCGAGGTAGGTGACGAAATCGTAGCGTCGTGCCTCCACCGCATCGTCGTCGCCATCGCCGCTGTTGCAAGCCGAGAGCGCGCCAAGCATGGCTATCAGCACCACTGCGTATGTCCACCACCTCTTGAGCATATTCCTTTTTCTTATACGATAATCTCGCTTTCAGGCTCTGGTGTCACTATCAGTCCGTCGCGCATGTGAAGCACACGGTCGGTGTCGCCGGCAAGCGACTCGTCGTGCGTCACAATCACGAAAGTTTGCTTCATCTCGTCGCGCAGCGTAAAAAACAGTTTGTGCAACTCCTGCTTGTTCTGCGTGTCGAGGCTACCCGAAGGTTCGTCGGCGAGGATAACCGCAGGCTTGTTGATTAGCGCACGCGCCACAGCCACACGCTGGCGTTCGCCACCCGAAAGTTGGGCAGGCTTATGCTCAAAGCGGTCGGAAAGGTTCATATAACTGAGCAATTCCTTGGCGCGGGCAAAGGCGTCGGAGCGCTTCTCACCACCGATAAGAGCCGGCATTGCCACATTTTCAAGCGTGGTAAACTCCGGGAGCAACTGGTGGAACTGAAACACAAAACCGATATTACGGTTGCGGAATCGTGCAAGTTCCTTATCTTTAAGGGCAAGCACATCGGTGCCGTCGAACAGCACGCTGCCGCTATCAGGCTTGTCGAGCGTGCCGATAATTTGCAGCAGAGTGGTCTTACCAGCGCCACTCGGCCCCACAATCGACACAATTTCGCCATCGCCGATAGTCACGCTCACCCCCTTGAGCACCTCAAGGTTGCCATATCGCTTAATAATATTCTTAACTTCAATCATCTTCTCAAAAAAAAACTCACCTCCAAGCCCCAGCATAGGC
>OQVR01000784.1_pt1 | contig 14208 bp, 10 predicted proteins | sample 1691521 | NCBI WGS metagenome assembly OQVR01 (sample SAMN03418256, study PRJEB22391) | human gut metagenome | biome: human-gut; feature: organic feature; material: feces | host: Homo sapiens | place: Tanzania | collected 2013-01
TTACACCGGCCTGCTGCGCCAGCTCTTCCATCGTCCGCAAGAAGCGGGCGCGGGCCAGCACCGAGGCAGCAGCTACCGCCAGATTACTTTCTGCCTTAGGCTGCTGGCGCACGCTGCAGCCGGGGAAGCGCTGCTGCAAAGCCTTTAAGTTTACCGTAGACTGGGTGAACTGGTCAATCAACGCACTGTGGCAATCCTTTTGCCGCTCCAGCACCTGACTAAGCGCCGCCACATGCCCGTAGCCCAAAAGCTGGTTGAGCTTACCGCCATCTGCAACTACCTGCTCATAGCGCAGATTATAAATCTTCGGCTTCAGCTCCAGCACGCTGTAATCAACAACCGTTGCCTTGATAACGTCCTCCAGCTCAAGGATTTTTTTATCTGTCAGCAGCTTGCAGTCCTTAACGCCTGCAGCCTGTAGCTTCGCTGCCGTTGTGTTGTCCACTACTGTGGCCGCCACAACCAGACTGCCGAAGAAATCACCCTTGCCGGATTCATCACTGCCTGCCCACAGGCCGTTGCTTACTGTTGCTCCTGCGGCTGCAGGCTGCAGCTCCTCAGACGCAGTCTGCACTCCCTCCAGCAGCAGCAGTAATCTTTGCTTTAAAGCACTATCGCCGTTATAAACATGCGTCAGTCCTTTTTTGCCATTATATATATTCACGGATGCCTTGGCCTCGCAAAACTGCACTGCAATCTGCTGGCCATAATTAATCGGCTTCTCCTTAACGATACTAAAACCATCCTGACGGATTTTTTCTGCAGACTCTGCCAAGTAATCGGCAAAGGCCTTAGGTGTCAACTGTTTCACGCCTATTCTCCTCTTTGCACATAGTTTTTCGCCTTCCACTCCTCAAAGAGCAGATAAATCAACGGAACAACCACCAACGTCAGTAAGGTTGAGGTTGTTAAGCCGCCAATCAGCACCACGCCCATAGACTGGCGCAGCTCCGCACCCTCGCCGATACCGAGAGCAATCGGCAGCATACCAAGTATCGTAGACAAGGTAGTCATCAGAATAGGACGCAGACGCAGTGAGCAGGCCAGAAGCACTGCTTCACGGATAGACATGCCCTTTTCACGCTCCTGGTTGGCATAGTCAATCAGCAAAATTGCATTTTTGGTAACCAGGCCCAAAAGCATCGTAAAGCCAATCATGCTCATCATGTTCGCCGTCTGTCCTGCAACAAGCAGGCCCAGGATAGCGCCGATAATCGCAAACGGCAGTGATACCATGATAATCAGCGGCTGCGAAAAGCTTTCGAACTGCGCCGCCAGCACCATGTATACTACAACTATGGCCAAAATAACTGCCTTGTAAACCTCTTTAAAGGAACGCGCCATATTATCGGCCTGACCAATCATCTTATAGTTATATCCCGGCGGCAAATTCAGCTCAGGAATATATTCGTTGCGCACCTTGCTGATTAAATCACCGGGCGAAATACCTACTGTGTTGGCATAAACAACTATCTGGCGCTGCTTATCCTCACGCTCAATGCGTGTAGGACCGCTGCCGTAACGCACATCTGCGATATCTCCCAAGCGGATAAACTGACCTGCGGAGGAAGAAATGCGCAGGTTCATAACATCATTGATATTAGTGCGCTGACTTTGCTCCAGCTGCAGGATAATATCATAGTCATTGTCACCGATGGTATAGCTGTTGCTGGTGCTTTTGCCCATGATAGCCATTTCGATAACCTTACCGACCTCCGTAGCATCAAGACCGAATTCACTGGCCTTGGCGTGGTCCAGCTTAACTACGATTTCCGGCTGCTCTTCCGAATCGGATATATCTACATCGGTCGCACCCTCAGTCCGGCGTATCATATCTGCCAGCTGCTGAGCGTAATTTTTCAGCTCCTTGATGTTGCTGCCGCGCAGACCAATCTGCACCGGACGGCTGTCACCGCGGCCGCCGCCCTGGTTGGATACAACGGTAACCTTCAGGCCTTCAACATTTTGGAAGCGTCCGCGCAAATCATCCATTATCTGCTGCATGCTGCGTTCACGCTCATTACTTGGCTTCAGGCGGATATCCAGCGAGCCCTGGTTAACAGGATTACGGCCGTTGCCGATATTTAGCGCCACGATTTTGACCTCCGGCAGCTGCGAAATCTCCTGCTGCAGTGGCTTGGCCAGCTCTACCGTTTTTTGCAGACTAGTGCCGATGGGCGCTTTAACATTGACGCTGAATTCACCCGAATCATATGTAGGCTGGAATTCCGTGCCCACAAAGGGAAGCAGCAATAAATTCAACAGCAGCGAAATAATGCCTACGGCAACAACCTTCTTAGGTCTTTCCAAAGCCCAGACCATTAAGCTGTCATACATTTCACGCACGGACTGGAAGCCTGCTTCGAATTTATCGAGAGCCCTCTGCACAAAATGCGTGCGCTCCTTGCTGCTCTGCTCCTCGGTTTCTGCCTTAATCCAATACGCCGAAACCATTGGCGTAAGCGAAAAGGCTACGATAGTAGAGAACGCTACCGCAAAGGCAACCGTCAGACCGAACTGCTTAAAGAACTGGCCGATGGTTTCACCCATATTGCCGATAGGCACAAATACAGCCATTAAGCTCAGGGACGTCGCCAAAATTGCCAGCGTCAGCTCCTCCGTTGCTTCCTTGGCTGCCACAAACGGTGTCTGTCCCATCTCGATATGGCGGAAAATATTTTCAATTACTACAATCGCATCATCAATCAAAATGCCAACTGCCAGGCTTAAAGCCATCAGCGACATATTATTCAGCGTAAAGCCCATAACCTTCATCATAAAGAAGGTAGCGATAATAGACGTAGGAATACACAGACCGCCGATAATTGTCGCACGGAAATTGCGCAGGAAAAGATATGTTATCAAAAGCGCCAGAAAACCGCCGAAAAGAATCGCATTCCAGACATCTGCAATGTTATCGCGGATATAGTTGGACTGGTCGCGCACCTTATCAACGATAATATCCGGAGGCAGATTGCTGTGCTTCAGCTCCTCCATCTTGGCATTGACATTATCGGTAACATCAACAGTATTGGTTTTGGACTGCTTGCGCACAAAGGTCATAACACAGGGAACGCCGTTGGCACTGGCAAAGGTATCCTCATCCTCCCAGGAATCAAGCACATCGGCAATCTCGCTGATATAAACAGGACGGCCGTTATGGTTGGCAACAACTACCTGCTTGATATCATTGATATTGTTATACTTGCCCAAGGTGCGCACAGTGATTTCCATAGCATCATTTTTCGCCTTACCGCCGGGAGTATTATAGTTGTTGGCGTTCAGCTTACTGCGCACTGTCTGGTAGGCAATACCATATTCCGCCAGCTTTTCCGGCTTCAGCACAATACGTACAGCACGCTGGCTGGCACCGACAACGGTAACCTCGGAAACGCCCTCCACCATCTGCAGCTCATCCTTGATATTATCCTCTACAATGCGGCGGATTTCACCACGGCTGCGCGAGGGCGAAGCAAAGGTATAGGCCACAATCGCACGGGAGTTGAGGTCTACCGTCTGTGTTACCGGCTCATCAATATCATCCGGCAGCGCCTTGCGCACACTGGCAACCTTTTCACGCACCTCACTGGCCTTCACCTGCGGGTCGACACCTATATTAAATTCCAGAACCGTTTCACTGTAGCCTTCAAGCACAGTGGAAGACAGCGTCTTGATACCGGAAACCTGGCTTACGCGGTTCTCAATCGGCTTGGTAACCAGCGTTTCCATTTCCTGCGGCGATGCACCGCTGTAGGTAACACGCACGCTGACAATAGGCAAATCAACGTCAGGATTCAAATCAACGCCGATTTCCGGATAGCAGCGGATACCGAACACTACCAACAGCAAAATAAACATGGTGGTAAAGACCGGCCGCTTGATAAATGTTCCAATCATCGTTACTTACCAGCCTTTTTCAAATCTATCTTGCTGCCTTCACGCAGCTTGTTATGTCCTTCGGTAACAATTATATCCTTTTCATCCAATCCGCTCACTATTTCCGCCAGCTTATCATTCGTATAGCCGACATTCAGCACACGACGCTGTACAATGCCTTTATCATCAACAACAAACACCGTCTGCTGGTCATCACGCATCACAATAGCCTGCACCGGAATAGTCAGCACATCAGCTTTAGGCGAAGCGGTAAGCGTAACGTTGGCATAGACGCCGGCCAAAAGACCTTCGCTGTTGTCAACGCTCACCTCTGCCGCAAAGGTATGCGCCGGCAAATCCGCAACCGGAGCGATGCGGGTAATTTTGCCTAGCAGCTTTTTGCCGGGATAAGCAGGCAGAGTAATGCTTGCTTCATTGCCAACGTGTACACCGGCAATCTGTCCTTCGGGAATATGAATCGTAGTTTTCAGCATAGAGATATCCGCAACGGCAAAAATAGGCGTACCTGCCTTTGCGTAATAGCCCTCCTGATAATAACGCTTAGAAATAATGCCATCAGCCGGCGCTGTCAGCACCGTGCCTTCAGACTTAGACTCCATCGCGCGCAGATTGCCTCTGGCAGCCTCCAGCTTAGCTGCAGCATTATCACGCGCAAAGCGGTAATCATCTACCACCTGCTGCGAAACCGCACCCGTAGCATATAGCTTTTCATAACGCTGCAAATCCGTTTCCGCCTTACGCAGGCTTGTCTGTGCATCAAGAAAACTACCTTTGGCATTCAAAAGACCGGCATCGGTATCAGCCTGCTCCAAAATTGCCAGTACCTGCCCGCGGCTCACACGGTCGCCTTCACGTACATAAACCTTTTCCAGGCGTCCGTCCACCTTAGCAGCAACCTCTGCCTGCCATTCCGGGTCCAGGCTGCCGGAAAAGCTCAGACTAGGAACAATCGTCTGCCTTACGGGGTGAGCAGTAACGACCGCCACATTGCGCACCTGCGAAAGTTTGGCAGCACGCGCCTTATCAGCCTGAATATTACTGTAAATACGGTAGCCGATAATTACGCATACCGCCAGCATCAGGCCAAGTGCTATCTTAACCTTGCGATTCTGTAAATTCACTTTCTTTCCTCCCTGTACCATTCCTTCTGGGGTAAATTATAATGGGGTAAGTTTAATTTTAACTGAGTTTATTGCGGGGTAATTATAGTTATAGATAGTAATATTATACCTCTTATCAAGAGAAGTTAGCAAGTGCAAAGCCGCAGGCAGGCATAGAAAAAGCACGCTGCAAGCAGCGTGCTTTCGACAGTTTTAAGTTAAGCTTACAGGCCTGCCTGCTCGCGCAGTGCAGCAGCCTTTTCGGTATGCTCCCACGGCAGATCTACATCAGTACGGCCGAAATGACCATAAGCAGCAGTCTGTTTGTAGATAGGACGCAGCAGGTCCAGCTCACGGATAATGCCGGTCGGGCTCAGGGAGAAGTTCTTGCGAACCAGCTCAGCAATCTTGTCTTCGCTGATTTTGCCGGTGCCGAAGGTTTCAACCAGAACGGAAACCGGATGTGCTACGCCGATAGCGTATGCCAATTGGATTTCGCATTTATCTGCCAAACCTGCGGCAACGATGTTTTTAGCAACGTGACGTGCAGCATATGCAGCACTGCGGTCAACCTTAGAGGGGTCCTTGCCGCTGAAAGCACCGCCGCCATGACGAGCCATACCGCCATAGGTGTCAACGATGATTTTACGGCCGGTCAGACCAGCGTCACCCTGAGGACCGCCGATAACGAAACGGCCGGTCGGATTGATGTAATATTTGGTTTCCGCATCCAGCATTTCTGCGGGAACAATCGGTGCAATAACCTTTTCGATAATATCTTTGCGAATCTGCTCGTTGGAAACTTCCGGTGCATGTTGGGAAGAAATAACGATAGTATCTACGCGAACAGGTTTGCCGTCATCATATTCAACGGTAACCTGAGTTTTGCCGTCCGGACGCAGGTAAGGCAGCACGCCTTCTTTGCGAACCTTAGTCAGCTGCAGAGCCAGCTTGTTAGCCAGATATGCAGGCATCGGCATGTAGCTTTCGGTTTCGTTGGTTGCATAACCAAACATCATGCCTTGGTCGCCAGCACCGGTTTCTTCCTCAGCAGCCTGGCCTTCTTTAGCTTCCAGCGCTTTATCAACGCCCATAGCGATATCAGGGGACTGCTCGTCGATGGAAATCAGCACGCCGCAGGTATTGCCGTCAAAACCGAATTTAGCGCGGTTGTAACCGATGTTGTTGATGGTTTCGCGGGCAATGTGCGCAATATCAACATAGCATTGGGTAGAAATTTCACCGAAAATGTGAACCTGACCGGTAGTAACGATAGTTTCGCAAGCAACACGGCCTTTAGGATCCTGAGCCAGGATAGCATCAAGCACAGCATCGGAAATTTGGTCTGCTATTTTATCGGGATGACCTTCAGTAACGGATTCGGAAGTAAATAATTTTCTCATTGGTAGCTCCTTTCATAAATAAAAAACGTTGTTGAGAGTGTTTAGATGGTATAAGAAAAGGCGTTCTCGTTATGAGAACGCCTTAAATTATTACTCTTAGCATTCTCATCTTACAGATAAACTGCAGGACTTAGCACCGTTTTACAGCTGTCACACTGCAATGGTTGCTGCGACTTCACAGGGCCATTCCCTCCATCGCTCTTGATGAGTTGTATTAAATTGGTTACAGATGCCATTATATAACAAAATCAAGCTAATGACAAGTACTTTTTTACGAAAAATATGTGAAAACACCTTTTCCGTAACAGCCTACGCTAAATAGAATTTAATTCTACTATATAGATAGTCATGACGCAGATGCGACCTTGCATCCATCACTCCAAAGAGCGCGGAGAAGGCTGCAGATGCTATATGATTGCGACGACGGCGTACTTCTAGTACGTCAAGGAGCAGTCATGACGCAGATGCGGCCTTATACGCGTTCGCGACGTATACGCAACGCCTCGTCCAAAATACGATTCGCCACATCAACCTTCGGCATCTGCTCCAGCTCGCAAACATCACCGTTAGCGTAAAGGAACTTGACGATATTGGTATCGGAATTGAAACCGGCACCGGCAGCCGTAACATCGTTGGCTACAATCATATCAAGATTCTTCTTGACTACCTTTTCGCGGGCATTAGCCAGCAGGTTTTGCGTTTCTGCAGCAAAGCCAACCAAAACCTGATGCGTTTTCTTTGCGCCCAGGGTTTTGAGGATATCCGGATTTTTATCCATAACCACAGTCAGAGCATCATCTGTTTTCTTCTTAATCTTTTGGTCTGCCACATCACGCGGACGGTAATCGGCAACTGCTGCTGCCTTGATAACAATATCAACTGCATCGTAGGCTGCGAGGCAGGCCTCCAGCATTTCATTGGTCGATTCAACCTGCACAGCCTTCACATTAGGCGGTACAGCAAGTGCGGACGGACCGCTGATAAGCAGTACCTCTGCACCGCGCTCGGCAGCCATCTGAGCTACGGCATAGCCCATCTTGCCGCTGGAACGGTTGCCGACAAAGCGGACGGGGTCAATCGGTTCACGTGTGCCTGCTGCGGTAACAAGTACCTTTAGTCCACGCAAATCGCCCTCACGGCCGGCAAAAAAGCTGCTCATGAACTCCACAATCTGCTGCGGTTCAGGCAGACGGCCGGGGCCGCTGGTGCCGCAGGCAAGATGACCGGAAGTAGGCGGCATCACAGTAATACCGCGGCTTTGCAGCTTAGCGATATTTTCCTGGGTTGCAGCATTAAGATACATACCGGTATTCATTGCGGGGCAGACAACTATCGGTGCCTGAGCTGCCAAAAGCGTAGTGCTCAGCAGATCATCCGCAATGCCATAGGTCATTTTAGCCAGAATATTAGCGGTAGCAGGCGCAACTAAGAATGCGTCTGCCCAATTTGCCAAAGCAATATGCTCAACATTAAATTCCTGGTTGCTGTTCCACATGCTGGTAGCAACAGCATTACCGCTGATTTCCTTGAAGGTTAACGGAGTAACAAACTGCTGTGCATGCTCGGTCATGACCACACGCACCTCGCAGCCCTGCTTACGCAGACGGCTGACAAGATCTACAGCCTTATAAACGGCAATACCGCCGGTTACTCCCAAAACAATTTTTTTGCCCTTTAACAAGGTTTTACCCTCCCGCTGTTATACGTTTTTAGTACGCTCGTAGGTAATAGTATCGTTAGCAATTTCCTTCAGCGCAGCGCTGACCTCTTTTTCCGCAGAATTTACGCCGGGAATAGTGAGCTCGCGTGCTCTTTTTGCTGCCAAAATAACCAAAGTGTATTTGCTATCTACTTTTTCTGCCAAATAGTCAATAGACGGATCTACCATAGACATTATAGAATCACTCCTTTAAGTATTTCATGGTTCACACAGCAGACTGCTGCATAATGTAAATTTATTTTTTAGCTTTACAAATCTTATCAACAATAAAATATGTTCTGGCTACGCGGTAACGCTCAGCCTCCATAATTGTCAGCACCTTTTGCGCTGCCTTTTCCGCAATATCATTAACGATGATATAATCATATTCTGCAGCGTAGGTCAGCTCGCTGGCTGCGGAAGCCATACGGCGCTTAATAACATCCTCGCTGTCGGTACCACGCTTATAAATACGCGCGGAAAGCTCATCTAAAGAAGGCGGTACGATGAAAACAAAGACACCCTCCGGAAAGCGCTTTTTAATCTGCAAGGCGCCCTGGATATCAATCTCCAGCAGTACGTCACGGCCGGATTCCAGCTGCTCTTCCACGTATTTACGCGGTGTACCGTAATAATTGCCGTATACCTCGGCATATTCCAGCAGCTCGCCCTTTTCAATCATCTGCTTAACATCGGGAATTGTTTTGAAGAAATAGCTCTCTCCGTCAACCTCACCCGTGCGCGGTGCGCGTGTAGTAACAGAAATAGAATAACCTAAATCCGGCAGCTGGTCTCTCAGCATCTGGCATATAGTTCCTTTGCCTGCTCCCGACGGACCGGATACTACAAGAAGTACTCCCTTGGGAGTAACATTATCAATATCGTTGCTCATGATCCAATTACTCCTCTTCTTCAGAATCAGCAGTTTGTGCCACCAGACGGTTGGCTACAGTTTCCGGCTGTACCGCAGACAGGATGATATGACCGCTGTCCACAACAACTACAGCACGAGTACGACGTCCGTAGGTTGCATCAACTAGCATGCCCTTATCACGCGCTTCCTGGATAATACGTTTAATCGGTGCCGATTCCGGACTAATAATAGAAATAATGCGGTTGGCTGCGACAATGTTGCCAAAGCCGATATTAACTAGCTTTATATCCATAACTTCCTCCAGTTTTATTCGATGTTCTGAATCTGCTCACGGATTTTTTCTATTTCCGCCTTAATTTCTACGACTATCTGCGCCATAGTATAATCATTGGCTTTGGAAGCAATAGTATTTGCTTCACGATTGAATTCCTGGATAAGGAAGTCCAGCTTGCGTCCTACCGGCTGGTCAGAAGCAATGATGGTCTTGAATTGCTTGATATGGCTCTTCAAGCGGACAATCTCTTCCGTAATGCTGGTGCGGTCAGCAAAAATTGCTACCTCCTGCAGCAAGCGCTCCGGTTCAACCTTGATATTGTTATCTGCCAGGAGATTGGTCAGACGCTCCTGCAGCTTAGCCTGGTATTCTTCCACAACTAAGGGAGAACGCTCTTCAATCTGTGCAAGCTTTTCAGCAATCAGATCAGCACGGTAAATAAAATCACCGTAGATATTGCCACCTTCAGTCTCACGCATAGCTACCAGATTAGCAACAGCCTGCTCAACAGCCTGCTCAACCTTGGGCCAAACGCTTTCTACATCAAAAAAGCCTTCCTTAACGTTAATCACGTCAGGGCATTTTGATAAATAGAGAATTTCTGCAGCAGCGTTAATACCTGCAGCGTCGGCTCCGATAGCAACGCCCACCTCCTGCAATGCCTTATGATATGCAGCAGCAAGGTTTTTATCAACCTTCAGAGTGCAGTTGCCGCTGACATTATAATCAGCAGTAATAAACACATCAATACGTCCACGGCTAACGGTTTTTAAAATAGTTTTGCGGATTTTATCCTCCAAAGGATTCAAAAATCTCGGCAAACGGATAGCAACCTCGTTATACCGGTGGTTCACGGTTTTCATTTCAATGTTAACAGAAAAATCTGCATCCTCGTAGGAACCACGGCCGAAACCGGTCATACTTTTTAACACAGGCTTCCTCCTTCATCTTCACCAGCAAGGGTGATGTTATTTCAGTTTAAAAGATAAGTATTTTTTGCTTCAATCTTATCTTGAAAATCTATTATACCATATTTCTCTAATGATTTCAGCATTTTTCTTCGTTTTTCGTCGCATAGATAAAGAAATGACGCTTACTGTTTTGCTATACTTGTTGCAGGTAATGGAGTATAATATGATAAATTAATAAATTGCATTCACTTCCCGCAGACTCAAAAAAATTACCGAGTCTGTACCGAAAGGAGTTACTATGAATATTGAAGGCTTAACTTTAAAGCTGCTTACAGATACATTGAACGAAGAGCTGCTTGGCAGCAAAATATATAAGGTATACATGCCTAATCCGCAATCACTTCTGCTGCTCGTCCGCAGGACACGCGATACCAGCAGCCTGCTGGCCGATATGCACAACGGCAGCTGTGTGCTTTATCTGCCGCAGCAGCTGCCGGAAAACCCGGAAACTCCGCCCACCTTCTGCATGCTTCTGCGCAAGCATCTGGAAGAAGGACGCATCACAAAAATCAGCCAAAGCGGCCTGGACCGCATTATTACACTAGAAATTGACCTTTTAGGTGCCTCCAGTAAAATTATTACCAAAAAGCTTATTTTTGAGCTTACCGGTAAAAACAGCAATATTATTCTTACGCAGGATGATGTTATTATCGACTCTTTGAAGCATGTAAGTGCAGCCCAGAGCAGCTATCGCACCATCCTTCCTGGCAAAGCCTATATTGCGCCCCCGCCGCAGGAAGGACTTAACCTTTTGACTGATGACCCGGCAAAAATTGTGCAGGCTGCCAACAGTCTGCCTGCAGCTAACTTTGCTAAAGCCTTTATCAGCGCTACCACCGGTGTCGGTAAAATGACAACCATGGAGCTTTTAGCTGCTGCCGATATTTTGCCGCAGGAGGTACGTCTGGAAACATCCGCCTGTCAGTCCTTGGCGCAGGTTATCGGCAAGCTGCAGGCAGATATGCAAGCTCAAGCAGCAAAGCATTTTGTCTATGCACTCATCAGCCGTACTAATCAGGTAAAAACTCTGCTTGTATTGCCTCCGCAGAATGTGCAGGAAGGCATGCAGGTTAAAGAATTTGCCGATATCAACAGTGCGCTCAATTTTGCTGTCAGCTTGAAGCCTATCCAGCTGCCGCGTCACGAACAACTACAAAAGCTGGTTAACAGCGAAACCGCTAAGCTGAAGAAAAAGCTGCAGGCTCTGCAGGAAGATTTGGCTCATGCTGCCAATGCAGAGGAACAGCGCATGCTAGCAGATACCATCATGGCTAATATCTACCAGATAAAAAAAGGCCAGACAAGCGCCGAGCTGATCAACATTTACAACGGCGAACCGGTTACGGTCAGCATTTCCCCCATACTTTCGCCTACGGAAAACGCACAGGCTTATTACAAGCGCTACAATAAGTATAAACGCGCTCAAACTGAGGTGCGGTTGCAGTTAGAGGCGACGGAAGAAATGCTTGCCTATCTGGAAAGCCTGGACGCTTCGCTGCTTACCGCTATGACGAAAGAAGAAATCGAAGAGATTAATCAGGAAATGCTGAGCAGCGGTTTGCTCAAGGAGACAAATAAAAAGAAGAAAAATGCCGGTCTGCAAAAATCTCAGCCGCTGCATATCCATTTAAACGCTGAAGCAGATCTGTATATTGGTAAGAACAACAAACAGAACGATTATGTTACCTTTACCTTGGGCAATCCTAAGGATTTATGGTTCCACACCAAGGATATCCCCGGCTCGCACGTTATTTTGAAAACGTCACTGCCGGAAGCACGTCAGGAGGATATTAATCTTGCTGTGCAGCTGGCAGCATATTACAGCAAAGCGCGCGACGGCAGCAATGTTCCTGTCGACTGCGTACAAAGACGCTATGTAAAGAAGCCTGCAGGCAGCAAACCCGGCTTTGTTATTTTCACAAACCAGAATACTTATTACACAACGCCTGACATGGAGCTAATCCAAAAATTTTTAAAATAAGGATTTAGTCAGAACTTCATCCGTTAGGATATAAAAAGCGCCCTGATTCATAGAAATATGAATTGGGGCGCTTTTTAGGCTAGGGTGAAGTGTTTTGAGTGTAGATATAGATTGCAATATCTATACTGTAAGTGTAACTCTGTAGGAGAATACTGATTAGCAGTCAAGCACATCGAACTCAAATAAACTGAGCGAGGGATATATCGTGTAAGGAATAGCAATTTTAGCAAATGAGCATCTGGTACCATATGCGGGCGCATCCAAGAAGCGAGTCCACAGGACGAAGCTGATTGGTTCATGCGCGCCATGCGATAGTGTCCCAAGAAGCAAGCTCGAAGAGCGCAGCTGATTGGTTTGACACGAACCGCTAAGTGTCGCAACTGTCTGAGCGCTAAGCAAGCTACTGTAGAAAAATCTCTCAGCATAGCGCGAGTTTTGCGGCACTTCGTCCTGGTTCCATGCGAAATTTGCGTTGTGCCCTATGGGCACGGGAAAATTGCTGCTGACTGGAACGATATAACTCTCGCAAAGATGAAAAGTTGGGTAGAAAGCCTGACACATGCTTGTGCGTCGCTCTGCTCCTTCAAGCATGGCTATCTATCCCTCCAAAAATGCACCCTATGTAAAAATACACCGCTACGAACTATATCAAAAAATTGTAGAATCTATCCTCAATCGACAAGCTGATTGCATCAGCTCGTCGATACGCCTCGCCACAAACGCATTTGCGCGTCGCTTTGCTCCTTCAAATGCGGTGGCTGGGCAGCCAGGCCCGCTGCTGGTCATAAGATAGCTGCAGGCAGAAAAAAAGAACTCACACATTGTGTGAGTTCTTTTTTTCTAACCGGCAGCTATCTATCCTCCCAGGCCGCTTCCAGCCAAGTACTTTCGACGTATAAGGGCTTAACTACTGTGTTCGGGATGGGAACAGGTGGATCCCCTTAGCCATCACCACCGGATTATTTAATTCTGAGGTTGTACCCTCAAAACTTCAACAGAAGAATTTTTCTTTAGATTAGGCTTACTTCTTAAGTCAAGCCCTCGACATATTAGTATCGGTCCGCTGAATACATTACTGTACTTACACTCCCGACCTATCAACCTCGTCTTCTCCAAGGTGTCTTACTAGATTACTCTATGAGAGATCTCATCTTAAGGCTGGTTTCACGCTTAGATGCTTTCAGCGTTTATCCTTTCCGAACGTAGCTACCCAACTATGCCTCTGGCGAGACAATTGGTACACCATTGGTTCGTCCACTCCGGTCCTCTCGTACTAGGAGCAGCCCCCTTCAAATCTCTTGCGCCCGCGATGGATAGGGACCGAACTGTCTCACGACGTTCTGAACCCAGCTCACGTACCACTTTAATGGGCGAACAGCCCAACCCTTGGGACCGACTTCAGCCCCAGGATGTGATGAGCCGACATCGAGGTGCCAAACCTCCCCGTCGATATGGACTCTTGGGAGAGATTAGCCTGTTATCCCCAGGGTAGCTTTTATCCGTTGAGCGATGGCCCTTCCACTTGGATGCCACCGGATCACTAAGCCCTACTTTCGTACCTGATTGCCGTGTTTGGCTCTCAGTCAAGCTCCCTTCTGCCTTTACACTCTTCGCGCGATTTCCGGCCGCGCTGAGGGAACCTTTGGGCGCCTCCGTTACTCTTTGGGAGGCGACCGCCCCAGTCAAACTGCCCGCCTGACACTGTCCCGAGTTTCGTTACTCCTACGGTTAGAATTCCGATACATCAAGGGTGGTATCCCAACGTTGACTCCACTGAGACTAGCGTCCCAGCTTCCAAGTCTCCCACCTATCCTGTACGTGATGTATCAGAACACAATGTCAGGTTACAGTAAAGCTCCATGGGGTCTTTCTGTCCAGTCGCGGGTAACCTGCATCTTCACAGGTACTTCAATTTCACCGGGTCCCTCGTTGAGACAGTGCCCAAATCGTTACACCTTTCGTGCGGGTCGGAACTTACCCGACAAGGAATTTCGCTACCTTAGGACCGT
>OQVR01000785.1_pt1 | contig 14204 bp, 9 predicted proteins | sample 1691521 | NCBI WGS metagenome assembly OQVR01 (sample SAMN03418256, study PRJEB22391) | human gut metagenome | biome: human-gut; feature: organic feature; material: feces | host: Homo sapiens | place: Tanzania | collected 2013-01
GCTGCTTCCTGGTACAGTATGCACGTGGCCTGCAGAATGACGTTTATATGCAGATTGGTCTGATTACGCTGATCGGCTTGGCGGCGAAGAACGCCATCCTGATCGTCGAATATGCAAAGATGAACATGGAGCAGGGCATGGATGTTGTGCATGCGGCTATTGAGGCTGCTCACGTCCGTCTGCGTCCTATTCTGATGACGTCCTTTGCGTTCATCTTAGGCTGTCTGCCCTTGGCTATTGCTACCGGCCCGGGTGCTGGTGCGCGTGTATCCATGGGTAACGCCGTAGTAGGTGGTATGACCATCGCGACCTTGTTTGGTATCTTCCTGATTCCTGTACTCTTTGTAGTTGTAGAACGCTTCTTCAGCCGCAAAAAGAAGAATCCTGATGAGAATGTAACCGAACAGCTGTAAAAACAAAATTATCCTGCTCTGCAGTAATGCGGGGCAGGATTTTTTTATATACGCAAAAGAAAAAAGACCGTCCGCCAACGGTCTTTTTTCTTTTGCAGCGACATATTTATTCGCAGTGTCACTGCTATGCACTTTGTAAATTGAAAATTGAGAGGAGATTTATTGCTTTGCAGTTACTATTATAGATAAATGAAACGGGCAGGTTGTTGCACAGGCTACAAGAAGGAATTATACAATTAAGTTAAGCTGATAGCACATTTAATTAAAGATAAAAACACTTAAAAAACATAAAAAATATATGAGCGGTATTAAGTAAGTAGACAAAAGCTCTGCATAAACCAAATAGTGACTTCGGCAACAGTTTGGAGCTGTCACGAATTTTATAATTAATACAGTCGATGAATTTTGTCGAACTGTTTTTTTGGAGGTGAAAGGATATGGGTCCTGTAACGACTAATCCGTGGCTGATAGCTGTCATTAATATGGCGATCGTTTTTGGTGTACTGATTGCCTTAGGTCTGTTGATGAATCTGCTTCAGGTTTTAGATCCGACAAAAACCAAAACGCACTCATAATTTATTTTTAAGGAGGATTATCTCATGTTTGACGCATTCGTTGTTGCCCTCACATCTGTGTGGGCAGATTCCGGCTTCTCCGCTCTGACCGGCGGACACGTAATTATGATCTGTGTAGGTCTGCTTCTGCTCTACATGGCTATTGGTAAAGGCTTTGAGCCTTTGCTGCTTTCCCCAATCGCTTTCGGCTGTATTCTGGCCAACATTCCTAAGAATGGCTTTGAAGAACCTGGTGTTATGTCTGTAATTATGTATGGTATTCACCACGAAGTATTCCCGCCCCTGATTTTCTTAGGCGTAGGTGCGATGACCGACTTTGGTCCGCTGCTGGCTAACCCGAAAACCCTGCTGCTGGGCGCTGCTGCTCAGGCTGGCGTATTTGTAGCTCTCTTAGGTGCTATGATGATGGGCTTCACCGTACAGGAAGCTGCTGCTATCGGCATTATCGGTGGTGCTGACGGCCCGACCTCCATTTATCTGGCTGCTAAAATGGCTCCTCAGCTGTTAGGCGCAATCGCAGTTGCTGCTTACTCCTACATGTCTCTGGTTCCGCTGATTCAGCCGCCTATCATGAAACTGTTCACTTCTGATGCTGACCGTAAAATCGTTATGAAACAGCTGCGTCCGGTTTCTCATTTCGAGAAGATTGCCTTCCCGATTATGTGCACCATCGTTATCTCCCTGCTGTTGCCTTCCGTAACTGCTTTGATTGGTATGCTGATGCTTGGTAACCTGTTCAAAGAAGCTGGCTGCCTGGATCGTCTGTCCGACACCGCACAAAACGCTCTGATGAACACCGTAACCATCATGCTGGCTACCGGTACTGGTCTGACCATGAGCGCTGAGTCTTTCCTGAATGCTAAGACTCTGTTGATCATCGTTCTCGGCCTGGTTGCATTCGTAGCTGGTACTGCTATGGGTGTTATCTTCGGTAAGCTCATGTGCATGGTAGACGGTGGCAAGACCAACCCGTTGATTGGTTCCGCTGGCGTTTCCGCAGTTCCTATGGCTGCTCGTGTATCTCAAAAAGTTGGTCAGCAAGCTAACCCGGCTAACTTCCTGCTGATGCACGCTATGGGTCCTAACGTAGCAGGCGTTATCGGTACTGCAGTTGCTGCAGGTACCATGCTGGCTATGATCGGTCCTGTTGGCAAATAATCATTAGCTGACTTCAAGAGCTCACACATTAGTGTGAGCTCTTTTTTTGTATCTAAAATGTAAATTTTACGGCTGACGATACTCTAACTCCGATATTTATAGTATAATAAAAAAGAACTGTTCAAGAATAGAATGGCATTTTTTGATAGAGGAGTCCTGAATATATGCAACGTTTTAATCTGACCAGACAGTTTTTTAGAGATGTCTGGTACCTTACTAAAAGCTATTGGCAATCAGAAGAAAAGAAAAAGGCTTTCTTTTTATTAGGGTGCATTATAGTTTTGACACTTGGCGTAGTTTATATGCTGGTATTGCTTAACCAATGGAATAACAGCTTTTATAGTGCTTTGCAAAACTACGACGCGCAAAAGATTTTTGATGAGCTGATTCACTTTTCCTGGTTAGCGGCTATCTATATCTTATTGGCAGTGTACTCCTACTATTTACAGCAGACGTTGATCTTAAATTGGCGCCGGTGGCTGACAACGCGCTTTATTGACATCTGGCTGCAAAACAAAACCTATTATAATCTGCAGATGTTCGGTAAGGATACGGATAACCCTGACCAACGTATCAGTGAGGATGTGCGTCAGTTTGTGGAAATGACTTTGAGCTTTGGCATAGGCATCCTCAAGGCGTTTTGCACGTTCGCATCCTTTGTTGTCATTTTATACAATCTTTCTGGCAGCCTTAGTTTTACCTTTATGGGTAAAACGTGGACCATAAATGGCTACATGCTATGGGCATCACTGCTTTATTCGGTGATTGGTACCTATATTACACATCTGGTAGGCCGTAAGCTGGTAAAAATAAACTTTATCCAACAAAAGTATGAAGCAGACTTTCGTTTCAGCATGATCCGCCTACGTGAAAGTGCTGAAAGTGTCGCTTTCTACCGTGGTGAGGCGCAGGAAGGCAGTGTCTTTAAGCAGCGCTTTAAGATGCTTCTCGACAATTTCTGGAAGCTGGTTAATAAGCAAAAGCAGCTTGTCTTTTTAAATTCCGGCTATTCTCAAATTGCTATTATTTTTCCTTTTGTTGTAGCAATGAACCGCTACCTTACCAAGGAGGTAACACTCGGCGGATTGATGCAGGTTGCCAGTGCCTTTGGCCGTGTGCAGGATTCGCTTTCGTATTTTGTTGATATGTACAGCAGCATTGCCCAATGGCAGGCTGTTGTCATGCGTTTAACTTATTTTGGCCATCATATGCATGATGTTTCCCAGCAGGCAGAACGCTTCCATGTGGAACGTTTTGCTGCAGCTGATGCTGTTAAGGTAAGCAATATGCAGATTAATCTTCCCGATGCCCAACCGCTTTTGCAGAACATCAGCTTTACTCTGCAACCTGGGCATAATGTTTTGATTAAGGGTGTCAGCGGCAGCGGTAAAAGTACCTTGCTACGTGCTATTTCTGGAATTTGGCCTTTTGTCGACGGCAAAATATTTTTACCTGAGCGCGACAAGCTGATGTTTATTCCGCAGAAGCCTTATTTACCGTTAGGCACACTGCGTGCTGCGCTTAATTACCCGGGCAATAAACCTGTTGATGATGCAGAGCTTATCTATCTTATGGATTTATGTCAGATTGGCTATCTTAAGGACAAGCTGGATTTGGAGGCTGATTGGAGCCATGTGCTTTCTGTCGGTGAACAGCAGCGTCTGGCTTTTGTGCGTGCGCACATTCAGCAGCCGCAATGGCTTTTCCTCGATGAAGCAACCTCTGCGTTAGACGAAGACACTGAGGCGACCATGTACAGCCTGCTGCAGGAGCGTCTGGCGCAGACTACTGTTGTCAGCGTTGGTCATCGCAGTACGCTTAATAAATACCATGAGCATGTTTTGCGCTTGAATAAAGTTACTCGTCAAGTTACGCTTGAAAAATTATAAGGGGGTATTCTTATGTTGCCATTACAAATTGCTGAAAACATTTATGATGTTGGTGTCCAGGATTGGGCTGTGCGTGATTTTCACGGCTACAAAACGGAGCGAGGTGCAACCTACAACTCTTATCTGATTATGGATGAAAAAATCACTTTGATTGATACGGTTAAAGCATCCTTTACTGAAGAGCTTCTCAACAATATCAGCCAGGTAACACCGCTGGAGTCTATCGAAAATATTATTATTAACCATGTTGAGCCTGACCATTCCGGAGCAATGTCCGCTTTAGCTAAGGCTTGCCCCAAAGCAAAGTTTTACATTACGATGCAGGGTAAGAATGAGGCCATCCAGCATTATGGAGACATCTTTGCTTTTGAAGTAGTTAAGGATGGCGCAACCTTAAATATCGGCAAGCGCACCTTGAAATTCGCTTCGATGGCTATGCTGCATTGGCCTGATAGCATGGCAACCTATAGTGAGTATGATAAAATACTTTTCTCTAATGACGCGTTTGGTCATCATTACGCTACCAGCAAGCGCTTTGACTGTGAAGTGAATCAGGACGAGCTGTTCTATGAAGCAAAAAAATACTTTGCCAACATTCTCTGGCCTTATGCTAAGCTGATTGGGAACGCATTGAAAAAGCTTGGCGGCCTGGAGATTAAAATGATAGCGCCCTCTCATGGTGTAATCTGGACGGAGCATATTCCTGATATTCTGCGCTGCTACAGTGAGTGGGGAGCCGGTGTACAGGATGGCAGTCTTGTTATTGCCTATGACAGCATGTGGGGCGGTACGGAAAAGCTGGCGCGGGCAATTGCGCGTGGTGCTGCCAATGCCGGTGTTGTAGTGAAGGTATTCAAAATGGGCGTTACACCTAACAGTACGGTAGCAGCAGAGCTTTTTACTGGATCCGGCTTTTTGGCAGGCTCTTCAACGCTTAATTGCAGCATGCTGCCGAATATGGGTTCGCTGCTGATTTATCTTAAGGGCTTGGGCGCTAAAGGTAAAAAGGCTGCAGCCTTTGGTACCTTCGGCTGGGCAGGCGGTGCGCAGAAGGATATGGAAGAGCTTCTCACAAAAAGCTGCTTCGATGCCGTAGAACCTGGTTTTAACTGCAAATGGACGCCGCAGCAGGCTGAGCTTGAAGCCGCAGAAAAGTATGGTTATGAATTTGCCCTAAAAATAAAAGCTGAATGAGCTGTGAATTTTGTGTAAAACGAATATATTTACTAATAAAAAAAGTACACAAATAACGATAATAGTGTATAATAGTAGTATAACAATGAAAGCGAGGTCTTATGATGAATAAGAAAGCTGAAGTTTACAAAAAATTCCTTGAAGAAAACAAAATTAACTGGGGCGATGTATTCGAAGTTCCTAAGGCAGACGAAGTTCCTGAAGAAAGCTTCATGCATCCGGTTGTTTATCGTTCTGCTATTGGCATTCAAGGTCAAAACCTGCCGACTATGCTGGTAATTGATGACAGCATCTATGTAATGCTGCAGGTTCGCGTAGGCGCCGGTCTGGTTAAAGAAGCTAACAAGGCTACAGTTCTGGCACATCTGAACGCTTTGAACGAAAACTACAAGGTGTTTAAATATTATGCTGATGAAGCTGGCAATATCATCATTGAAAGCTGCATTCCTTCTACCGATGAACAATTTGTTCCGCAAATGATTCATGCAGTAATTGATGTAATTGTTGACCATCTCAACACTGAATATCCTAAGCTGATGAAAGCTGTTTGGGCTGAATAAGCTGTTAAAAAAATATGGTACTTTCTTAGATAAGGGGAGTAGCCGGCACTAGCCTTAGGACTGGTGTTTACACTGCCGTCAGTACGATTCAATAGAATCCGGCTTTGTAATTAAGTGGCGAGACTTTGTTGTAAAATTTTTATTTTACAGCATTGTCTCGCCTTTTTTTATTATATAATATAAGGTGAAGAGTGTACTTGCACGATTTACCGCAATTTTCAACAAGTAGCAGACGTAAAGTCAGAGGAGGAAAAAATGAGTAAGTATGGCTTAAGCAAAGAACAGGTAGAAGAGTCTCGGCGCAAGTACGGCGATAATACCTTGACGCAGCCGCCGCGGGAAACATTTTGGAGTAAGCTGCTGGATAATTTTCAGGACCCGATTATCCGTATCCTGATAGTAGCGCTCCTGGTAAATGCCTTTTTTGTTTATCTTGGTCATGGAGATTGGATTGAAACAATAGGTATTTTCATGGCGATCATTTTGGCAACCTTTGTTTCCACATGGTCTGAATACAGCAATGAGAACGCCTTTCAAAAGCTGCAGGAGGAGGCGAGCCGCATACGCTGCAAGGTGTGGCGTGACGGCGAGCCGCTGGAAATCGCTATTGATGATGTTGTAGTTGGTGATGCCATTATCCTTGAGGCTGGTGACAAAATTCCGGCAGACGGCATTTTGCTGGAGGGAACGCTGAAGCTGGATCAGGCAGCGCTGAACGGTGAAAGTGAGGAAGCAAAAAAAGTCGCTGCACCTGCTGACTTCCAATGGGATGACAGTAAAATTGACTTTTTGGATGAGCATAAGCTGTTTCGCGGTAGCGTTGTGGTAGAAGGCACTGCTGTGATGCAGGCGGTAAAAATTGGTGACCATTCTGTTTACGGCCAGCTGACACAGGAGCTGAAGGATGACGAGCGTGACAGCCCTCTGAAGCTGAAGCTGAAGGGATTGGCAGAGCAGATAAGTAAATTTGGTTACGCCGGTGGCGTGCTGATAGCGGTAGCAGTAATGCTGCACAAAATCTATCTTGCAGGCAGTTTTGCAGCGTATTTTGCTGATATGACAACAGTAATCGCCGATTTGGTGCAGGCTGTAATTTTGGCGATAATCATCATCGTAATGGCAGTACCGGAAGGCTTGCCGCTGATGATTGCGATAGTTTCTTCGCTGAATATGCGCAAAATGCTGCATGACCATGTATTGGTGCGTAAGCTGGTCGGCATTGAGACGGCAGGCAGTCTTAATCTGTTGTTTACAGATAAGACAGGTACGATTACCAAAGGACAGCTGGAGGTAGTGCGCTTCATAACAGGTGATTTGCAGGAAATCAATTGCTTTGACAAGCTGTCGGCGCGTCTTAAGGAGCTGACCTGCCAGCAGGTTTTAATCAATACATCTTCTACCGTGACTGACGGTAAGATTGTCGGCGGTAATATGACGGAAACAGCATTAAACAATTATGTCGGCGCCTATCGTTTGCCGCAGCTACCGCAGCGCCAGCGCTTTATTCCGTTTAACAGCGCCAATAAATATTCCTGGGCACAGGTTGCTCCTGCTGATGGCGGGGAAGCATACTGCCTGATTAAGGGCGCCCCGGAAAAGCTGCTGCAGGCTACCGATTGGTATTGGTCAAAAGATGGCAGTCATTTGCCGTTAACTGATGAGATGAAAACGAATCTGGATAACAGAATGCTGGAGCTTGCAGGACAGGCTATGAGAATGCTGGCCTTGTGCACCTATGAAGGTGTGCCTGCAGATAACCTGCCTGCTAAGGGACTGACGCTTGCCGGTGTTGTTGCCATCCGTGATGACGTGCGTCCGGAGGCTGTAGAAGCGATTAAAGCAGTACAACAGGCTGGCGTACAGGTTGTAATGATTACCGGTGACCGTAAAGAAACTGCAGTTGCTATTGCCAAGGATGCAGGCCTGCTGCAAAATGCGGAGGATGTAGTCTGGACCTCCGACGAGTTGGCACAGATGAGTGATGATGAGGTCAAGGCTAAGCTGACACATCTGCGTGTAGTGGCACGTGCCTTGCCCATGGATAAATCGCGTTTGGTACGCCTGGCACAGGAGCTGAATCTTGTAACCGGTATGACCGGCGATGGCGTAAACGATTCTCCGGCGCTGAAAAAGGCTGATGTAGGCTTTGCTATGGGCAGCGGTACAGAGGTTGCCAAGGAAGCAGGCGATATTGTTATCATGGACGATAATTTCCTGAGCATCAAGCAGGCAATTTTGTACGGAAGAACGATTTACAATTCCATCTGCAAATTTATTGTCTTCCAGCTGACGATTAACTTCTCAGCTGTGGCCATTAACTTTATCGCTCCCTTTATCAATATTGATGAACCGCTGACGATTACGCAGATTCTGTGGATTAACCTGGTAATGGATACCCTTGCTGCGCTTGCCTTCGGTGGTGAACCGGCACTGGCGCAGTATCTGTGCGAGGCTCCGAAACGCCGCAGTGCGCCGCTTGTCAGCAAAAAGATGCTTACGAGCGTTATTATCAGCGGCCTGTATATGACTATTGTCGGTATTGCCTTTTACAAGAGCGCGTGGGTTGACCATCTGTTCCGTGATGCAGATAATCATATTTATACCTACACGGGCTTCTTCTGCGCCTACATTTTCATGGCAGTAGCCAATGGCTTTAATGTGCGTACTGATGGCTTCAACCTTTTGAAGAACATCAGCCTGAATAAGGGCTTTTTGCAGGTAATGGCGCTGATAGTTGCTATTCAGGTGCTGCTGACCTTTATTGGTGGGCGCGTACTGCGTACAACTCCGCTCAATGCGCATGAATGGGGCGTTGTCGTCCTGTTTGGCGTTTCAATAATCGTTGTTGATTTACTGCGAAAGCTCGTAAGTAAGAACTAAAGTTACGCACAACTGTTGATAAGTCTGTGGATAATCTGTGAGTAAAGCAGAGAAGCTGTGGATAAATTTTGTGGATAGAAGCACACTAATTGCTGTTACATTGTTTACAATATTGTTGTTAAAAAATTAATTTTAGAAATAGTGTTGACAATTAAAAGCAGAGTGCGTATAATAGCATTCAACGAATCAAATATCGTCCCTAAAAAAACGGTGAAGGGAAGAAGATATGACCGGATGGGCTAAGAGAGTCGCTGGCTGGTGTAAAGCGATGCCAATGGTTATATGCATACTGATCCCGGAGTTGCCTTTCTGATATGTAGGAAAGGACGTGTGGTCACGTTACAGGCAAAGGCCTTGTTGGAGGCTGAGAGGACAGTGCTGTTGAGGTACTGTTGAAATAGGGTGGTACAGCGTGGAATTCTTCCCCGCCCCTAATTGTGTTATCAATAACACAGGTTAGGGACGGGGATTTTTGTTTATAATCGCTAAGAAAAGCTAGGGGGAAATTAATCATGCAGCAGGAGAAAAAATATATTCCGTTTGAACAAATAAAAATTACCGGCCGTCAATGGCCTGATAAAACGATTACCAAAGCACCTGTATGGTGCAGTGTTGATTTGCGCGACGGCAACCAGGCATTGGTAACACCGATGGGTATTCCGGAAAAAATCCGCTTTTTCCACACCCTGGTAGATTGCGGCTTTAAGGAAATCGAGGTTGGCTTTCCCTCCGCATCGGAAACAGAATACGAAATTCTGCGTACCCTGATTGAAGGCGGACATATTCCTGATGACGTAACCGTGCAGGTTCTGGTGCAGGCGCGTGAAGAGCTGATTCGCAAAACCTTTGAGGCAGTACGCGGTGCTAAAAATGTTATCATCCATTTTTACAACTCTACTTCCACACTGCAGCGCAAAATTGTTTTTGGCAAGGATATGGACGGTATTACCGATATCGCTGTGCAGGGCGCGCGCCTTATCCGTCAGCTGACGGAAGAAGAGGTAGCCCGCAGCGGTATGAACATCCGCTATGAATATTCCCCGGAAAGCTTCTCCGGTACGGAAATTGATTTTTCAGTTGCTATTTGCGAAGCAGTGATGCAGGAAATGGGTTCGACAAAAGAAAACCCGATTATCCTCAACCTGCCCTCTACTGTTGAAATGTGTACGCCGAATACCTATGCCGACCAGATTGAATACTTCTGCCGTCATATTAAAAACCGCGAGGCAGCAATTGTCAGCGTGCATCCGCACAATGACCGCGGCACTGGCGTTGCCTGCGCTGAACTGGCACTTTTGGCTGGTGCGGACCGTATCGAGGGCACCTTGTTCGGCAATGGCGAGCGTACAGGTAACCTTGATATCGTAACTGTAGCTCTCAACATGTTTACGCAAAATGTTGATCCGAAGCTGGATTTCTCACATATCCTGGATATCAAAAAGGTTTATGAGGAATGCACAAAAATGCATGTGCCTGAGCGTCAGCCGTACGCCGGCGAGCTGGCCTTCACCGCCTTCAGCGGTTCGCATCAGGATGCTATCCGCAAGGGCTATGAGTACATGAAAAACAGCGGTACCGAATATTGGGAGGTACCGTATCTGCCGATTAACCCGGCAGATATCCATCGTGAATACGAGCCTGTTATCCGCATCAACAGCCAGTCCGGCAAGGGCGGCGCTGCCTTCGTGCTGCAGCATTCCGTTGGCTACAATCTGCCGAAGGAAATGCATCCGGAATTTGGCAATATCGTGAAGGCTGCGGCAGATGAATACGGCGATGAGCTTTCCAGCGAGCAGATTGTGCAGCTCTTCCGCAAGGAATACATCGACTTTGTCGGCAAATATCAGCTGCTGCGTCATCGCTTCACCGAGCTTAACGAAGCTGATGGCAGTATCCATAGCCGTTTTGAAGGCGAAATTGCAGTTGCAGGCGAAAATAAGAGTGTAGTTGGTGTAGGTAATGGTCCTATTGATGCCTTCTTCCAGGCGCTCAACGGTGTCGGAATTAATGGCTACGAATTCGTCAACTATCATGAGCATGCGATTTCCAAAGGCTCTGACGCCAAGGGCATTTGCTACATCGAGCTGAAGCAGAAAAACAATGGTCACATCTTTGGTGTAGGCATTCACTCTAATATTAACGTAGCAGCGCTGCGTGGTATCATCTGCGCTATCAACCGCGCTGAGAAGTGATTAGTAGTCAGTGAGAAGTTGTTAGTGGTTAGAAAATAGTTGGTAGTACGGGGCAAAGAGAAAATATATTAGAAAATCGCCCCTGTATATATTATTTTGCTAAAGGTCGGCGCCAGAAAAATAGATAAGCCGGCTTTGATAACCTCCAAAATAAGGGAAAGATTTTTTTGAAAAACAAGGGAAAGAAGCAAGCGCCGTCGGCCGTAAGGCTGGCGGCGATTTGCTGTTTGCGTAAAATGTTAAATCATGATAATATAAAAAGAGTTGTTGGCATATCAGGTTAAAACGCTGATTTCTGTATTAGAACAGGAGGGATTACTGTGAAGAATACTATGCAATATAAAGGCTATATCGGTTCTGTGGAATTTTCGGAGGAAGATGGTATTTTCTTCGGTAAGGTTTTGGGAATACGTTCTTTGATTTCCTATGACGGTAAAAATGCGCAGGAATTAGTAGACGATTTTCATGGAGCGGTCGATGATTATTTAGCTATGTGTGCTGCCGAAGGAATTACGCCGGAAAAGGCGTATAAGGGAAGCTTTAATGTACGTATTTCATCTGAGATGCATAAGCAGGCGGCGATTTGCGCTTTACAGAACAACATTTCTCTGAATAAAATTGTGGAGCAGGCTTTGCAGCGCTTTTTGATGCTGGAAAATTAGGTGTATGAAAATTTTTCTAGATGTATCACAGCTGGCGAGCTATATTACGCCAGACTAAGAATATAGTTGTAGGTTAGTTGACGTGTAATTACAATATAATAATGCTTTAAACATTAAGGACTTCATTGTAAGAGAATGGAGTCCTTTTTATTTATCAGGTGCTGTAAGCACCTGCAAGCCCAAAGTACTCGATGTACTTTTGCTTGACGGGGGGGACAACGTGCTATAATTCTAGCTGTGACTAATTATGTAATTAAAGTTATTGTAAAATAAGAAAAAAGCCAATATACATAATTAATAATTTAGAGAGTTTTACATGTAAGTATTTTCCTCTTTGAGGAACTGCAAACACTGCATGATATATTGCTATAAAATTTAAGAACCTAACGAGAGAACAAGAGAATAAAAGCGTATCAGGTGTATTTATACTTAATAGGTAAACAGGTGCAAAACCTGTGCTGTCCCGCAGCTGTAATGTGGAGCTGGCCTTATAACGTCACTGGGAAACTGGGAAGACAAGGCTGGCAGTGAAGCAGAGCCAGAAGAACTGCCTGATATAGGGTATTTAAAGCAACCTGCGATGGACAGTTTGTACTTTTCTAGGGATAAGTGCGTCTTGCTGTCACAGTGCGGCAAGACGCTTTTATTTTAACTGTAATGTTTGCATGAAATATATTTATTATTCTTGCATATTAACATCTGACAAGCGGAACAAGGATAGCTTGGTCAGATGGTTTTATGAAAATAAATTTTTTCCCAGTATGCTCAAAAATTATGAGAGAAAGGAGGAGCTATGAAAAGGATATTTATGCTGCTGACCTTAATTTTGGCGCTGATGTGCCCAGCACTTGCCGGTGCTTCTGAGGTATCAAGTGACAAAATGATTTTGGACTGGACAACATCCAAGGTATGGGTTAACGGCGGCGAGCTGTGTGTAACAGGTACCTTTGTCAACAAGCGCAGTGATTTGACTATCACCAAGCTGAACGACTTTATTATGCGTGTTACCTACACAGACAAAAATGGCGAGCAGAAGCAGTTTACCGGCAGACCGGTAAAGTTTCCGCTGTGCAAGATTCCTGCCAGAGGTTCACGTAAGCTGATTCTTAATTTTGGCAAATTTGCTGACGAAAGCGTTGGCAACTGGGTAACGGCGCAAACATATACGTTTACGTATATTAACGGTGCGCGGTTCTGATAATGTTTTTGATGAGTATTAGGCGTTGAGTTTGCAAGAAACTCAAATTTTACAGAAAGAAGTGTATGAGTAACATGAAGAGAAGATATACAGCTGCGGCTGCTATGATGATTGTAATGGGCCTGTGCGCAAGCGCAAGTGCAGCATTTGACGAAAACCTGAACGATTATACCCTGGATACAATGGTAGTAGAGGCTGACGCAATTAAAAACAAGTTCGGCGATACCATTACTGAGCAGTCCTATTATCGTACCGGCGGTGACGTTAAGGTTATTACCCGAGAAGAAATTGAAAAACGCCATTATACTGATTTGACCGAAGCAATCAAACGTATCCCCGGCGTAACCTTCCAAAACCCCGGCTATCGTGGCGGTGAATATGGTTATCAGTTCTATAACAATGGAGTTTCCATCAATGGTGATACCCGTGTAATTATTTTAGTTGACGGTCGTCGTGTAGACAATGCTGCCAGCACCCGCATCGGTAATAGCACAACATCTGGTTCCAAAGCTACTGGTGTAAACCTTGATCAGGTAACCAACATGGAAAATGTTGATAAAATAGAGGTTATCAAAGGGCCTGGCGCTTCTGTATATGGTAGTGATGCTTTGGGTGGCGTAATTAATATTATTACACGTAAGGGCGGTGACCAGAATGTTGGCTCTATCGATTTGTCTACCGGTTCTTGGCACAAGCATAAATATGCTATCAGTTATTCCGGTAGTGCTGGTGATGACAATTCCTGGCATTATTTTGTTTCTGCAAACCGCGATATGTCTGGTGATACCGGCTATAAAGATGGTATTGTTGGCGCTAACGGTTCCTTGGGCGGTTCCAAATGGAAGGAAGACGGTGTTAACTTCCGTTTAGATAAAGACTTCAATGATAAGCAAAACTTAAAGGTTTGGTACAACTTTAAGGAAGGCAAGGATGGCTATCCTATTGCTGTACCTAACATGAAATATTGGAATGAAAAAGACTGGAACGATATTATTTTCAAAGCAACTGTAGGTCAGTTAGATGCAAATAATAAATTAGTTGGCGGCACCTTAAGTGGTGATGCTAAAAATCCAGGTTACCATAACCTTTATGCATTAGATGGTCAGGTATATGGCTCCTTCAGTAGATTCAAAAATAATGACTGGGATGTACAGTATACCTTTAATAAAGAAAATGGTATGGAAAGCTTTATCCGTGTATACGACCAGAACAAAGGCAAAGAATGGTTGGAGAAAACCGGTGGCGCTGCACAGGAACCTACAAGCTGGCATGAAGAAAAGAATCGTGGTGTTCAACTGCAATATGCTAAAACTGTAGGTGTCAATGATATTATTGCCAGCGTAACCTATGACAAAGCTAAGAATTACTCCAAGCGCATAGACAATACAACAGGAGAGATTAAAACCAGTCATGTAGATAGAAAGACTACTACTGCTTATATTCAGGATAAAATCCATCTGAGCGATAAATGGGATATTACTCC